>Ga0116200_10000474_pt1 | contig 13157 bp, 13 predicted proteins | sample Mar14436cmmetaG_FD_94478 | JGI IMG/M metagenome (GOLD analysis project Ga0116200, IMG submission 94478) | Marine hydrothermal vent microbial communities from Guaymas Basin, Gulf of California to study Microbial Dark Matter (Phase II) - Marker... ... | reverse complement strand
GTTGGATTAACCTTGTTTTTACCAGCATATTTTGGAGCAGATCCATGAACGGGCTCGAATATAGCGTATTTGTCACCTATATTTGCTCCAGGAGCTAGACCTAAGCCACCTACTAAACCAGCACATAAATCCGAGATGATATCCCCATAAAGGTTGGGGGTTAGTAGCACATCATATTCCTCTGGCTTTTTCACGAGCTGCATGCACATATTATCTATGAGTTTATCTTCAAATTCTATTTTACCTGAGTATTGCTTTGCTACTTCTCTAAAGCACTCAAGGAACAAACCATCTGTAGCTTTTAAAATATTAGCTTTGTGAACACATGTTATTTTTTTTCTATTTTCCTTTAAAGCGTATTCAAAAGCGAATTTTGCTATTCTGGTTGCAGCCTTTCTCGTTATTATTCTTATGGATTCTGCTGCACTTTTTTCCCTATCAATATAGTGTTCTACTCCAGCATATAAACCTTCGGTGTTCTCTCTTATGGTGACTATATCAACTTTCTCGTATCTATTCTTAAGACCCTCAAATGTTTTCGTTGGTCTAACATTGGCATATAGATCCAATCTTTTTCGAAGTTCTACATTAACACTCCTAAATCCTGAGCCGATGGGTGTTGTTACTGGACCCTTTAACGCAACCTTATTCTTTTTTATGCTTTCGATAACTTCATCTGGTAGGGGTGTTCCATATTCTTTCATTACAGATTCGCCTGCATTTACGAACTCGAATTTCAATTTTGCTCCACTCGCTTCTAGAACAAGAAGAGCGGCATCTATTACTTCTGGTCCGATACCATCCCCTCGAATCACAGTAATTTTTTTCATTTTTCCTTCCTTTTCTTTGGAATTTTCAACCCAATTCCAGAAAACTTTCCTCTTTTGATCTTAGGAACTTCTTTTTCTTTAGAGAGTTCTTCAAACTCTTGGAATATATCCACTCCCTTTTCCTCTTCCAAAAAATCTGCAACTTCCTCTTTTGTTTCTGTATCAATTTTGTCAAGAATTTTATCTAGCTCATTCTTCTCGATTATGGTTTCTCTCTGCTGAGCTTCAACATCCTCTACAGCTTCAGCAATCCCTGAAGCTTTACGTTTCTTATACAATTTATAAATCAGAAAGGCTAGAATAATGATCAAAAATATAAGGATAAAAACTGCAAAAATTTTCCAATTTTTTTCTATATCTTTGAGAACATTTTCAAAATTCTTAAAGAAATCTGCAATAGTTCCGGTTTTTCCTTCCTTTATATCCTTCATCAAGTTTATTATCTCCTCTATCTCAGCTGCATATTTCGAGGCGGTGTAATTGCTTTCTAATAGAGAATTATAAAATGCTTCTATATCCTTCGCAGATTTTGGTTCAAATTTACACCTTGGTGCATACAACAAAGGAGAGTTTTCAATGCATTTTATTATGAAATAACTTTCTTGCAATAGAAGTGATGCTCTTCCAAACTCACGTTCTTTCTTGAGAACTTCGGCATATCTTATAAGAATCTTAGCCTTGGTTTCGTAAGCTAGGATCGTTTTATTTCTATCCTTTAGCCAGTAAAATCGTTCTATTGCTCCATTGCAGCTTTCTAAAGCTTTCTCGTAATCTTTTTTTTCATAATATTCGGTGCAGTTTTCATAAAGCGATTTTGCTTCAATCTTAATATAAGCGTTGGAATTCTCTATTAATTCATCACAAATTTCTATGGCACTTTTGTTCTTAAACTCCCGAAACTTTGCTCTTGCTTTCTGTGCCCAATAACTAGCGTTTATGTAATACCCATTAATATAGAATGTTTTCGAAAGATTAAGGTAATGAAACGCTGTCTTTAGCTCAGATTCCCTCTGGGCTTTTAACGAATTTATCATAGAAATCAAGCTTTCCGCATCATTCAAATTACTCGTGTCCTGAATTTCTTCAAATATGTTCTTGGCTTCTATAGCAGCTTCTAAAGCTTCCTCTAACCTATTTCCAGCATATAAATTTCTCGCCCTCGAAAGCAAATCTAAGCCCCGTTTTTTCTTTTGATAAAGCTCCGAGGAGAAGAGATAAATCCAACCACTGGAATCTGAAGCGATTATATCATAACTTCCATCAGAGTTTATATCCACAACTTTAACAGCTGTGGGGTCTCCATTTAGAGTATAACTCCACTTCTCATTGCCATTTGCATCTATTATGTAAAGCTTATCCGATGCCACTAAAATTTCAAAGTTATTGTCTTTTTCTATATCGAGTAAATCCATATCCACGATTCCGTACTTTCCAGCAGGATCTATTCTTCTTAGACTTCCATCTGGATTCAGGATGTAAAGGTCGTTAGATGCTACTAAAATCTCCTTCTTGTTATCGTTATCTATATCATAACTCAAAACCTCTCTTGTATAACCTCTTGTCGAATAATTCCATTTCAACACGCCTTCATTGTCAAGCAAATAGAAGTTGTGATAAGCTCCAACCAATATCTCCTTTCTTCCATCGTTATCTACATCATCTATATAAAGAGATTGTACACCTTTCCTAGCTTTGAATCTCCACAATTTTTTACCATCACTTGACAACGCATAAACGTATCCTAACTTATGCACATTCCCATGTCGTCCGGTAGTGGCTGCGATAATCTCTTTCCTCCCATCATTATTGATATCCGAAATCTCTATTGCATGGACTTCCCCCTCAAGTTTTGTTGACCATAAAATGCTACCATTCCAAGAAAAGGCAAATAAGTTTTTTAGTCTGGTCTCTTCCCCACCGACTATTATCTCTAGTCGTTTGTCCCCATCTAGATCAGAGATAGCTATAGATAAAATTGTATTACTCTTCCCTGTTACTCTCTTCCACATTAAATTTTTATCACATTTATAAACATGAACATACCCAAAAACTCCAAGTAAAATTTCATCTCCGTTTTTTAGATCAAGATCACTCGTAGCTAAAGCTGAAACTGTTGGAAAACCTCGTAGCTGCCATAGAAATTTGCCATTGGCGTCAATAGCGGTTACCCACCCACTCGTACCTGTAGAGGTACCCTTATAGGAAGTACTAATGATACTATAATTACTATTACAGTCGTGAAAAACCCCAAGATTATTGACGTAGCCTTCAGTGTAATATTCCCATTCCTTAGAGAATAACTCATAAGAGCTAGCGAAGGTTGCTAGATTTAAAAGTATCAAAGCTATGCACATTACATGAATGTGAACTCTAGAATTGAAGTCCATTGTAAACTAAATTTGGGAATCAAAATTTAAATCCTTTTTAAACCTAAAGATAATTAGAATGACTAGAAAGAAACTCAATGTGGGGATATTTACAGATACTTACTTTCCACAGGTGAATGGCGTTACCTTTACCATAGCAGAATGGAAAAAGAGATTGAGCAAATACCATAACATCTTTATTTACTATCCAAAAAGTGAATATTTACCGCAGCAGAATGAGTATCCATTCCCGTCTTTAGAGTTTAGGTTTTATCGCGGCTATCATATAGCATTTCCAAAGGACATAAGCGAGAAATCTAAAGATTTGGATCTCGTACATATTCATGGTTTATTTACGATGGCTATGGCTGGATTATATGTTTCGAGAAAATTCAAGCTCCCAAAAATCTTGAGCTACCATACGCCAGCAGATGAATATATAGATTATATAACAAGAAAAGAGCCGTTGAAGAAGATGTTTATAAAGATGTATAATTTTTGGGAAAGAAAGCTTTTAAACTCGTGCAACTTAGTTACAGCTCCTTCACAATCGATAAAAGAAAGGTTATTACAAAAGGGTGTAAAAAAGGTTATCGTTCTTTCTAATGGTATAGATACTGATTTTTTCAAACCAGTAAATGCATCAAAATTCAGAGAAAAACATGGAATAGATGAGGATGAAAAAGTCATTGGTTTTTGTGGAAGATTTGGTTACGAGAAACATCTTGAGGATCTGATAGGAATAGCGGATAAATTTGATGGTACCATTCTGATAGCTGGAAAAGGTCCTGCAGAAGAGTACTATAAGAGCCTGGCTAGAAATAAAAAGAATGTGAAGTTCTTGGGTTTCCTATCTAGAGAGGAACTTTTAGAGTTTTATTCATCCTTAGATCTTTTTGTTTTTCCGTCTTTAGCTGAAACCCAAGGTTTAGTTGCATTGGAAGCGATGGCTTGTGGTGTTCCAGTTATAGGAGCTAACGCTTTAGCTTTGAAGGATACGATAAAACATGGAGTTACAGGTTACTTATATCAGCACGGCAATTTACGAGATTTATTGAATAAGATAAATTTAGGCTACAAAAATAGAGAAAAATTGAGAGAAAATTGTTTAGAATATGTAAAGGAGCATTCTATTGATAAGACCATAAATAAGCTGCTTGAAATTTATGAGGATATAACTAGCTAGTTAGGTTCAAATTGTTGATATTCCCAAGCTTTTTTCCACTATTTTCTTAACTTCTTTTGGAGAGTAACCAAGTCTTATAAATCTCGTATTTCCTCTTTGACCCTTCCCAGAACTTCTAGTTATTATTAAACCAAGCATTTCCAACTCGTTGATATAGTCACTAAATTGTCTGGTTGTTCTTGGTCTGAGACCCAGCTTTTTACAACAGTTTTCATAGGCTTCGTATACTTCACCAGTTAGAAAATCACCATCTCCAACATCATTCAACCTTCGGTAAAATCCGCCACAAGACACCAATAAGCTCAAGGCGTACAAAACAACTTGATGATGCTCTGGAAGTGTGCTTATGGCTTCTGCTATAATATCTTCTTCAACTCTTTTCTTTGCCTCTTCTACATGCTCCTGCAAAACCTTGCTAGAGTTCTTTTCAACTGCTATTTCACCAGCTTTCTGAAGTAATCTTAAAGCGTATCTTGCATCTCCATCTTGAGCAGCAAAAGCCGCTATTCTCGATATTATAGCATCATCTATCACCCCCGGCTGAAAACCCTTCTCCACCCTTTGTTTTAATATACTTCTCAGTTGCAGAGCGTTATAGGGTTTGAAAATCATCTCCTCCTCACAAAGAGTGCTTTTGCTTCGAGGATCCATTCTTCTCATAACTCTCATATCATTGCTCATTCCAATTATTGAAACGTTTCCGCTTGAGAGATCATCATTTATTCTCGTGAGTATATACATAAGGTCATCCAATCCTTTTCTAACCATATCTATCTCATCCAAAATTATAATGAGATTCATTCCATTTTTTTCAACGACATTGAAGAGTCTATCATAAAGTTCAGAGGGTTCGATTCCCATTAATCCTTTGCTATGGGCTCTATCCTTCAATGGAACATCCTTCAATGTTGGGTCATTCAAACTAGGATCTTCAAGAACTTTCAGTAGAACCTTGTATTTCGAATCCCGGATCTTGCAGTTTACATAAACGGATCTAACAACAGCATTATTAATATTCTTTTTTGGATCTTGGACGAATTCGTTTAATTTTCTCATAACATATTTCACAACGCAAGTTTTTCCGGTACCAGTTTTTCCGTAAATAAAGAGATTGCTGGGTTTCTCATTCCTTAGAACTGGGGCTATCGTTCTAGTAACATCCGTTATTTCTTTTTCTCTATGTGGCAGTTCCTTTGGAACGTAATGGGGCGAGAGCACTCTCTTATCTAAAAAAATTCGTCGATCACTGAGTTCTTTGCTAAGCAAATCTTCGACATTTTTGTCCATTAAACTTTCCGCATTTTCTTCAATGAACATTTTCAGCTTGATTTTTAATCAAGTAAAATATAATATATTTCATAAAATAAAACGCACTTTTTGGTAGCAAGGTAAAATGGTATGGAAAAAGCTTATTGGTTTAAAAAGGGAAGAAGAGGAAGTTGAAGAGGAAGAGGAGGAAATAGACATTGATAGATATCTCAGTGAATTAGATATAAGAGAGGGAAAAATAATAGAAAGAGACGACATAACCTATGTAAAGCCAATAGACATCGAAGATGAAACCGGAATCGATGTGATTATCAATGAATTGAAGAAAAGCAACATAGTTGTTCTAAATGTTCGACCATTGTTGCATGATAAGGTTCTATTAAGGAACATTGTAGAGAAATTAAAGGAGAAGTGCTTTGAGCTTGATGGGGACATAGGCAGAATTTCAGAAGAGAAAATATTAATAGTTCCATCTGGTATGAGAATCATTCATAGAAAATAAAAATTTTACAGTTGTTTTTTAATTCTTTCCAAGATTTTAGAAGTATCATAGAGTTCCCCTTCGAATTTTTTTTCGATTCTTATAACCTCAGTTTGCAGACATCTTCTTTTCAATTCCTTTTTTAATTCCTTGACATCAAACTTCTGATCATAGCCCAAAACAATAACATTTGGCTTTATTTTTTCTACAATTTTGAACATATCTTTCTCATCCCCAAGCACAGCTTTATCAACAACTTTTAATGCAGAGATAACAGCTAATCTCTGATCCTCGGGAATTATTCTTCTCCGGGGCTCTATATTTGTGTCTCTAGCTACGATGACAATTAGTTTATCGCCAAATTTTTTTGCTTCTTCCAGAAATTTTATATGACCGGGATGCAATATATTGAAAACACCCCCAACCATCACAATTTTTTCCCTAGACATTTTTTTTCATAAATTTTCTTCTGTAATTTCATGAAGATAAAGCAATTTCTTTTTCGTTCTCTTTAATCTTTCTATAATACTCTTGGCTATCTTTAATTTTTTTTCTTTTTTATGGGGATCATAGCTAAAAGAATACTTTCCGATCTCTGCATCGAAGTCCATACCAATGAGTATTATTCTTTTAGCCTTAAACTTCAAAGCTAAAAATACTGCTCTATCTCCATCGGTAAAGCCATTAAAATTATAGAGCTTTCCAAATGGCTCAACCTGACAGGTTCCTATAACATTTTTTATCTTTCTAACATATCTTTTTAGCCTTTTTATGTTATCTCCATGAGCGTGAATAAAAACTATAGAACCATTTTCACTAGCTTTTATTATGTCATCAATTTTTCCATCTAGATCGGTTACTACTATTTCTGGAATTATAGCATATTTTAGCAATGCGGATGTTGCTCCATCAGCTGAAATGAAGACGCTATTGCTGAGAAATTTACTCTCTTTTATCTTTTTTATAGAATCTTCAAGCGAGGGTCCAGCTCCACATACTATGGCATTTCTTCCTTTTATTAGTTTTTTTGCTTCTTTTAGTCTGGTATCTATTTTATCTCTTTCATCTAAAAGATCGTTTAACAAAGCGGCTGCTTTTTCATCATCCTCTTTTTTAATTTTTAAAATTTTTCTTATTTCTTCTATATCAATCACTTCTCTCATTTATGATTTTATTTTTTTCTAATCCTAAAATAACAAATGTAAAAATCGTGAAAATGAAAGTTAAGACGGGAACCACTCTGCTGAAAAGGGGTTTTGCAAAGATGGTTAAGGGAGGGGTTATAATGGATGTCACAAATGCGGAGCAAGCAAAAATAGCAGAGGAAGCTGGAGCTGTAGCTGTAATGGCTCTTGAAAAAGTCCCAGCAGATATCCGCGCTAAGGGAGGAGTTGCAAGAATGGCTGATCCAGAGAAAATAAAGGAAATAATGGATGCTGTTACAATTCCAGTAATGGCTAAAGTTAGGATAGGTCATTTTGTTGAAGCTATGATTTTAGAGGAATTAGGAGTGGATATGATTGATGAATCAGAAGTTTTAACACCAGCGGATGAGGAAAATCACATAGACAAATGGAAATTTAAAGTGCCATTTGTATGTGGTGCCAGAAATTTGGGGGAAGCTTTAAGAAGGATTTCAGAAGGAGCTGCGATGATTAGAACAAAAGGTGAAGCCGGAACTGGCAATGTCGTTGAAGCTGTAAGGCATATGCGCTTGATAATGTCCGAAATAAATAAAGTAAAATCCATGAGCAATGATGAACTTTACGCTTACGCAAAGGAAATCCAAGCTCCTGTTGAGCTGTTGAAAGAAGTTAAGAAGCTAGGTAGATTACCGGTAGTTAATTTTGCAGCTGGTGGAATAGCTACACCGGCAGATGCTGCTTTAATGATGCATCTTGGAGCGGATGGTGTTTTTGTTGGCTCTGGAATATTTAAATCAGCTCAGCCAGAAAAAATGGCTAAAGCCATTGTTGAAGCTACAGCCAACTGGGACGATCCAAAAGTTCTGCTAAAGGTTTCTAAAGGCTTAAGTGGGGCTATGAAGGGCATAGATGTGAAAAAACTTACCGAGGGGGAAAAGTTGCAATATAGAGGGAATTAAAGCAAATCCAAAGCTAAAAAACAAGCACCCTTAGCAACAGCCAACTCATCTTTTAGAATTTTTATTTCTGGTGAAAACCCATGCATAAGATAGCGATAAATTCTAGCCTTAAGTTTTTCTAAGCTGAGGTTCATTCCTATTCGTCCACCAAACACTATTGCTAATGGATCTAATAGCATAGCAGAATTAGCAACAGCTTTGCAGAGAAGATCGAATTCATTTAGAGAATAAATGAAATCCTTATCAATCTTCATCAATTCTTTTACGCTTTTTCCATATCTCCTTTCGAGAGCCCAACCGCTAAAATAACTCTCCAAGTGCCCTGATCCGCCACAGCTACATTTTTCTTTTCCATTTACCGTCCAGTGTCCGATTTCACCAGCAAGTCCAGAACCCCTATAAATTTTACCATCGACAATTATTCCACTTCCTACGCCGGTACCAATTGTTATTCCGAGGAGATTTTGAAAACCTAGGGTTTTATAAGCGAAAAACGCAAAGCAATTTGCATCATTCTCAAGAATGGTTGGAACAGATAGCTCCAATTCCAGCTTTGATGGTAAATTTGGGGCTTTCACAATTTTTCCTTCTTTTAGCCAAATCGCTGCTCCAACACCAACGGCTTTGGCTTTAAACCTCGAGACAAAATTTTCTAGGATTTCATTGAAATTTTTAAAATGTTCATGGGTCGAGAAATTTGCCAAATGCTTAAATTCGGAATCGAGAAGAACGATATCTATGTTTGTGCCTCCTATATCGACCCCAATAACCCGTGAAAGGTTCATAATAATAAAAAGATTCGATTATAAAAATTTTAAAAACAAAAAAGGAAAATGTTTATAGTTCTCGAGGGCATAGATGGCTCTGGAAAAAGTACCCATAGTAAACTTCTAGGAGATTTTTTAAGAGAAAGGGGCTATAATGTTCTGCTAACATCTGAGCCAACTAATGGCAAGATCGGCATGCTTATCAGGGAGATCCTTGCTGGAAAAGAAAAAGTTGATCCAAAAACTCTGGCTTTGTTGTTTACCGCAGACAGATATGAACATATAGAGAAGGAAATCGAACCAGCTCTTAAAGAAAACAAGATAGTTATTTCTGAGAGGTATTATCATTCAACAATAGCATATCAATCCGCTCAAGGTGTAGAAAAGGAATGGCTTTTTCAGCTGAATAGATTCGCTATAAAACCCGATTTAGTCATAGTTCTCGATTTGAAGCCAGAAGTAGCATTAAAAAGGGTAAAAAGTAGAGAGATCTTTGAAAAGGAGGGTTTTCTAAGAAAAGTTAGAGAGCATTATTTAAGCTTTGAAGATGTCTCAATAGTTGATGGAAACAAGATAATAGAGGAAGTCCAGAAGGATATAAGGGAAATCGTGATTAATAACCTGAAGATAAGGATTTAAAGCTTTAAGCTTTTATGAAGCTCTCGCAGGAAACTGATGCTGAAAGAAGATTCTCTTATCCGAGCCATTGATTAGCTTGAGGTTTTCATTAATATGTTGATGAAATATATAAATAAAGATAAAAATGGGGCTGGAAGAAATTTTAAGTGATGTGGATGGAAAAACAATAATGAGATGTATGAGTTGCGGTATTTGTACCGGAAGCTGCCCTTCTGCAAGAGTTAAAAAAGAATTTAATCCAAGAAGGATTCTGCATAGAGTTTATTTTGGGGAGGATATTGGCGATGAAATATGGTATTGTGCAAATTGCTATACTTGTCAGGAGAGGTGTCCAGAAAGGATAAAGATAACCGACATTATGAATCTGCTAAAGAGAATGTATCTCAGAGACAAAGGTTATTTAAATTTCATTAAGGCGGTAGAGGAAAACCTAAAGAATTTTGGCTATACCGCCCAGCTGAATGAGTTTAAAAATAAAACGCGAGAAAGGATTGGTCTTCCAAGATTAAAATCGAGCTCGGAGATAAAGCTAATCTTAGAAAGAGCGAATGAAAATGGGCAAGCATAAGTTTGCCTATTACGCTGGATGCACTTCAGCTATAAGAATTCCAAGTTACGATCTTTCAACCAGAAATGTTCTAAATGCTTTAGATATTGAGCTAGAGGATATAACCTCCTTAGGATGTTGTGGAATGTATGAAGAGCAAATAAACGAAATGGCTCATTTGACATTAGCAGCTAGAATAATGGCAATTGCCGAGGGTTTGGGCTTAGATATCCTAGTAATTTGTAATGGTTGCTTTTTATCTCTTAAAAAAGCAAAGCTAAGATTGGCAGATGATGGGCTAAAAGCCAAAGTCAATGAAATCTTAGCAGATTTTGATTTGGAATATAAAGGCAAATCTGAAGTAAAACATTACGTTCAATTTCTCTATGAGGATTATGGTTTAGAAAAAATAAAAGAGAAAATCGCAAAGCCTCTAAGCTTAAGAGTAGCTGCTCATTATGGTTGCCATCTGCTAAAGCCTTCAGAAGTTACGGGCTTTGACGACTTTGAAGAACCTCAAAGTTTGGATAAGCTTATAGAAGTAACTGGTGCGACTTCAATTGATTATATGGAAAAAAAGTTATGTTGTGGTGGCTACTTACTTGGCTTTGATTCGGAGAAAACTTACGAGATGGCTGCGATAAAATTAAGATCTGTTAAAAATGCTAGAGCAGATTTATTAGTTACGATATGCCCATTCTGTAATTTAGTTTATGATCATAATCAAAGGCTTATAGAAGCAAAGTTCAACGAGAAGTTTTCTATTCCAGTTTTGCACTATCCTCAGCTTCTAGGAATTGCTTTGGGTTTGGATTTCAAAGCTTTGGGAATAGATCAAAACAGAGTTAGGGTAAATCCAGAGATTTTTAATTCTGATCTTTAAGTTCTTTCATCAAATTTGATTCGAGTCTCTTTAGCTTTCTCGAACCCTTTCTGAACTTTTCATTTGCAAATCTAACCAAATGTTTTAAGTAATCTTCTTGGATAAACAGCTTGCTGTTCTCCCCTATTGGAACATCTATACGTTCTGTGTCTGCTATTTCTACAACGAATCTTCCCTCCTTTAAAACTTGAATTCCGGCTCTTTTATAGCCAGAACTTCTCGCTATTTCCAAAACTTTTTTTGCTTTCTCCAAGCTTTTTGCGACTATATGAAATATAGATGGCTCATATCTCAACCAAATAACGCCTTTAGATGGCAATTTTTTTAGCCTTTCTAAGATTTCATCTAAGCTAACTTCTCTGTGCCATTTTCCAAGCCAATAATTCTCTGGCTTAGAACCAAGTTCTACAAATAGAGAAATTCTCCCAGAGCAACTAGATGTAGTATAGAAATCTGGCAAAGAGTTTATGAAATTCAAAATTTCTAAAGCATTTTCATCAACCTCCCCCTTTTTAATTGCTTCTCTAAGTTTATGAAGAGCTTCTAATTTTTGCATTTCAAAACGTCTAGCCTCTATATTCATTTTCAATTTTTGCCTTTAAAATTTTAAGCCAAAATGCAAAAATTATTTAAAAATTTTTTATTGAAAATGAAAAAGGAAATTAGAAGAATTGGGATATTTTCGATGTTCAAAATAGGTCTTGGTGTTGGTTTTGTTTTTGGATTGATCGTAGGATTAATTTATGCTTTGATTTTTGGTTTGAGCGGATCCATTGCTTTATTACAGAGCGATGAGAGTGCAGTTGCTGGTGGTGTTATGCTAGTACTCTTTGGAATAATTTTATTAATAATAACCACAATAATTTACGCATTATTTGTTGGGATAAGTTGGGCTATTTTCGCAATAGTCTATAATGTAATAGTTGCAATTGTTGGTGGAATAGAAATAGAACTCGAAGATAAAAAATGAAGGAAAGACCGCAAATTTTTAGAGCTTATTTAGAATTAAAAACAAAAAATTTATATTATGAATTCATTTAATTTCAAGAAGATAAGGCAGGGTGTTTGGGAATTCTTCGAGAAAGGGATGAATGTTCCTGTTAGAGTTTACGCTACCGAAAAGATGCTAAAAGAAATGGAAGAAGGTGTTTTTGTTCAAGCAAAAAATGTTTCTATGCTACCAGGGATACAAAAAGCCTCTTTGGTGATGCCTGATGGTCATTATGGTTATGGTTTCCCAATTGGTGGTGTTGCAGCATTTGATATTGAGGAAGGTGTTATTTCACCTGGTGGGGTTGGCTATGATATCAACTGTGGTGTTAGGCTTTTGGTAACCGATCTAACAGAAAAAGAGGTAAGACCGAAACTAAAAGAGCTTATGGACAAGCTTTTTAGAAATGTTCCATCAGGTGTTGGAAGTGAAGGTAAGCTTAGAATTTCTACAGCAGAGTTAGATGAAGTCTCTAGACTTGGAGCAAAATGGGCTATTGAACATAACTACGGTGATAAAGAAGATCTCGAAAGAATGGAAGAAAATGGCTGCATTCCTGGAGCGGATCCGAGCAAGGTAAGCCAAAGAGCAAAGCAAAGAGGAAGACCACAATTAGGAACTTTAGGAGCAGGGAATCATTTTTTAGAAGTGCAAAAGGTAGATAAGATCTATAGCAGAGATATTGCAAAAAAATTTGGAATTCATGAAGAAGGGCAGATCACGGTGATGGTTCATTGCGGCTCTCGTGGCTATGGACATCAAATAGCTGATGATTACATTAAAGTTATGATGGGGGCAGCCAGAAAATATAACATAAAGCTACCTGATCGCGAATTAGCGTGTGCTCCAATCCAAAGCAAAGAGGCTGAGAACTATTTAAAAGCGATGAGATGTGCCGTTAATTACGCTTTCTGCAACAGACAGCTCATAACCTATTGGGTAAGAGAAACCTTCTATGATGTTTTTAAGGACGTTGAAGTTTCCCTGACCTATGATGTTTGCCACAATATAGCAAAATTTGAAAAGCATAAGATAGATAACGAAACCAAAGAGGTTTGTGTTCATCGCAAAGGTGCGACTCGCGCTTTTCCAGC
>Ga0116200_10000471_pt1 | contig 13181 bp, 10 predicted proteins | sample Mar14436cmmetaG_FD_94478 | JGI IMG/M metagenome (GOLD analysis project Ga0116200, IMG submission 94478) | Marine hydrothermal vent microbial communities from Guaymas Basin, Gulf of California to study Microbial Dark Matter (Phase II) - Marker... ... | reverse complement strand
CTTTTAGGCTCTTTCCGGCTGGAACCATTGGAAGAACGTTTTCCTCCGAGGATATTGGAACATCAATTACCGTTGTGACTTCGGTTTTGAGAGCTGACTTGAATGATTGGGTAAACTCCTCTATTGACTCTGCGCGGAAACCCTGTGCCCCATAGGCTTCAGCAAGCTTGACGAAGTCCGGAATTTTGCCGAGCTTAACGGCGGAGTATCTTCCACGATAGAATAGTCTCTGCCATTGAGCAACCATGCCTAGCATAGAGTTATTCAATACAATTACGATTACAGGAATGTCTTCGGCCACTGAAGCCGCCAAATCCTGCTCAGTCATTATGAAGCTTCCGTCACCAGCTATGTCCACTACAGGCACTTCAGGATGCGCTACCTTAGCGCCTAAAGCGATTGGAAAGCCCGATCCCATGGTTCCAAGTCCGCCGGAAGAAAGGAAAGTTCTGGGTTTATACACCTTCAAGTACAGTGCGGCCCACATCTGGTTTTGGCCTACTTCAGTTGTTATAATGGCGTTTTCAGGAAGCAGTCTTCTAATTTCGGCCATAAGTCTTGTAGGCTTTAGTCCGCTTTCGGTGCTTGCCTTCTCCTCAAATTCCTGCTTCAACTCTTTAAGCTTCTTAAGCCACGCGGAACGCTGCTTTTTAGCTGCCTTCTCTAGGATCAGCTTCTTAATTTCATGCAGCGCATGCTTGGCGTCGGCTACTATTGGAACGTCCACCCTAACGTTTTTCCCGATTTCAGCCGGATCTATGTCGATATGGATTATTTTTGCGTCTGGACAGAACGCATCCGGCTTCCCTGTTGTTCTGTCTGAAAATCTCATTCCGATAGACAGCACAACGTCTGCCTCTGTGACTAGACGATTTGAGGCTGGTGTTCCATGCATTCCTATTAGGCCTGTCGCTAAAGGATGATTCTCAGGAATGCAACCTTTACCCATAAGCGTCGTTGCAACCGGAGCCATAAGAAGCTCAGCCAGCTCGACGAGTTCTTGTGACGCCCCGGACATTATTACTCCTCCGCCCGCAATGATCATCGGCCTCTCAGCGTGGATCAGAAGTTCAGCAGCCTTCTTAACCTGCAATGGATGAGGCCTAGAATTCATGCGGATGCCTCGAACCTTAACTTTCTCGTCGAGGTCTATGTCGGCTGTTTCCTGTTGCGTATCCTTTGGAAGGTCAACTAGAACTGGTCCCGGCCTTCCGCTTAACGCTATCAGAAAGGCAGCTTTAACCGTTCTCGGTATTTCAGCGGCGCTTCTAACTTGGAAGTTATGCTTTGTTATCGGATTGGTTATGCCTATAGTGTCAACCTCTTGGAACGCGTCTCTTCCTATAAAGAATTTGGGAACTTGCCCAGTAAAGGCAACTATCGGTGATGAATCCATATATGCGGTTGCTATTCCGGTCACTAGATTAGTTGCGCCCGGCCCGGAAGTCGCCATGCAAACTCCTACACGCCCACTTGCACGGGCATATCCATCAGCTGCATGAGCCGCACACTGCTCATGTCTCATAAGGATATGCCTTATATCAGAGTCGCAAAGTTCATCGTATACATCGATCAAGGCTCCTCCCGGTATGCCGAAAATTACCTTAACTTTTTGCTTTTCAAGAACTTTCACTAAAGCCTTTGCACCGCTCATAACAGCCATTAGTTTTCCCTCCTAAAAGCCGAAGAACATGCTCTGATGGCGACAGTTTCACTTTTTAACATTAACAACGACAAAGACAACTTATACATTTCGAGACAATATGTTGCGGCTCTAACATGCCCCGCGAATAAGGCAATTCCTCCAGAGAACGCTATCCCTCATTCTAACCCTCCCTGTTCATTAAGGCCCCTCAGGCCTAGTTTCGTACCAGAAAGACAGTTCAAATTCTTCTTCAGCTTTTTCAGGATTTTCAGTCCTTCGCCTTTCGTTCTTCAAGGATTCACCTCTGCGTTTTTGGCCGCTCATGTTGAAAACCAGCTTTTCTAAATACCATTCTCCATTAAATAAAGATTTTGAGCAAAAATTTTTGCTCAAATTTTTCTGCCCCGCCTTGATGGCCAACAATGTTATTCTTCCTTTTTCAGTTAATTTCACAGGAACGCCCTTACTATTCTTGTCTCCGGCAATTATCATCCCTGCATCCCTTAACTTATTTAGGTTCCACCTCACTGTAGACTTGGGTATTTGCTGCTCTACAGACAATTTATCTACAAGTTGATAATATAGCAAGCCGCTGTTCTCCTCTATTTTGGAGAGGTATTTAAGCTGCTTAACGCTAATGCGCTTTTTAGTAAACGCATCCAGTATCTCTCCAAAAATTTTTAAAATTGACTCGTATCTCCCTTGAAAACTCACTTCATTGGTGGCTAAACAAAAGTCGTCGTTAGAGTTTATAGGCTCACTAGTGGAGGAGGCACTTTCGTAAGGAGTTGATTTGGTTATCCCTCCTTTGGAGGGCTCTATCCCTCCTCATTGACTCACGTCGCACCTATCAGATGAACTACATCGTACTATTAAGGTTTTACGCATGTTCATAAGAAAAATTCTCCTTTTCAAACCTTGTTAAGAGATAGTTTATTCCGCTTAGCATGGCCTCAACGCTTGCCATGACGATATCTTCATGAATACCTAATGCTGTTGTTGTTCTGTCTCCTTTGCTAAGCCGCACTATAACCTCGACTATGGCGTCTGTTCCGCCGGAAATTGATTTCACTTGATATTCATCAAGCCTTATGGGTTCAACCATCTGAACAGCGTTTCGAACAGCGTTTATCGCTGCATCTACTGGTCCAACACCGGTTGCGGTACCTACAACTGTTTCGCCCTTCACATCGAGTTTAACCGAGGCTGTGGGGGTTACCTTGTTTCCAGTAACAACTGTTAACTCTTTAAGCTTAAATGGCCTATGCCTTGGCATATTCATAACAGTTTCCGCTATTGCCTCTAAATCTGTGTCTGTTACTTTCTTACCCTTGTCTCCCAGCATCTTTACCTTTGAGAATATCTTCTTTAACTGTTCTTCATTGGGATATATGCCCATCTCGTTGAGAACCGCCTTTATGCCTTTTAACCCCGCATGTTTGCCGACTACAAGTCTTCTTGTCCTTCCAACGAGTTCAGGCGGGATTGGCTCGTAGGTCAAGGGATTATTCAGAATCGCGTGTGCATGTATGCCTGACTCGTGAGTAAAAGCGTTTTCGCCAACTATTGCCTTGTTAGGTTGAACGGGAACTCCGGCTAGTCTGGAAACAAGCAGTGAAGTTTCATAGAGTTTATCTAAATTGATTGATGTGTCTACACTGTAGAGGAGTTTTAACGCGACAGCCACTTCTTCCAGAGCGGCGTTTCCAGCCCTTTCACCTATGCCGTTTATGGTTACATGAACCTCCTGCGCCCCAGCTCTCATAGCCGCTATTGAATTGGCCACAGCCATTCCGAAGTCATCGTGACAGTGAACACTAAAGGTTATGTTTGGAAAGTCCTTTATCAAGTCTGAAAAGAATGCATAGGCTCTTTCCGGAGTTAATATTCCAACTGTGTCGCATGGAGCCACAATATCAGCGCCAGCGTCTATGCTTCTGGCGATAAGCTCTTTTAGAAACGACATTTCGCTTCTAGTGGCATCTTCAGCTCCAAACTCAACCTTAAGGCCATGATCCTTTGCATATTGGATGCATTCTTCCGCGAGTTCTAGGATCTGACTTTGCGTTTTTTTAAGCTTATATTTAATGTGGGCTTCGGAGGAAGGGATTACTAGAAAAACTGAGCTTGCGCCGCTTTCTATAACTGCATCGATATCTCCTTTTGTTCCTCTCGCGAAACTGAATATTTCTGCTCTAAGATTTTCCTTTGCAATCATTTTTACCGCTTCAAATTCTCCTTTTGTAGCCGCTGCAAAGCCAGCTTCGATAGCGTTTACCCCAAGCTCATCGAGCTTTTTGGCTATCTTTAGTTTCTGTTCAGGGGTCAATGCGACGCCAGGGGTTTGTTCGCCATCTCTTAATGTAGTGTCAAAAATTCTTATCTTCTTTGCAAATTTATTCGATAAAGCAATACCCCATTTTCTAAACCTCACACCAGAAATAGCACATGCTATATTAAAGTTTTTCTATGTTAATAGGAAGTAATACGGAATGTTAAAAACTTAAGTGAGGAATATGAGGAGCGACATTATAAAGCGGGGATTGAAGCGTTCGCCTCAAAGAGCAATTTTAAAGTGTCTTGGATTAACGGATACTGATTTAGATAAGCCATTCATAGCGGTGGTTAATAGCTATTCGGAAATTGTGCCCGGACACATTCATCTTCGCCATATAGCTGAATGTGTCAAGCAAGGTATCCGAGCGGCTGGTGGAGTGCCGTTTGAATTTAACACGATCGCAATATGTGATGGATTAGCTATGGGCCATGTGGGGATGCATTACTCCCTTCCATCACGTGAGTTAATAGCGGATTCGGTAGAAGTGATGGTTCAAGCGAACCAATTCGACGGGATGGTTCTAGTAACAAACTGTGATAAAATAACTCCCGGCATGCTTATGGCGGCTGCGAGACTGAACATACCTTCAATAGTTGTTACTGGAGGGCCTATGCTGTCGGGAAGATTAAAAGGAAGAATAGTTGATGTAACCTCGATTTTTGAAGCTATAGGGGAGGCTAAAGCTGGGAAGTTGAGCCAGGAAGAATTAAAAATGATTGAGGATCGGGCTTTCCCAAGTTGCGGCTCGTGTAATGGCATGTACACGGCAAACACTATGGCGTGCATTACTGAAGCCATGGGCATGATGCTTCCCGGATGCGCTACAGCTCTCGCGGTTTCATCGGCAAAAATGAGAATTGCAAAGGAAAGCGGAGAAAAAATCGTTGAGTTGGTCGAGAAGAACATTAGGCCAAGAGATATAATGACGATCGAGGCTTTTGAAAACGCTATTGTAGTTGACATGGCCCTAGGCGGCTCAACCAACACGGTATTGCATTTAAAAGCTATAGCAAAAGAGGCTGGCGTAGACTTGCCCCTCAGCCTATTCGACGAGTATGGAAGGAAAATACCTCATCTATGCAACATGAGGCCTTCTGGACCGCATGACCTTCAGGAGCTGGACGAAGCTGGAGGAATTCCCGCAGTTATGAAGGAGCTGAGGCAGTTCCTTCATTTAAACGCAATTACAGTAACCGGAAAAACTGTTGAAGAGAACATTAAAGACGCGGTTATTTATAATAGGGAAGTTATAAGGCCTCTAGATAACCCTGTTCACAAAGAAGGTGGGATAGCAATACTTACCGGGAACCTCGCACCTAAAGGTGCCGTTGTCAAGATAACTGCTGTTTCGCCGAAAATGCTTCGCCACAGGGGTCCAGCCAGGGTCTATGATTCTGAAGAAGAAGCAATGAAGGCCATTTTGGATGGGGAAATAGTTGACGGCGACGTCATCGTGATTCGATATGAGGGCCCTAAAGGAGGGCCTGGAATGAGGGAAATGCTTTCACCAACAGCTGCAATAGCCGGCATGGGCTTAAGCGAATCAGTTGCCCTAATTACTGATGGAAGATTTTCAGGAGCAACGAGAGGCCCATGTATTGGTCATGTCTCACCAGAAGCAGCTGAAGGAGGACCAATCGCAATATTAGAAGATGGGGACATAATCACAATTGATATACCGGAAAGAAGGTTGGACGTGGAATTAAGCGATGAAGAAATGAGAAGCCGTTTTGCCAATTGGAAGCCTAAACCGCCAAAAATCGGTTGGGGATACCTGCAAAGGTACAGTTGCCTTGTAGGATCCGCAGATGAAGGAGCCATGTTAAAACAAACATAGGGCTGAGCGGTTATCCCATGGGGAAAAATAAGCATTTAAAAGTTGCTTTCCAAGGAGAGATCGGCGCGTACAGCGAAATAGCCGTCTATAAGCACTTCACATCCGATGTCCAAACGATCCCATGCAAAAGTTTCTCAGACGTCTTTAAAAGTGTAGAAGCGGGAAATGTGGATTATGGCGTTGTACCGATAGAAAATTCAATCGAAGGAAGCGTAAATCAAGTTTACGATCTCTTTCTGGAATACGACCTCAAAGTTTGTGGAGAAATAATTCTCAAAATAGAACATTGCCTACTGGCAAATCGGAATGCCGATTTAAACTCTATAAAAGTTGTTTATTCGCATCCTCAGGCATTAGCTCAGTGCTCAAACTTTTTGGAAAGATTAGGATACGAAATAATTCCAACCTATGACACTGCGGGCGGCGCCAAAATTGTTAAGGAAAGGGGTACAAATGACGTGGCTGCAATAGCCAGTGAAAGAGCGGCTGAAATTTATGGAATGAAAATTCTGGCGAGAGACATATCGAATACCCCAGACAATTGTACAAGGTTCTTAGTTATTTCAACTGAGGATTCACCGCCAACCGGAAATGATAAAACTTCAATAATCTTCTCGCTTAAGCATGTTCCCGGAAGTCTCTATAAGGCTTTAGAAGAATTTGCTTTGAGAGAAATCAACCTCACAAAGATTGAATCCAGACCTACAAAGCGTAGACCTTGGGAATACAATTTCTATCTCGATTTCGAGGGACACAGAAACGATCCAAAATGTATGGAAGCGCTAAAGGGCTTAGAGAAGAAGGCAACATTCATTAAAATCTTAGGTTCATACCCCAAAGCAAAACAAAATGGGAGCTAAAGTATACTCCTTAGCCTTTCACACGCCTCTTTGATTTTCTCCTCCGGACATGTCAGTGAAAACCTGATGTATCCCTCGCCCTGTTTGCCGAATCCTATACCTGGCGCCGCTACAACGTTTACCTCCAACATTTTCTTAATGAAATCTACGGAGCTTCCACCGCATTTAGCCCATACGTAAAAGGTCGCTTTAGGCATTTGACATTCAAGCCCCAAAGATTTCAATTCCCTAACGAGTAGCTGCGCTCTCCTATAGTATATCTGGTTGATTTCCTTAACGAATTTAGGCGGGTTTTCTTCTTCATACGCCCTTAAGGCTTTTGCCGCCGCTAACTGTATGTACTTTGGCGGCCCCGAATCTGTTTGGGATTTAACTTTTCTTAATCCTTCGATTAGCCTCTCGTTTCCTACCGCAAACCCTATTCTACTGCCAGTCATGTTAAATGTCTTCGAACATGAGTGGAACTCGACGGCTATTTCCCTGGCTTCATCTATTTGCAGTACGCTGGGCGCCCGATAATCCTGAAAAGTTATTTCTGAATAGGCATTATCGTAGCATAGAATTATGTTATTATCCAGAGCGAAACCTACCAATTCCTTAAGTTCCTTCAGGGTTATGGTAGCGGCTGTTGGATTGTTAGGATAATTAACAAACATCATCTTGACACGATCAACGTTAACGTTTTCTAAATGGGGGAGGAAGCCGTTTTCCTCTAGTAAAGGAACGTAAATTGGCACTCCGCCGCTCAAAATCGTGCTTCCATTAGCGTATACGGGATAGGCCGGGTCAGGTACAAGTACATAATCCCCTTCATTAAGAAAAGCCCTTGCAATATTGCATAAACCCTCCTTAGAGCCAATGAGTACAATAACCTCTTTATTGGGGTCTAAGTCGACGTTAAACCTCCTTTTATACCATTCTGAGACAGCCAATCTAAATTCGTATTCTCCTTCGCTAAAGGAGTAATTATGGTTTTCAGGTTTGTCTATTTCCTCCTTTAGGGAATCTAGCACAATTTTCGGTGGTGGAAGGTCAGGATCCCCTATGCTGAGGGAAATTATATCCGCTCCTTCACTTCTCTTTCTTCTAATAATGTTCTCTATCTCAGCGAACAAGTATGGCGGAAGGGCTTTAACTCTCTCTGAAAACTCTAACCTCAAATTTTCACCTCTCAAATGCTTACTTTGCCTTCAAAAACTTTTTCTGCAGGGCCTTCCATGAAAACAACGTTTCCTTCATACTCAACTATCAATTCGCCTCGTGGAAACTCAACTATTGCCCCTTCTTCCACCTTTCCAAGAACTTTCGCGGCGACAACGCTTGCGCATGCTCCTGTTCCGCAGGCTAAGGTTTCTCCAACTCCCCTTTCCCAAACCCTTACTTTCAATCTTTTCCTAGAAATTACCTGAACGAATTCCACGTTAGTCCTTTTGGGGAAAAGCTTATGGTCTTCTACCTTTGGTCCAATAACATCCACCGGGTAATTGTCGATATTGTTGACGAAAATTACACAGTGGGGGTTTCCCATGGAGAGGGCGGTAGCCATGAGAATTTTTCCATCTACATCAAGAGGCTTATTTATGAAAGTTCCGTTTCCTATAATCGGTATCTTCTCAGCTTCGAAGCATGGAGAACCCATGTTAACCCTCACGGAAGTTACGGCTCCTCCCTCTACTTTAAGGCGCAACTCTTTTATTCCCGCCAGAGTCTCCACCGAAATTACATTCTTCTTCGCTGTTCCGTTTTCGAAACAGTATTTAGCGAAACACCTTATCCCATTTCCGCACATCTCGGCTTCCGTTCCGTCAGGATTAAAAATCCTCATCTTTACATCAGCTACTCTGGAATTACAAACTAGCAAAAGGCCGTCTGCGCCTATTCCAACCCTTCTTCTACATAACTTTATAGCTAAATCCGGTAATTCCTCTTCGCTTAGCTCTCCACCTCTATTATCGATCACTACGTAATCGTTCCCGAGTCCATGCATCTTCCAAAAATTCAATTTTCTAGCCATTCGGCGATCCTCTGCCCTCGAATTAAATCTTGGATGGTTTCAGCCTCTCTTATGAGTGCATACCTGCCATCTTTAACAAGTACTTCGGCGGGTCTAGGCCTAGAATTGTACTGCGAACTCATGGAAAAACCGTATGCTCCGGCATTTAGTATGGCAAGTAAATCGCCTTCACGGATCTTAGGCAGCAAACGGTCTTTAGCTAGTATGTCGCCAGATTCGCATAGCGGGCCAACCACGTCATAAACTTCTGTTGGCTTTTCATTGAGCCTGTTTGCGACAATTATGTGATGATATGCGTTATACATGGCTGGTCTGATCAATGTATGGAAGCCAGCATCAACCCCTATGAACCTTTTGTATGGCGTATGTTTCACTGCGTTAACTCTTGTTAAGAGCACTCCGGCTTCTGCTACAATAAACCTGCCGGGCTCCATCCAAAGCTCCGGTTCTCCCAACGGATACTCAGCCAGCTTCCGCTTAAACATTTCAATAAGCTTGTCGGAAAATGCTTCTAGATCGACTTCCCTCTCCTCAGGTCTATAAGGAACTCCTATGCCTCCTCCGAAATCCACAAATTCAAACTCTATTTTTAGCTCTTTGCTTATTCTCCAAGCTACCTCGAGAAGTCTTTCGCCAGCTTTAAGGTAAAGCGCAACATCCATTATTCCGGATCCTACGTGCATATGAATCCCAAATTTCCTCACGCCGGCTTCCTTCGCAATTCTATAGGCTTGGAGGGCAGTTTCCTCGTCGACTCCAAATTTTGTCACTTTGCCGGCCGTAACAACATATTCATGATGACCTGCGCCGAACTCTGTATTAATTCTCATCGACAAAATATCCGGGACGCCCAATCTGAGGAGCTTTTTAAGCTGGGATAGCGAATCAAGATTGACCATTACCTTCGTGTCCAAAACATATTTTAGTTCTTCATCTCCAACATTGACTCCAGTATAGAGCGTTTCGTATGGCTTAAAGCCAGCTTTTAAGGCTAAATAAATCTCCCCCATACTTACAGTATCCACGTAAGCTCCTTCGCTTCGGAGGACTTTCAGTACTGAAATGTTCGTGTTAGCCTTCGCGGAGTAGAGTATCCTAAACTTATGGTACTTCCTTGAAAACGCCCCCTTCAACTTCCTATAATTCTCCCTTATTTTGTTCTCACTAATGACGTAAAGAGGGGTGCCAAAAGTTTCCGCGAGCTTGACCGCTGACACACCGTCTATGTAGAGTTTGCCATTAACATTCTCTAAGGGGCTTTTGAACATGGCTTACTCGAGTCTCCCTTCAGAGTTAATCGCTTCAACGGCTTCCAAAGCTTTGTCTAAATAATCCTCATCTAGGAAAATGGTGATTGTGGCTTTGCTTGAAGATATCTCCAGTATGTTTATTCCCTTTTCAGCTAGGGCGCTTGATATTTTCGCAATCCATTCTGGAGATTCAATGAAGTCCGGGTTGATGATCTCTAGGGCGCTCACATTCTCTTTGAGGCTTACTCCCTTAAAGCCTTCGAGAAGGCATAATTTCGAAAGCAAAGCTTTCTTATCGTCCATTTCTACAAATATGGTTATGGAGCTTTTACCAGTACTTATGCCAATAATCCTTTCCCCAGCGAGAATTGAGAAAATCTTCTCAAGGTTAGCGGCGTTAATTTCTCCAACCAAGGTTAGGGCACATAGCCTATTATAGCTCTTAACCTCGAATGGATTAGAGAAAGCCCCTATAATCTCTGTTCCCTCCGAAGACAAGCTCTTGTAAAAGCTTACAACTCTCAACCTCTGTTCTGGAAGCTTATACCTAAGGGCTTTAGGATGAACTATTTTGGCTCCTCTATGAGCCAACGAAAACATCTCTTCCACCAATATCTTTCTCAGCGGTCTAGCGTTGGGAACTATTTCTGGATCTATGAATGAGACGCCCTCAGTATTCTTTACAAATATGACTTCATCAGCCTTCAAACAATTGCCCAACAAAGTTGCAGTTATATCACTTCCACCTCTTCCTAGAGTTGTCACCCGTCCCTCCCTATCTTTACCTATAAAGCCGCATATTACTGGAACATATTCACCGAGAAGGGGCTCTATATGGGTTTTAACTCTCTTTATGGTTTCTTCTAAATTCGGTTCCGCCTCCCGGAAGTTTGAATCGGTTATTATTGGCCAATCTTCACGTTGAGGGTCAAAATATATCGATTTTATGCCCAAAGCTTTAAGAGCTAAACAGAAAATTCTTGCGCTTATCCTCTCGCCCGTTGACACTATATCCGCATAATCGGCATCGTCAACTTCTCCGATGCTCTTCATACAGTCAATGAGGTTATCGGTTGTCTTCTCCATAGCTGAAACGACGACAGCTATCTCCTTAAAGTCTGATTCCTTAATCATTTCCGCCGCTTTTCTGAAGGATTCTCCACAGCGTAGTTCGGCTCCGTCAAACTTCACAATAACCCTTTTCGTCAACTGCACACCCCAGTTAGCAGTTTAACCGCTCGGACCGCTTAAGACGTCATCTATTGAGTATACTCCTGGACGTTCTTGCTTCATAACCCATTCAACAGCATAAAGTGCGCCTAAGGCAAATGCGCTCCTAGAGAACGAAGTGTGGCGTATAGAAATCATATCGTGAGGCCCCGCAATTATCACTTCATGAATGCCCGGTATTCCGCCAGCCCTTACCGATAGAACCTCAAGCTCATCGCGGGCCCTCGGAGAGATACCCTCTCTTCCGTGAACAACCCTAGTATATCCCCTTAGAGCAGAAATAAGATTCGCTATCGATAACGCCGTGCCGCTTGGAGCATCCCTCTTTCCAGAGTGATGTGCCTCTACTATGCTGACCTCATACTCCTCTGGCAAGTGAACCAGAGATTTTAACATCTTAAGCACAAGGTTCATGCTCAATGAAAAGTTAGGGGCAAAGACCGCCGGAACCTTTGATGAAACTAAGGATTTAAGCTTTTCCAGTTGCTCTTCGGCGAACCCCGTTGTCCCCATAACTATTCTCTTGTTCATATTTACAACTTCAGGAATGTTGGAGAGTTCGGCTTCTGGGGTAGTAAAGCTCACGTAAACATCTGCTCTTTCTAGGGCCTCTCTAAGTTTTGATGGTCCGTAGAGTGGCAAGTCTAGATCGCATATCCCTAGTTCACGGAGGGTTTTGCCGAGGCCGGGATTGTTCGGGGAGGCTACAGCGCCAACTATTTCAAAGCCTCTATTTACGGCTTCAGAAATTATTGTTTTGCCCATTCTTCCGGTAGCGCCGGCCACGCAAATCCTAATCATAGGTCAATCCTTTCCAGAACCTCTCAGTATAAAGCCTCTCAGATAGATCTACGTCAAAAAAACTTTCAATGGGAGCCAAAATTTCCGGGTTTTTCTCGTAAACCTCCCTTGCCGCTTTCAAAACAACCTCTAACCCTTTACGCGTCATTTTGCCCATAGGAGGCCTCAAGGGTCCAGCCGGCATTCCGAGGATGTTCATTAAAGTCTTGCAGGGAAGGGGATTTCTAGCTCTCACAATGACTTCTCCGAAATCCGTTTCTTCAACGGTCTTCATGGTTACTGTCTGGAATAACGGCTTCAATTTATCGTAGATTGCTTTAGCTTCATCTATTCTGTTTTCCAATATTAAGCTCGTCATCTTCTGAACTGCAGCCGGAGCTATGTTCGAAATGACGGAAATTACGCCTGAAGCTTTGATTTCGTCATCTGTCATCATATGGAAGGTCTTATCGTCATCTCCGGATAAAATGTCAAAGTTATCTCCACAAAGTTTCCTTGTCAACTTCATATTCTCAAAGTTCCCAGTAGCCTCCTTGACTGTTCTAACATTCGAGTACTGAGAATGGAGAATGGCAAGATCCTGCGGCATTAGCTGTGTTCCAGTTCTCCCGGGAATAACATATGGGATTACCTGAGCGTCTGGAAAACGCTCGGCTATCGGTGCAATATACTCCCGCCTTATTTCTAGAGAACTTGGGCCGTTATAATATGGATCTACAAGTAAGATGGCTCTGACTCCTATATCGTAGGCATTTTTCGTGTTTTCCATAGCCTTTCGTGTACAGTTGCAACCAGTGCCCGCTATCGTGAGAACTCTACCCGCACTATACTCGTGCACCTTTTCTATAACTAGCCTCTGTTCTTGCTGGTCTAGAGTTGGGCTTTCACCAGTTGTTCCGACGGCGAGAATCCCGCTAACGCCTTGGGATACTTGAAATTCTACTAGGTTTTCAAGACCTTCAAGGTCTATTTGTCTATTTTCGAGCATGGGAGTTACAAGCGCAGTGTAGCATCCTTTGAATATGTTTTTCATCATGGCGGTATGCTTCCTTCGATTATAGCTGTCTTTAAGTGTAAAATAGGTCAAATTTATAAGGATTTCGGAAAAAGTCTTAAATATTTATAAGTTAATTTATTAATAAAACTACGAAAAACGTAACAACTCTTATAGAGAAGCATTAAAAACTTAATGGTTCAACGTCTGAG
>Ga0116200_10000469_pt1 | contig 13229 bp, 9 predicted proteins | sample Mar14436cmmetaG_FD_94478 | JGI IMG/M metagenome (GOLD analysis project Ga0116200, IMG submission 94478) | Marine hydrothermal vent microbial communities from Guaymas Basin, Gulf of California to study Microbial Dark Matter (Phase II) - Marker... ... | reverse complement strand
TTCTTCTTCAGCAATTGCTGAATGCGGAAAAGTTCCATATCATAGATGAAGCATCCCTTATAAACATGGTAGATTACTCCTTCCACATCAAAACTTTCGCAGAGTTCCAAGAGTCTTTTTTCCCTTTCTTCATTTGGAGTGAAACAGGGACAGGTACAGGGAAGTAAATATCTTTCTGCAACTGCTTCAAAAAGGTCTCTGCAAGTGAATTCATCCATTACCACCGGGTCATAAAGGATCCTGGAAACAGTACAGAATTCGTCAGCCACCACCAGACCACCGGAGGATTCTATAAGATAGGGAAGTTTCAGGTTGGGAAAAATAATAGGGGAACCGGTAAGAAGTATGCGAGGTGGGTTCCCCTTGAGATCAAGAGTTTCCGCTTCTTTTAAAAATTCTTCCATTTTCTCCATCCAGTTTGGAAGAGGTGAGTAAAAGAAAGTAGTGAATATTAAAACCATATCCGAACCATAAATGTGTTTTTTCTTTTTCAGTTCGTATAGTCTCCTGAAAAGTTTCTGGGCTTTTCTTACCATAACTATACTTTCTCTAAGTCTCCATCGGGTAATCCTTTTTCCACCGATTTTTTCCAGTTCTTTAATGAGTTCTTCAAGTTCTTTAAACCATGCTTTTTTAAGATGTTCCTTTTCTTTTTGATGAGGAAGATTGAGTATCCAGATGGGGATTTCCTCATCTAATACTTCGCTCATTTTCATTTTCCAATCACAGGTTGTGGGGATAATAAGAAGAGAGAGTCTATCCATGAAAGGGAGAATTTTCTTTTTCAAAATCCCTATGGAAGATTTCACCAATGGACAACAGTCTCTGGGAAGTATGTCTTCAGAGAAAGGAATGGCCTCATAAACTCCTGAACAGAGCCTCACTGGGATTAGTCCTGCAGCATAGATAAATTCTATAGGGGGGAAAAGGCAGAAAATTCCTACAATTTTCTGTTTAAAAAGTTTCCCTTCAAGGGTTTGGATTGCGAGATCTTCAAAAAGTTTTATGGAGGCAGGTCTTAAGGGTAACTCTTTTAATTTTTTGATTTCCTCCCCGAAAATTATTCTAAGGTCATCATACCACATATTATTCCTGGGTATGAGTAAAGGCTCCCTTCCCAGAAAATCTTGGTCTGAAAGAATCCATCTTTATCATTGAGGGCAATGTCTAAATAAAGACTTTTGGGTAGAGGAGAAGTATATGGATAATCCTGAAAATTCAGGAGGGGGATCTGAGCTTCTATGGTATATCCTCTGGCAAATCTTTTAACAGATATTTTTTCTCTGGCTCTACCCCAGCCAGGAGTGATTAACCCCATGTCAAATGTGGGATAAACCTTATGAAGTTTTCCATTCACGGTAATGATGAAGTCGTAAAATCCCTGGGTGAGTGAGGGGGCATGAAATCTTCCCTCTCTCTTATCTACATAGATTTCTATCCCATCGGAAACTAATGGGTTCCTGTCAGTAGAGACCATTTCATCGTGCACCACCGCTCCAAGGTATAGGTATTTCCCATCATGTAAAAGGTAAATTTCTCCAGAAATATCCTGTGGCCCCTGCCAGGATTTTCCCCATTTCACCTGGTTTTTTTCCCGTATGGTGATTTTTTCTGCATAACTCCATTCCTTTAAGTTCCCATCTATATTGATCTTCCCCCTTACCTTTCTCACGGTTACTTTTTTCCTTGTTTTCCACTTAGTCTGAGGAGTTCCCATTTTTATCCAACCTCGGTTCACAGCTTCCCTGTAAAGAGAGAAGAGTTCGTCAGGCCTCACCAGTTCTGTGTCTTCAGGAAGATTTTCCTTCAAAAGTTCAATTTCTTTGAGGATATCCACATCAGCGTAAAGTTTCTCATCCAGTCCAATCAGGATGAATGAAGGGAGTTTACGAGGGAGGAAATTTAAAAGAGTTTTGAGATCATATTTCATTTTTACAGAAAAATAAGGGAAGAAAATACATTTTTTCTGGGATATAAAGGAAGAAGAATTAAGGTATCGATGTGCTCCTTCCAATCCATAGATTAAGTTGGAGAGAGGGGAAAGTAAGAGGAATTTACTCTCGCTCTCCCTGTCATGGTAAGCTGTCCAGAGCGTGTCAATGCTTGAAAGCCTCATGTAGTGTGAAGTCATGGAAAGGTATTCTCTCCACCCCTCTTCCCTTTTTTCTCCGTAAATTTTTCCATACCAGAAGGGATAGATTTCACCAATCCCAGAGGTATCGGCCAGAAAAAAGTCGGTATTTTCCGCAGTATGATAGTAAAACTGGATAAGCGAAGGAAAGAGGTCAATAATTCCCAGAGGTATTGCCCACCCTACAGGAATTTTACCTCTGTGCTTACTGTTCCAGTGGTACCATCTCTCTTTAATCATTACATCAAGACTGTTTCCAGTGGTGAGAACAAAACTTATGTATCTTTTCTTCTCTGGTTCTTTCTTTTTCTGTTTTTTCTGTTTGAGGGCGGGTCTTTTCTCACTTCTGAGTCCTGTGTAATAACTCAAATTGGGAGTAGAAGAAGCGGTGAAAAAGAACTTACCGAATTTACTCATTATTCTCATTATCCTGATTTTTTCCATTTTCCCTTCCCACCCTTTTTTTCTTGTGATCACTCCTATTACAGCTGTGTTGGGTGGAGAATGTGAGAGAATGTATTCAAAAAGTTTTTCTGTCCTTTTATCCTCAGAAGGTAAATAAAAAGTAAATAATTTGAACTGCACTATATAATCGGTTAAAGGGGAATCTTCGCCAGGTGGAATATAAGCGAGAACATGATGATAACACTCTTTCCATAAATTATGGAAGGCCCACTGGTACTCGGGATAACTCATAGTGGCATCTTTTTTCCAGATCCTTTTTTCCAGGGTGTTCACAATCACAGGGAGATTTAGCCTTTTATTTAGAGAAGGTGTGAGAGGGACTGCATCTTCCACCCCACAGAGAGTTCTCACCACATTGAGGATATGTGATGAAGTCAACCACAATCTTCCATCATAAAGAATGCACCCATTGATATAACCTTTCTGGAAGTATTCCCTTACCAGAGAAAGAAGGGTGTCCTCATTTATCAATTGCTTTCTTTTAATATCCTTGATGAAGAGATTGTAAAACCTCTCCTTTTCGTCAAGAATGAGGAAGGAGGGAGGGAGTTTCCGGTTAGAGAGTCCAGCAAAAACTCTGGCCAGGAATCTCATTTCTTTATTCATTTTCCGGATATCGATTATGTAAAGTTTCTCCTTGTCTACAAAATTGGCTCGGGGGAATACACCTTCAAAAGGTTTTGATCCTTTCACATAGGGAATTTTCACCTTTCTCCAGCAATCGCAGATATGGCCAGTGAATTCGCGTGAATAAGGATTGCGGTTGTTTAAGTAAATAAAAAGAAAAATTCCTATTAAGAAGGGCAGGGGTAAAATAAAATAGATTTTTTTCATTCGATTTAATTCTATAGGAATTCTCATCCCATCACAACTTCAATCCCGACCTGATTATGGGTATTTTAAATATGCTGAATTTAAGGGCATCCTTTTCTGGACAAGCTTCGATACATTTAAGGCACAGGATACAGTCACTCCCTAAGACATTTGGTTTCTTCTTTTCTTTATAAACGGTATCCAGATCCAGAGGACAGACTCTTTTACACACACCACAGGATGTGCATTTTTGAGTATTTTTCTCAAGAGAAAAAGGAGAAAGCCTATTTACATGGAGGAGGTTTAGAAGCAATCCTAAAGGGCACACTCTGCACCAGAATTTTCTTATGGCAGTGATACCAGCCAAAAATATGGAAAAGATAGTGAAAGAAGCGTAGGAAAAAGCAAGGGTAATAGGGGAAAACCTGTCCACATAGAGAAACTCGTTCTCCTTACCCTGTAAAAGATAGATGAGAAGCCTCCCCGGACAGATTTTGCAAAAAGGGGTTTCCAGATCCAGAGAGAAACGATAAAGGGGGCAGAAGGGTCTTCCTAAGAGGAAGGAGAAGACTACCACCATTCCCAGGAAAAGTGATGCTACCACTTTAAGCAAGGTTTTTCCTATTCTCGGAATTCTTAAATAAGGCATACCCACAAGTGAGCGCAGTTTGATAAATATCTCCTGTATGGTTACTAAAGGGCATATCCAACCACACCAGATTCTTCCCAGCAATACCGCTAAGATAAAAAAGGAAAGGAAAACCCAGAAAATTTCCCTGGGTTGAGAAGTGAGAAGCCGCTGAAAATCATAAAGAAAGCAGATAAACCAGCCTTTTTCATTAAAGTGGCAGGAAAGGACAGGTGCCTGAAGAGTGATGCCTCTCAAATTTAACCTTTTCCAGCCAAACCAGTAGCCACCGTATGTCAGGAAAGCTAATGAGAGAAGCTGAAGAGTGAATCTCAGGTAGGAAATTTTCAGCTTCATTTCAGAGTCAGGGCTATTATTCTTATCCCCCTCTTTTTAGGAAGGATAATTTTCTTGAGTATTTTTTCTTTAAGAAGGATGGAGTAGTGGAACATCCAGAGAGGTTTTTGCAGGTCTGAGGTTTCTTCCCCATTACAAAAATGTTTTTCTGAATCCCGGTATACCGGTTCATGGGATGGTTCACGATTAATCCAGTCAGAAAATTCCACTTCCATTTTTTGAGATTCATCTGTGTAAATCAGGGTAAAGACACCTTTTTCTTTATCCCCGCTCACGGAGAAACCAAGGATATGAAGAGAATGGTAAATTTGCGAGGGTTCTATTTCCAGTTCCTGCCCTCTGCACTTGATAGCGGTGAGAAAAAAGTCGAGGTCTTCCCTTTTATCAATATAGGGTAAACATGGCAATTGGAATTTAATTCTTACATTCCGGGGACAGGCCAGTATATTTGGTAAATGCTTTTCTTCAAAAGTAATTCCTTGAGGAGTTAGAGAAAAATCATTGACATATCTTACATGATCTCTGGTAATTCCCTGGCAGTTATAAACCTCTATGAGATCAAGAAATCCTTCCCCCGATACTTTAACTTTAAATTTTTTTCTGTCCTTTAAAGCAGCCAGATGCTGGGTAGCTATAATCTTCCATTTCCTGGGAGGGTTAAGTGAAAGCAGTTTATTCCAGAGTTCTATGGCTTTTCCGGTTTCACCCTGTATCCTGTAAATTTTAGAAAGAAGTGAATAATAGGGGAAGTATCGGGGCTCCTCTTTAATTGCCTGAGTAAGCAGTTTAACCTCCTTCTCAAAATTTTTCCTTTCGTAATCTCCCCGGTTAAAGAGTTTATAAATTCGGAAATATTGAGTTTCATCTGCTTTAAAATTCAAAGGAGAAAAGAAGAAAATCAGAAAAAGGGAGGGTTTTAAAATTTTAATTATCCAGGAAGTTTTAATCCCCAGGTGCATTCTTCTTAATTTTTCTTATCATCTTTTTAAGTTTTCTGTGGCCAGGATTCATCTTTAATCCTTCCTCAAAAATTTCTACTGCTTTTTGTTTCTCTCCAAGTTTTATATATGTCAAGCCCAGCATGTAATATGCTTCAGCATAAGTAGGATCTATAGCTATTGCTCTATGATAGGATAATTTTGCTTCTCGATACTTTCCACTTCTAAAGTATCTGTCGCCCAGTTTTTTATGATCACAGGCATAATCTCTTGCCAATTTCTGAGCCAGTTTTGCATCCAGCCCGGTTGTGCATTGACAGATTCCTTCTTCATGTGAGTGAACAGTTGATTTCTTACTGCAGGCAGAAATTAAAAGAAGAAGACCGGGGATGAGAGTAAATAAAATAAATTTTTTCATCTCTCTTTAGCGGTTTTTATCGGAAAAACTGGAGAGTAAGGCGCCACACCAAACCTGTCCTTGCCCCATTCTTTCACTTTTTGCTGAAAATCAGGCGAAGTGAGAAACTCCACAACTTTTTTTGCTTTTCTATAGTTAACAGAGAAATTTTTAGGATTTATTATCATCACCTCCCATCTGTCCTTGAGGATATCCTCTCCTTTTATGAAGACTTTTAGGTGGAGAAAGTCTCTCTCCGCTAAAAAGGTGGGTTCATCAGCCAGATAATAACATTCCATTTGTGACGCCATACGAAGAGAAGGAAGGTTACTCAATTGGGAGATTATGTACCATTCTCCCTCAGGTTTAATTCTGAGGGTTTCCCAGAGTTGTTTCTCTTTGGTATTCTGGCAGGATAGGTCGCCTCTTGAGAGGAAGGGAGCTTTACACTTATAAATTTTCCGTAGCGCTTCAAAGATATTCTTTGTATTTCCTACACCTGCAGGATCTGATGGAGGGCCCACCAGAACCCATTGACTCTCCATAACCGGTTTTCTTCCCATCACCATACCTTCTTCCTCAAGGATTTTTATATTGGGATGAGCATGTAGAAGAACATCTACCCCTCCTTCCTTGATTTCTTTTACAGCCATTTCCATGCACCGGTATCTCGGCTTGATTTTAATCCCGTATCTTTTTTCAAATTCTTCCTGAATGAAAAAGGCTATTCCAGAATCACCCAGCCTGGTACCAAAAATAACTGTAAGGTCTTTCTTTTCTCTTTTTGCACAACCAGAAATCGCAAGAACTACCAGGAGAAGAAAAATTAATTTCTTCACGATTGAGTTTCGTTAACCAAAGTGGCACCTAAGGCGGAGACAATTTGGGGGATTTCTGGGACTATAAGTTTTGTTTGAAGTTCCTCCTCCAGTGCTTTACGCAGTCCTGGATTGAGGGCACCACCACCATTGAAGAAGACTTTTTCCCGGATGCCTACTTTCCTTGCCAGTTGTCCCACTCTTCTGGCAATAGACCGATGCAATCCTGCAATTATTTCCGGAACAGGATAACCTCTGGCCAGAAGGGAAATTACTTCTGATTCAGCAAAGACGGTACACAGACTGCTTATATTCACAGCTTTTTCCGCTTTGAGAGAGACTTCTCCCATCTTTTCTATTCCCACTTCCAGAACCCTTGCCATTACTTCAAGGAATCTCCCTGTTCCGGCTGCACATTTATCGTTCATGGCGAAATTGACAATTTTTCCGTCTTCGTCTAAGGAAATAGCTTTGCTATCCTGTCCCCCGATGTCAATGATTGTTCTGATATTTTCTTTGGATAGCCATATTGCTCCTTTGGCATTAGCAGTGATTTCGCTGATTGTTCTATCCGCCAGTTCGATAAGCCTCCTCCCGTAGCCAGTGGATATTACAACCGAAACATCGGAAAGACTCTTACCCGCCTTTTCCAGACATTCCTTAAGTCTTTTTTCTACTTCTTCCTTAACTCTTGTCCCCGTGGGGAAAATGGTATAGGAGAGAATTTTTTCACCTTCTCTCAGAACAATTTTTGTGGTTGTTGATCCAGCATCAATTCCACATATAATTTTCATCATTTATATTACCAGAAATTACCCATTTTTTGCGAGAACAAAGATTTCTTTGGAAGTGCTGGCATAAAGATTTTTTAACTGAACTCCTTTGGATTTATCCCATACTTTTTCATCCGATAAATGAGTGTTCTTCGGGTAATACCCAGAAGTTCAGAGGCACGGGTCTGATTACCTCGTGTGAGTTTCAATGCTTCCTGGATAAGGCTTTTTTCCATTTCTTCCAGTGTGCTTAACTCTTTTACTCCCGCAGGGAAGGGGAGAGATATGTGGGAAGGGAGGATTGTTTCTCCCTCACTCAAAAGACAGGCACGTTCAAGGGCATTCTCCAATTCTCTTACATTTCCAGGCCAGGAATAATTTAAGAGTAAATTCATCGCTTCTGAAGATAGTTTTTTATGAGGGTATCGTCGTGCCAGATAGTTTTCACAGAGTAAGGGTATATCTTCTTTCCTCTCCCTTAAAGGAGGTAAATGGATGGGGAACACATCAAGACGATAATACAAATCCTCCCGGAAATTCCCCTTTTTTACCTCCTCTTTAAGATCTTTATTTGTTGCAGCGATTATTCTGACATCTACCCGAATGGTTTCATTCCCTCCCACTCTCTGGAATTCTTTATACTGGAGGAATCTTAAAAGTTTAGCCTGGAGGGGAAGGGGCATTTCACCGATTTCATCCAGAAACACACTTCCACCATCAGCAAATTCAAACTTCCCTATCTTCCGAGTATTTGCTCCAGTGAAAGCCCCTTTCTCATGACCAAAAAGTTCACTTTCCAGAAGTGTTTCGGGAAGCGCAGCACAGTTCACTACTACAAAGGGTTTGTTCTTTCTGGGACTTTCATAATGGATAATTCTGGCGACAAGTTCCTTGCCGGTACCGCTTTCCCCTGTAATCAGAACCGTCACTTCGCTTTTTAACACCTTCTTTATCTTTTCCACCACTTCCTTCATTTTTCTGCTTCTGTAAACCAGGTCCGTGAAGGTGACTTTCTCTCTGTGATGGTCCTTAAGGTAACGATTCTCTTCTTCCCTCAGCTTTTCCTCCATTGCTTTTTCTATAACAACTTTGAGTTCCTCCATTTTGAAAGGTTTGGTGAGGTAATCACGAGCCCCTTTCTTTAATGCATTTATAGCGGATTCCACCGTAGCATAGGCAGTTATCACAATACTTTCCGTTGAAGGATCGATTTCCTTTATTTTTTCCAGTAGCTTCAATCCATCCATCCCAGGAAGTTTAAGGTCAATGATGGCGATGGGGAAATGGTGCTCTTTGAGTTTCTTGAGGGCAGTTTCCCCATCTGATACTCCCGTGACTTCGTATCCCCAGGAGGTAAGGTGATCCGTGAGGAGTTCTCTCATCCTCTCTTCATCTTCCACAATAAGGACTTTCTTCATTTTCTTCCTCTTTTCACTCCTTCACCTGTCATGGGAACGAATCTCACCGGGATTATGCTTCTCTTAATGATCTTCCCCTCTTTCTTTCTCACCAGTATTAGTTCCTGATAATATTCCCCCACTGGGATTACCATTCTCCCGCCTTCTTTGAGTTGTTCCAGTAAAGGTTTGGGAATATGGTCAGGTGCACAGGTTACGATTATAGCATCGAAAGGAGCATATTCCTCCCATCCCATATAACCATCGCCACATTTTACCTTGATGTTTTTATAACCCAGTTTTTCCAACCTTTTTCTTGCTGAGACTGCTAATTTTGGGATTATCTCAATTGTGTAAACCTCTTGGGCGAGTTCTGCCAGTATTGCTGCCTGATACCCTGAACCCGTACCGATTTCCAGTACCTTTTCATCACCTTTAAGCTCCAAGAGCTCAGTCATTAGAGCCACTATATAGGGCTGAGAAATGGTTTGCCCTTCGCCAATGGGTAAAGGCTGGTCAGTATAGGCAAGGTGCCGATAGGCTGGGGGTACAAAAAGATGTCTTTCCACTTTAAGCATTGCCTGGATTACCCGAGGGTCTTTCACCCCTCGGGCAATTATCTGTTTTTCCACCATTTCCCTTCTCAGTCTCTCCCAATCCTGGCTTTGAAGTTGAGAAAAGAGGAAAAGGGAAAGCAGGAAAAAGATAAATCTTTTCATTTTACCACCCCCTATTCCTCATTTTACTCCCCTTCCCCCACCAGAATAAAAGTGCAAGATTTGGAGAAATCCAGGTACTTTTTTGAAAGTCTATTAACATCTTGGAGAGAGACTTTTTCAATTACTTTATCCCACTCAAGTGGCTTCCTGTATCCGAGACCATACAATTCATGAATCATCAGTTCAGCAAGTGCAGCCTCCAGTATTTCCATGCGTTCATTTTTCCATCTTATGACTTTTTTGGCACATCCCAGAAATTCTGGTTTAGGAATACCTTCTTTTTTAATCTGAGAAATTTCTTCCCTTAGCCCTTCTTCCGCTTCTTTCAGTCTCCCCTTTTGTGTACCAATGTAAAACACAAGCATTCCAGTATCCCAGCCCTGAACAGTGAAACTTCCTACGAGATAACCCAGAGCCTTTTCATCTCTCAAATGAATGAAGAGGGGAGAAGCCTGGCCAGTAAGGAAGGAGGAGAATATTTCCATTGCAGGGTTTTCCGGGTGGTTAAAAGGAGGGATAGGGAAAGCCATAAGGATAAAGGATTCTCGGAAGTCTTTTTTCTTTTCAACTCTTTTTCTTTTAAATTTGGGCAAGGGTGGAGTAGAGGGTGAGGGGAGAGGTTTTAGTTTTTTCAAAGATGAGCGGATTTCTTTTAATAGGGAGTTATCTATTCCACCACCCCCAATTCCCACAACCATGGTTTCAGGGTTTAAAAGAGTGCGTAGGTAAAATTTCTTAAGATCTTTTAAAGTAAGCTTTTTCACACTTTCTTTCTCACCTATGATAGGAAGGGCATAAGGATGATCTTCATAGAAGTTCTTTTTGAGATGGTAAAAAGCGTAGGAGAAAGGGGTCTCTTCTCTCATTTCTATATCTTTGAGGATTATCCTTTTTATTCTTGCAAAATCTTTTTCTTCCCATTGAGGGTGAAGAAGGATATCTACGAAGGCTCTGGCTCCAAGCCAACTGTACTTTGAGGGGAGGGTAAGGGAGAGTGAAAGTGTATTGTTCCCTGAACCTGAGGATATTTTGCCACCTTTCCCTTCCACCACCTTTACCCACTTTTTTCCTGGTTTACTCTTTACCAGGAGGCGGGAGATAAAGGAAGTAGCACCATTGTTATCAGGACTTTCCAGAATCACCCCTCCCTTCATGATGACTCTTAGATTCAAGTATGGAACATCCTTTTCCCAGATTAGTATTCTTACACCATTTGAAAGAGTAATTTTTTCCACCTTTACCTTTTTCTCTTCTTTCTTTTTTTCTATTTTTTTCTCAGGGGAGGTGAGGATAAAAGTAGAGACCAATTCTTTTTTGAGATATTTCTTTGCGGAATAAATTAAGTCTTTTTTCTTAAGAGATTCTATTTTCTTTATGTAGAAGGAGTAATATTCTGGATTACCTGTGTAAAATAGGTCAGATAACATACTTTCCAACCGGCTACTTAAAGATTCTCTTTCTTTAGCAAATCGAAGAAGAAGCCTGTTTTTTGCTCTTTCTATATCCTTCTCTGAAAGGTAATTTTTAAGGTTACTGAGAATTCTCCAGAGTTCATCAAGAGCCTTCTCTCTCTTGTCTTTTTTGAGGAGAAGTTTTATAGCGAAAATTCCTGTCCCTGGAGGAGTATAGGAGAAAGAAACCACACTCGAAACAAGGTCTTTTTCTTTCTGGAGTTTTTCTACCAAAATACTGGATTCTCCATCCGTAAGAGCCAGAGACAATAAATCGAGGGAATAGGTATCGGGATGACATAACCCCGGTATGGGGAAGGCGAGAAAGACCCTTTCCATTTTCACATCTTTAAAGAATTTATATTCTGTTCTGCCCCTTTCCCCAGAGAGTTGAGGTACTCTTATTTCAGGGATGGGTTGAGGAGGAATAGAAGAGAAATACTTTTCCACATATTTTTTTACCTTTTTTACTTCATAATTTCCTGCAATTCCCAGAATGATATTCCCAGGGACATACATTTTTCTGTGGTATTTGAGAAGGTCTTCCCTTTTAAGTTTGAGAAAAAGACTGCGGTAACCAATGATGGGGAAGCGGTAAGGGTGGTTAGAGAAGAAATATTCAAACATCTTGCAGGAAAGGTAACTATCGGGGTTATCTTCTTTCATATCCATTTCCCTCAAGATTACCTCTCTTTCTTTTTTTATCTCTTTTTCAGGAAAGGAGGGATAAAAAATGGCTCTGGAAAGGAGTTTCAACCCTTCCTCCAGGTATTCTCGGGGTAATGTCATATAGTAGACAGTGTGATCAAGAGAAGTATAGGCTCCCATATCACCACCCAATTCTCTCACTCTTTTAGCAAGTTGTCCGGGTTCTTCGCCTTCTCTTCCCTTAAAAATCATATGTTCAATAAAGTGGGATATTCCTGAGCCATAGTATCCTCTTTCTAATGCACTTCCCGTCCTCACCCATACTTGGAAATATACCTGGTTAGAAAGACCGGGTTCAAAAATTATTTTAAGTCCATTTTCAAGGGTGAAGACTTCATATGGCCAGCAAGAGAAAGGGAGAAGAAAGAGAAAAAGAATAAACAATTTCCTCATTTTTTCTCCTCCGGAAATTTTTTCAGCCTAATTTTTAAACTCTCCACCAGTGCAGAGGGAAAAGTTTGATATACTCTGGAGAGCACAAATTCTTTTAATTCATCATACTCAGGAATAACATCTCTGAATTTACCAAAACTCTTAATTTTTTTATGTAAAAGATGGGCTAAATGATCCAGTCCATAAGCTCTATCATCTTCCCCAACAGCCAATGACCAGTAATACTGATAAAGGATACCAAAAAGTAATGACCTGATTTCTTGTATACTTCCTTCCCTTAGAATGTAGGAATATTCGTGAAGTATGAACTCTTCAAAGTTCCGGTGCCCAACTTCCTCAGGATAATGATCTTTAAGATATTTGAAGTATTTGTGAGCAGTTTTCAAATCATTGTAAATGAACGCATTTAGAATCACATCTTTCAGGAAGTTAGCATGGGAGGCTTGGGTAGGAGTTTTAAGATGCTTTTCTAAGGATTTAATGGTTTCTTCGTAGAAATTATTGAGAATAGGCACTACCGCAAAGTTAGGGTTAATCAGAAAAACTTTGCCAGCAGGGAGATAACTTATCCTTACCCTTCCCCATTTTAGGATGTTGTTCATTGCATAATAAGTGAATCTTTTATATGTAACCTCATCCAGGTCTGCCTTTTTGTGTCCAAGATAAACCCAATAGATAGCATGTGGCCCTGGCACTCTCCAATCGAAAGGGACAAATTTCTCATTTAGCTCTTTCATTATTTTAGGATCAAGTTTTAGGGTTTCTTTCAGATATTTAGCCCTAATCCACAGATGGAAGTCTTTTCTTAAGGATTCAGGGATTCTTTTCTTCACCTCCTCACTCTTAAGAATTTCTGGATTTAGAAGAGGGTTGATTCCTTCTTCCCTCAATTTCCCCAAAATTTCCTTAAATTTCTTTTCTTCCCCCTTTTCCTCAATAATTTTTGCTAAATCTTCCACTTTTGCTCCTCCCAGAGCATCATCCATAATTTGGGCCCATTTTTGTTTGTAAAACGCACTGAACTCATCAATTGTTCCACCAATTTTGTTGAGATATATCCAGGAAAGTTCTTTGTAAATATCTGCTCCAGTAGGGCAATAAACCAATGCTTTGTCCCTTAAGAGTTTTATGCCCAAATATATCCAATTCCATCTTTCCTCACCCGTAGGAAACTCCACAGAAACATTGTATGCAAGGTTCCAGGCATTGAATGTCCAGACATAGGGTATATCGGGTTGAAG
>Ga0116200_10000464_pt1 | contig 13251 bp, 15 predicted proteins | sample Mar14436cmmetaG_FD_94478 | JGI IMG/M metagenome (GOLD analysis project Ga0116200, IMG submission 94478) | Marine hydrothermal vent microbial communities from Guaymas Basin, Gulf of California to study Microbial Dark Matter (Phase II) - Marker... ... | reverse complement strand
AGTTTATATTTCAGTTGTGCAACAAAGATCTCGCCTGGAATCAATCTGACGAATAAGCCGGTAAGTGTAACCACCGGATTAGTGTAATTATCTTACTGAATTCTTGTTTCGTCGGACTGTAATGGTGCAACAAAAATTCGAACAAAATCATGAAATCTTGGTAACACTTTCTGCCCTGGTTTTGAGGTTAAGAAACTGATCAACGAGCTCCCAAATCTCCTTCCTTTGCTCAAGGCTCAAATCCATTAACTCCTCCAGGCCTTTGCAAAATGGTTTTTCAGAGCCCCTGGGTAGTGGTATGATTTCATCAGTTCCTTGGTCCACTGACGCGCCTTGCTGATGGCCAGCTCTTTGACAAAATGGAACGTCGTTTTCACGTCCTTGGCGAGCATCTCGACAATGCCTTCAACCGAATGGTGGCTTTGTTGCTCTTGTTCTTGTCGCTTTAATTGTTTCATCACCTGCTCATTATATCGTTCATGGCAATAACGCCTGTAGGCTTCATCATCTCTTTCTTGCTGGATGCGCTTGAGGATCCCGAAAAAGCAAGAAAGGGTTTTCTTACCCGGTTCTCGGTTGACGACCTTGGTAAAGACCTCTTCTGCGTCGCTGATGGCCTCTTTTTCATATTCCAACTTGCTCCTTTTATAATCCTTCAGATGTTGCCTCTCCAGATCCCACTGTTCTTTGGAAACCTTTACCTTCATCCCTCCCTCAGGGGTAAGGATGGCTCCCTTTACAGGAATTCGGTTTCGCATGGTGATATACAGGGAGATCAGCTTCTCCAAAACGCTCCTGGCAAGGGATCTTGGAGATGACAGATCCAGGCGAATGCCTCCCAATGCCTGTTTCATCTGGCTGAAGGCGCCCTCATCTGTTCCATTGCCCTTAGGATTGTAAGGCCCCGCGGATATCAGCTCTATCCCATGGGTTTGAAGGTAGCTGAGGGTGTTCCCACTGAGATTGCCGCTGCCATGATCACAAAGGATCCCCAGGAGATCGCCCCAATCCTTCCGATGAGCCTCCAGCACCTTGATCACTTCATCTGATGTTTGCGAATCCCCCACACTGAAGGCTGTATGGGCAAATGTCTTTACATCCACGCTCAGCTCCACGTTGAATTTGTAGGGCTCTTTATCAAGCCATACAGTAAGTTCACTGCCGTCAAGGCTGAGAAGACCGTTGGGGATCTCCTTGCGCAGACTCTGGTAAAATCGAGGCCGTCTTTTTCTGGTCCTAACAGCAAATAGCACATTGGCAATGAGAACCTCTCGCACCTTTCGCTTGCTCAGATGAATATCGTAATCTTTTCTGAGCTGTTCGGTAAACCCCTTGAGCCTTAGCCGTCTCCCCCTGCTTCTTAGATGTTCAGCGGCCTGAACAATGACCTTGACCATCTCAACGGTAATCTTGGCCTCCTTATCAAAGCTCTGGTTCCAATCGCTCAACACACTGGAAGAGACTTTCAGGACCCAGGCGGCCTCCCTCAAAGACAGAGGCCTTGTTCGCAGAAATTTTACCGCTTTTTCCTTTTCCGTTTGTGTGTGGTGTTTTTTTAGCAGCCAACAGCTCGTCCACCCCATGGATCTCCCATGCTAACTTGAGGCCTTCGTGTTCGATCTCCAGACGGCGGTATCGCTCTTTTAGAGCCTCCTGTTTGGACTTGACTCGGGCCAGTTCCTCTTCACAGACCTTGCCCTTATCACGGACTATCTCCAGGCTCTTGGCCCATTGGTACCCTGTCTAGTGGGATACTCCGGCCCTCTCACAAATGCTCTTTACATCAGCATCCTTTGCCAGCCCTTTGTCCTTGAGAATCTGTCGAGCTTTAATCAGTATGGCCACTTCTTCTGCATTCAGACGATCTGACGTAAGCCCCCCTAAAGCTCTCTCCTCAAATGCCCGTTCAGAGCTTCAATTTTACCCAGAGTTTTGGGGTTGTGGGCACTCGCATGGGTATGGTCGATCCTCTCTAGTTCCAGATACTTCTCAAAACGATTTGCTCCCTTCCAGGAGTAAAATACAAAGCCCCGGTCGGCCAGCATCTCTTCCCTGTCTGCCGTGCCGGCACAGGCAGGCATCTTTCCATAGCGGTCGATGGCTTCTTGAACAAGGCCGATCACCTCATCGATAGTGGTTTGGGTCAACAGTCGAAACCCAAAAACAAACCTGGAAAAATCATCCAGAAGGATCAGAAGATAGACTTTGAGTTTGTTGATGAAAAACTCCAAAATGTCCATCTGCGGAAGCTCAAGGGGCCTGCGGGCTTCAAAACGGTTTCCCTCCTCTTTTTGTTTAGTTCTCTTTCGGTGGCCCTTGTATCCATTGGCCTCCATGATCTGGCGGACCGTCTTAATGGAAACGGTGATCCCTTGACGGCGGAGTTGATTCCTCACCTGACCGGGACCCAAAGCCGGGCATCGTTTCCAGGCAGAAAGGACCGCTTCTTCCTTCTGGGGGGAGATCTTTTTGATACCCCGCCCCGGCATGAAAGGCTTGTAAGACAGGAACCTTTCTTCGCCCAGTGCTTCAAGCCTGCCTTTCCAATTATAAACAGTGGTGTGGTGAACACCCGCGGCACGGGCTGCTTCTTTGATGCCCATTTGTTCCGCTCTCTTCAATACGGCCAACTTTTGTTCTTGTGTAAATCGTTTCGAACCCATAACACTTCCTCCTTTCTATTCGGAGAAAGTGTTACCCTGATTTGGTCGATTTTGTACGGTTTCTTAGTAGCACTTACAGTAATCACCTAGACCGTTCACAAAAATTGCTTTCCCCGCCTGAGTAGATTAAATCTAAAGATTTTATTTGCTCGAGCAGTCTTCAAAATCTAATCGGCTGTTCTCCACTTGTATTCCCGCTCAGATTCAGGGGCCTGGCTTTGCTAGAGTTCCACCAACTTTTCATCTATGATAAGATTAACAGCTAATCTAGCAGCTCTACCCACCACATCGGTACACTTATCTACGTGGCCTCCTGCATCCTCGAATTTGTTAAATTCATCCTGATCATTGATATAATAGGGGCGTCCAAATTTGATGTAATGGATATTCCAACAATTGATTGTTCCAAATTCCTTTATAAATGCATCTATTAGCTTTTTCGTTAATTCATATGACCTAAACCGAATCCTTTCTGGATCTGCGAAATTAGAACGCTCTCGCCCTAATAACTGGCTCAAAACCATTGAACCTCCTATACAGCCTCCACAGACTCCGATTCCTGTCAGACCTCCGCCAGCTGCCCAACCATTGCCTGCCTTAAAAACGCTGTCGTCCTGGATATCCAAAGTATCGTGAATTGCAGCGATGACCGATTGACAGCAGCCTTTGTAAATCTTTTCGTATTCAAATCCAAGCTTGTAGGCCTTTTCTAAAAGTTGCTCTTTCCTTTCTTTCTTTTCCATAAAATACCTCCTCGAATTATTATGACGTAAAAGATGATTCACGCGAGCACGATGTCAGTTTTAATATACTATTAGCTTTGGCAGAAGCATTAAGCAATTACGTCTCGTGTATGTAAATGAAATTCAGTAGCACTGATGCACCGCTTACCTAGCCAATACACCTCCATCAACACCTATAGCCTGACCTGTTACGAATGAAGAGGCATCTGAACAAAGCCAAACCACAACCTGTGCAACCTCCTCAAGAGTGCCGAGCCGCTTCATTGGTATCATAGATATAAGCTGTTTTTCGGCTTCTGGATCCGCTGCTATTATTTTTTCGACAAGGGGCGTACGTATAGGTGCTGGGCATACAGCATTAACCCGAATACCAGAATCAGCATATTCTAAGGCAGCAACCTTAGTTAATCCTAGTACCCCGTGTTTACTGGCAGCATAAGCTGAGCGCTTTTCTAATCCAATGAGCCCTACCATTGAGGAGGCATTGACAATAGCGCCTTTTCCTTGTTTAAGCATTTGAGGAATTTCGTATTTCATGCATAGCCATACGCCTTTCAGATTTATATTTATAACTCGATCCCAATCTTCTTCATTTGTATCTGGGATTAACATTGGAGTAATAGCCACTCCCGCATTGTTATACGCACAGTCAAGTCGCCCATAAGTTTCGAGGGTTTTTTCTATCATCGCTTGGACTTCAGAGCTCTTTGACACATCGACTTTTACAAAAATAGCCTCTCCGCCACTTTCTCTTATTTCTTTTACCGTTTGTTGAGCGCCCTCGGCGATTACATCTGCAACAACTACCTTCGCTCCTTCTTTTGCAAATGCTAATGCTGTGCTTTTACCGATGCCTGAGCCACCACCAGTAACGAGTGCTATCTTATTTTGCAATTGCCCTTTCATCTCTTATAACCTCTTATAGGGTCACTTGACGCCTTCCGAATTCTATGGCTAGCTCTGCATAGATGAGAATTTTCTATCTGCCTTCACAATTACATTCATATGGCATATTTGTGTTTTAAATGCTCATTTGAGCCGAATCCAATGTCTCACCAACTTAGCCAGCCCCCATCTACTGGCAAAACTACTCCATGCAAAAAATCAGAGGCAGAAGAAGCCAGAAAGACTGCTGCTCCTGCAATGTCTTCAGGCTCACCCCACCGGCCTATTGGGGTGCGGTCAAGAATCATCTTGAATCGCGCAGAGTCTTTTCTTAAGGCATCTGTGAGTTCTGTCACAAAATAGCCGGGAGCAATAGTATTGACATTTATGCCTTTAGCGGCCCATTCATTTGCCAAGGCCTTTGTCAAACCAGCAATGCCATGTTTGGCGGCGGTGTAGGCAACAATATTTATACCTCCCTGAAACGCTAATATCGACGCAACGTTTATGATTTTACCTTTTCCCTTCTTCTCCATAATTTTGCCAGCTGCCTGAGAAAGCAAAAAGGAAGCTGTCAAATCAATCTCCAAAGTCGCGTCCCAGTCTTCTTCTCGGTATTCTAATGCAGGAGATCTACGAATAATCCCTGCATTGTTAACTAAGATATCTGGATCACCTAAGGTATTGATTACTGCTGGAACAACCTTTTTGGTTTCGCTCCTCTGCGTGAGGTCCGCCGCACAGTGCATATACCTTCTTCCAAGATCTAAGATCGCGTGCTCAACGGAATCATCAGGCTTGCGACTTACTACAGCAATGTCTGCTCCTGCCTCTGCCAGCGCAATAGCAATGGCTTTACCAAGTCCTTTGGTGCCGCCTGTTACAATAGCAATCTGTCCATCGATCCGAAATTTGTCCAGTATCATAACTAACAACCTCACTATCGGTGGTTGCTTTTTAGATCGTTGTTATTCGACTCTTTTAACAGACCGAATTTCTCGATATTTTTATTTGCGTGTACCTGTATTTCTTCTATGGCCCGTTGGCCTTGATCAGAAGAAAAGAGGTGTCTGAAGCGCCTTTGGGTTTTTAGATACTCTGCCACAGGAAGTGGCTTATTGATTTTGCGCACGGAACTAATTTTTCCATTCTCAATCTCGAAAAGTGGAACGAGACCGCTTTGCACGCCGAGTCGGCCTACCTCAAGGGTGCGATCAGGGGGAAATCCCCATACTGTGGGGCAGGGGGTGTCAATCTGAATATAGCGGGGACCATGGTATTGCATGGCCTTTTTTACCTTCTTCTCCAGATCTTTGATATAGGCTGCAGAAGCAGTGGCCACATACGGGGCTCCATGGGCTGCAATTATGGCAGGAAGATCTTTTTTCATTTGAAGCTTACCAAGGGAATGGGTCCCTGCTGGGTCCGTAGTAGTAGAAGAAAACATGGGACTCGCCCCGCTTCGTTGCCCTCCAGTGTTCATATAAGCACCGTTGTCCACGCAAATGTAGAGGACATCATCTCCTCGCTCCAACATTCCCGACAACGCACCAAAGCCAATATCAAAGGTGGCACCATCTCCGCCTATGACCAGGACTCGAATATAGTCGCGTCCCTGGGCCTTTAAGGCTGCGGCTATGCCGGCAGCAATGCTGGGTGCATTTTCAAATACGTGGTGAATCCATGGAACCCGCCAAGGAGAGTAACCGTAAGGGGAACTAAATGTTTCTAGGCATCCTGTAGGAGTTACAACGATTACCTCTTTACCGGTAGCCTTAAGGATATGGCGAACAGAAAGGGCCATGCCGCAGCCATGACACGCGCGATGTCCTGAAACAAACAGTTCTTGAGTATTCGATTCTCCACTGGGCTTCATTGCTTCGTCCCTTCTTCGATTAGGCTGGAGTTCAGACCAACCCAGAGAGGCTCATCTGGCGGAAAACCAGATCTACCTATTTCTTTTGCCTTTTCAACTACCTCTATGATCCGATCTTCATTGACTTCTCTGCCGCCCAATCCTGCTATGAAGTCGACCACAATTGGAGCCTCAGACCTTCCGCAAAGCTTTGCTTTAAGGTCCATCCCCACAGCCCCTTCGCTACCCATTGAAAAATTAGCATCTAGCACTGCTACTACCTTTGCGCCTTTTATATGTTTAAGGATATCCTCAAAGGGGAAAGGTCTGTAGCAGCGGATTTTGATAAGCCCAATGGCCTGGCCCTGCGAGCGCAATCTATCGATTGTTTCCTTTATGGTGCCAACCATTGAGCCCATAGCAACAAGGATTATTTCGGCATCTCTTGTCCGGTAAGGCTCAATAAGACCTCCATGATCCCGACCCGTAAGCGCAGCCAGCTCAGCAAAGACTTCTTTGACCCGCCTTTTTGCATGTTGCATGGCCACTTGTATCGCATACTTGAATTCCATCAAGACATCTTCTTCGGCATAGGAGCCCCAGGTCTTGGGGTTATTTACGTCGAGGAAATTGGTGGGCCTGAAAGGAGGTAAGAAGTCATCTATATCCTTTTGCCTTATAAAGGAGACCCTTTCGTAGGAGTGGGTAAGGATCCAGCCGTCTATGCACACAAAAACAGGCAACATGATGTTAGGGTCCTCGGCGATTTTAAATGCAGCAATATGGGAATCATAGGCCTCCTGGGCGCTTTCCACATATAACTGGATAAGCCCTGCATCCCGTAAACTTATGGTGTCTTGATGATCAACCTGAATGGTAATGGGAGCAGACACCGCCCTGTTTACCGCCGTCATCACAAATGGAAGGCGCATACCAGCGCTTGCATATAATACCTCAGTCATCAAAAGGAGACCTTGGGATGAAGAGGCAGTGTATGAGCGGCTTCCAGCAGCAGAAGCACCGCTGACAACACTTGCCGCAGAGAACTCTGATTCAACCCTCACGTATTCAGAGTCCAGCTCGCCGTTTGCGATGATCCTGGCAAGGGCCTCGACAATATGGGTCTGAGGGCTAATGGGGTAAGCCGATATGACTTGAGGACGACAGGCCTTTACAGCAAGAGCGACTGCCTCAGATCCTTCTAAGACCTCTGCATTAGGCATGTTACTTTTCCTCCGCGATCATCTCGATAGCACCAGCCGGGCACTCGTAAGCACAAAGTCCACAGCCCTTGCAGTAGTCATAATCAATGAGATACATTTCGTCTCGTTGGTAAACAGCACTGTCGGGACACACGCTTTCACAAATGCCGCATGTCTTGCATAAACCATAATCGATAACAGGTCGCTGGTTCCGCCAAGAACCAGTCTTGTATTCAAGCGAGGTGCCGCCTTGCACCACTGCTCCCATAGTTATTTTCATCAATCACCCCCTGCGAGTGCTTCCTTGTAACTCCTCTCTACCACCCTCGCATTTTTTTCCCCTATTTCTCCGGGAAACTTCTTTAGTACAGCTTTCAACATGGCCTCCAGACTGAGCTCCTTTGTCACAGCTCCGAATGCCCCCAGAAGGGCTGTATTCATTATGGGCCGGCCAAGGATTTCGCGGGCCAGTTTCTCTGCTTGTACAGTGTGTACGCGGACATCTATTGGTATTTCGAGTTCTTCTGGCTTTCTTTCTGTATTAACCAATACGATGCCCCCAAGTTTAATTTTGTCGAGCACAGGTTCGTCCTTGAAAATGGTGGCATCCTGGACAATAAGGTAGTCAGCTTGACTAACTCGGCTCCTCAGCCTAATTGGCGTGTTGTCCAGTCTGCAGAAGGCCATGATCGGTTTACCCCTTCTTTCTCCCCCACCACCTAAGAAAGGAAAGGCCTGACCGTATTTGTTGTCTTCTAAGGCTGCTATGGCCATAAATTGAGCAAGAACTAGGGAGCCTTGCCCCCCTCTGCCATAAATACAAATTTCCTTCACGTTTTACCCCTACGGAATTTCAGAATATGAAATACAATTTCTAAATATGCGAAAAAAAATTACCATTTCATCTGTGAAGAAATTTCTTTTGCCGTGGCTACAGCAAGATCAATTAATTCGTCCTGAATCCTTTCCATAGTCATGGAAAATACTGACCCAGTAATGCTAAGGGCTGCAATAATCTTTCCGCCGGCACGGATGGGTGCTCCTACGCACCGAACGCCCTCATAGTATTCCTCATCGTCAATGGCATATCCTTGTTTCCTTACTCTTTCTAATTCCTTGAACAGATCATGGAGGGCTGCTATTGTATTTTTCCCATAACGACGGAGGCGTCTTGATCCATAAATCCTTTCGACTTCTTCACGCGTTAGGCCAGAAAGGAGGACTTTCCCACCAGCAGTTGCGTGGGGTTCCGTGGTAAAGCCAACATTGGTGGCCAAAGAAAGACCACTCAGGTAATTAATCCTGTCTATATAGGCTATCTTTCCATCGCGCAGGACAGCCAAGAATACGCTTTCCCTGCATTTTTGATGTAACTTAACCAGATGCTCATGAGCGATTCTTCTAACATCAAGATTTTCCAAGATAATCTTGCTGATGGAAACAAACTTAAATCCCAAGGAATACTTTCTGGTTTCAGGATCCTTGGAGACATACCCGTGAGAAAGAAAGGTGCTTAGGATATGATGCACAGTACTGCTTGGGATATTCAATGCATCTGATATGTGCGAAAGAGTCAAGCCTCTGGGGTTCTCCGTCATGAGTTCTATTATCCTTAGGCTTTTATCTAACGATGATAATTTCATATTATGAAACCCATTTTTGATTTTATTAATACCTCTCCTTGGCTGGCCTGTCAACAATTTTTTTATCCCCCCGCCAAAATTTTTATCATAATGTGACCAAAAACCTGAAGCCAACCAGCTCCTCTTCCTTATAACCTATAATGGTCATGAAATGGGGTGCACTTATAAACGCTCCCTTTGTGGATATGAGCTGTACCTGCCCCTAGGTGGGACTAAGTTAGCTTAACGAGAAGCGAATTTGGGGAGGTACTTTTGCTTGTGCCCCCAATGTATATATCCGGCGGAGAAGATTCCCGAAATTCATTGCCGCGTTAATATCCCCTTTATCACAAAACACGCTGGCACCAGAAGATCTCCGGATAGTGAGAATCAAACAAAAGTCATACTGGAAAGGCAAGTTCACCTAGCGCCATTCGCACAAGCTGGGTGATAAAGATGGGCTTCAAACCATTGTCGCTTGCAGGTTTAGCCAAAGCACCCATACAAAGAGGACACAAAAAGACCATTGCATCCGCACCAGCCTCAATACCATCTCGGATATTAGCTTCCATCATCGGCTTTATTCTATCAGGATATATTCTGGAAAAAAGACCCCCACAGCACTGGGCTGATTCTCTGTCATATTTTCTTTTAACCCTTTACACACCAATGAGATCAAACAATTCATCAAGGACGGCTTCTATCTCTGTGGAATACCTGGAGGCGCACGGACGCTGATAGGCTATTTTGCGGCCAAGTGGTCTTACATTGCCGCGATGTTCTTGAACATATTCCTTCATATATTCAACTATGTGAATAGCCTTAAAAGGCAATTCAATCCCATACTCTGGCATTTTTGATATCATCGCATGACAGTCGGCATGAAGCAATACCACTTCCTTAGATCCAATCGAGGCAAGTGCGTCAACAAAACGCTTGGCGTTTGCCTTTAAAGGACTATCCATGCCAATGTGCACATAACCCAAATAGCAAAAGTAGTCTCCTCCCTTGGCTATTGTCATGTTATCAAACATCTGCCCGCCTATTGCATCCTTTGGCAAAAAAGGATCCATCACGCATAGGGAAAGGGCTGGCTTAGAGTCATCACCCCTTTCCAAACTGGAAGGCACCTCTACGCCAGCATCCATAAATCTCTTGACCTTATCCGGTATAGGAAGGGAGCCATATACCTCTTGAAAATGGTTAATCAGATCAAAGGGATTAGCACCAGTAGGGCAATATTCATTGCAAGCGCAGCATGTCACGCACTCACTTAAAATCTCTGCGGGCTTGGCCTCCATTAGTTCTTCGATCTGCTGAATCGCTTTTTCCCTGTCATAGTTCACGTACAAGCATTTTACCAAACAGTCTCCGCAAAGATTGCACTTTTCCTTATTCCACATTTTTTATCCTTCGCCTCCTATGCTAGATTTCTGCAGTTAAGTGAATAACTCCCTTTCTCGCCCTCCTCTATTCTACACTAATTTATCTCAAAGCGAGTGTCCAATAATTATATAGAGAGAAAGGGAATCACACCTTTCTCCTCTCTCATCAACAGGGCCAAGATTGACATGCACAGCGAACATGTGGGCTCACATGCAACTATAGGCTCTTTGATCTCACCTCTTGCCTTCTTTGGCCACAAGGGATCAGCAAAAAGCTCCGTCGCAAGACCTATCAAGTCTGCCTCACCTTTTTCAATGATATTTGACGCAAACTCCGGACTCTGGATCCTTCCCGCCGCAATCACAGGTGTCCCGGGCACAGCCGCCTTAACCTCATGGGCGAATTTTACCATGTAACCTTGCTCTCTTTCCATTTCTTTATACTCAGGTAAATCCGGGTAGGAAGAGGCCTTAACGGCCACCCCCTCCCGACAGAACGGCTCGTACCGGCCAGGTAAGCCGCTCTTCGATTAGCGACTGAACAAAGGTTGTTCAAAAGATCGCTTGGTGAAATCATTCAAGAATATAAGGCCCTGCTTTCTGAACCAGTCAAGATTCATGACGAAACGGACCGCCCTGCGGTGAACCGACTGCCATTTGTTCATCCTGATCCAGACCCTGTGGGCTTCTTGGGGCTTGAAACCGGCCGCGATCATGATCCGCTGGAACTTATGCGGATTCTTCCACTTCTTCAATTGCATAGACCGTAACCGGCTCCTGATCCATCCGTCGAGATCCCCGAACAGCTTCTTGAACTCCTGAATCCCGAAATAGCCCACCCAGCCTTGGAGATATTTATTGAGCTCTTGGATGATCTTGTACATGGATAGAGGATTGTTCCTCCGGGTGAGCTCTCGGACTTTATCCTTGAACTTGAGGCGTGCCTTGTTACTTACACGGATCTTACCCCGGAGAATTTGGAACCCCAAGAAAGGGACGTGTTTAACCTCCGACACATCACTTTTCTCTTTGTTTACCGGGAGATTCAATTCATCCTCCAGGTATTTTACTATCCCCTCCATCACCCGTTTGGCCGCCCTCTCCGATTTTACCAAAATCAGGAAGTCGTCCGCCCATCGGCAATACCGATGGCCTCTTCTCTCCAGCTCCTGGTCCAGTTCGTTCAGAACAATGTTCGATAGCATCGGTGACACTGGAGATCCTTGGGGACACCCTTTGATTGTCTTCTCCAATTTTCCATCAACTATCACGCCAGCTTTTAACGCTCTCGCGACCAGCGTTACAAGCCCCTCATCCGCAATCTTCCTTCGGATGAGTTTCAATATGAGACCGTGAGGAATTTCATCGAAGAAGCTCTTCAGATCTATGGATGCGCACCACTCATAGCCTTCCAGGACGATGCCCTGAACATGTCTGATGGCTTGGTGTTGGCTCTTGCCCCTACGGAATCCAAAGTTGGATGCCGTAAAGTCCGGACCGAATATCCCTTCAAGGACCAAGTTCATGCTCTGGGCCACAACTCGATCCATTACAACAGGGATACCTAATTTCCGCTTCTTACTGCTCCCCTCTTTGGGAATCAGCACCCTTCGTGCAGGTTTGAAACGGTAGATGCCTGCTTTGAGCTTCTCATGGATAAGCTTCAAGAGCTCATCCTCTCGTTGCTCAAACGCCTCTACCGTCATCTTGTCTATTCCAGCTGCCCCGGCGTTGTTTCTCACTTGCTGCCACGCCACACGCAGTCGCCCTGGATTGTAGACCCTTTCTAACACATTCTCATGTTTCACTTTTGCTCTCCGTGACTCATTTCTACGAAAAGGATTGCCGGGTTGCAAGCGGCCCAGTGACCGGAACCGGACCCCTTTTTGGCCTTCGAGACGCTCTGTCTGGTCGGCATCCCTCCCAGGATTCGGGTATCCCCTCTTGGCTTTCTGGTTCCCTCTCTACATCGCAACACTATCTCGGCTCCTCCTCGCTGTCACCATCACTTCTCGTTCACGGCTTCCCATGCCCCAGCGACGCAACTAAGGCATCCAGGCTTCATTTCCTGATCGTCAGAATTTTATCCTCCACACCGTTACCGGGCTTCCTTGGTCCTGAGTCATCAGTACTATCCGTGAATCTGCCACCCTTTGGCCCCAACCCGCTTCGGGATCTCCTTATCGGGATCGGTTTTCTGGCGTCTCTCACAGCTCTCGACGCCAGGCCAGGAGGGCTTCCCTGGGTAAGACGCAACACCTCCCCATATACCGTCCAACTTCACTTCCCTGCCTGCCGTCAGGCAGGGGTTCGGTTCCCCGGATATCAGGTCTCGCTCTCCCACGCCTGCTCGACCTCCTCCCCGCTGCCATATAGTTGGTTCGCTGTTCGCTACGTACACGGGTTCTGCCTCATGCTTCCCTGCTTGCAGCAGGCAAGCTCCAGACGGTCCATTTCTGGAACCTGCCCTCGCCCTGTTGGCGTTGCCCTTCCGTCCGGTAACGGCGGGCGATTTTACTTCCAGCCTTCCGGCCAGAACAACAGCGTCTGCGTCATGCCAGGCGCACATTCAGTGACCTCCGGCAAAGCCGGAGGATTGATTGTGAACCGCTCAAAGCGGTATTAAAACCATTAGCCACCTGAAGGTGGCATCCCTAAAACATTTGCAGCTGGTCTATCCTCTTGTCAAATTCCTCTTGCTTTCGGATGTATTGACGGATCACTTCCTCGTCTCTGCCCGATGTCGATACATAATATCCTCTTGCCCAAAAATGTTGACCAGTGAAATTCCGTCCTCGTCCGCCATAATTCCTTGCAATATGAATTGCGCTCTTCCCTTTTACATACCCCACCACTTGTGATACAGCATATTTCGGAGGGATTGAAATCAACATGT
>Ga0116200_10000463_pt1 | contig 13256 bp, 9 predicted proteins | sample Mar14436cmmetaG_FD_94478 | JGI IMG/M metagenome (GOLD analysis project Ga0116200, IMG submission 94478) | Marine hydrothermal vent microbial communities from Guaymas Basin, Gulf of California to study Microbial Dark Matter (Phase II) - Marker... ... | reverse complement strand
GCAGCTGCCATCGTGGGGAAAGATGATGTTATTGCGGAGTACAAGGGATCCTTTTCACTTTCCGTAGATTTTGTTGATCGTTTCCGTAGCCCGTCTTCACCCTTCGGGCGCGCGTGGGAGGACAGGTGGATTAGGGATGCCGGGTATGACAAGATAATTCCAAGAGCACTTAACAGCTTTTTGAAGAAGTACGATCTCAAACTGGAAGACTTCTCCAAAGTGCTGTACTGCTGTCCTTATCCTTCGGAACGAAGAAAATTAAACAAGAAACTTGGCTTGAAAGAAGATCAGATTCAGAATCTTTTGATGGAAAGGGTCGGGGATACGGGGGTTGCCCAACCTCTGGTAATGCTTGCATCCGTTCTTGAGAATGCCAAGGCAGGGGACAATATTATTCTTTTGAGCTACGGCAATGGCTGCGACGCGATCTGGTTTGAAGTAACTGATAGCATAGGCAGGTTAAAAGAAAGTAGACCGCTGGAAAAATCGCTTGATGCTGGAGTTGAGCTTGATGCGTACGAGAAATACCTTGTGTGGAGAGACGTTGTGCCTTTCGAAGCGGGCCTGCGAGCGGAACACAATCCGCCAGTTCGCTGGTCTCTTGTTTGGAGATTGAGAAGAGCCATTTTGGGTTTCTGCGGAAGCAGATGCACTAGGTGTGGGACGCCTCAATTTCCACCACAGAGAGTCTGTGTCAATCCTGGTTGTGGAGCCATAGATGAGATGGAGGACTACTATTTCTCCAATAAAGAAGGAAAGGTCGCTTCCTTCACCGGTGATAACCTTGCGGCAACTGTTAACCCACCACAGATATATGGTCACGTGGTCTTTGAGGGAGGGGGAAAGGTGCTTATGGACTTTACCGACTGCAACCTTGACACTCTTCATGTCGGAATGCCGGTTACGCCAGTGTTCAGGGTAAAGGACTACGACAGAGTAAGGGGAACTACGAGATATGGTTGGAAGGTTAAACCTGTTTGAGGAGGTAGAACAAAATGGCTTCAGGAATAAGGGACAAAGTGGCTATTTTAGGCATGGGTTGCACCAGATTTGGGGAGCGTTGGGATGCCGGTGGCGAAGATCTCATTGTTGAGGCCTTCACACAGTGCCTGGAAGATGCCGGAATTGATAAGAATGAAATTCAGGCGTGCTGGTTTGGGACGTACTACCCTGAGATTGGCGTTGGCAAATCGGGTATTCCGCTCTCTTCAACTCTTAAGCTTCCCTTTTTACCTGTTACTCGTGTTGAAAATAAGTGTGCTACTGGCACCGAGGCGTTCAGAGGTGCCTGTTACGCTGTGGCTTCAGGTGCCTATGACATTTGTTTCGCTTTAGGCGTTGAAAAACTGAAGGATACAGGCTACGGAGGACTTCCGGCGGGGAGTACCGAGGGGGAAATAGATGTAATGCTTGGAGCCAACAAGACGGCACCAGGCGCCTTTGCTCAACTTGCTTCAGCCTATAGCGCGAAGTACAAAATTCCCATGGAAAGGATCAAGGAGGCCATGGCACACGTTTCATGGAAGAGCCATCAGAACGGAGCCATGAACCCGAGAGCCCACCTGAGAAGAGCTGTTACGAAAGAACAGATCTTGAAGGCTCCAATGGTTGCATATCCGCTGGGGCTGTTTGATTGTTGTGGTGTGAGCGACGGGGCTGCCTGTGCTATAGTAACGACACCGGAAATTGCAAAGAGCATAAAGACAAATGAGGATCTGGTACTTGTGAAGGCATTACAGATTGCATGCAGCTCGGGAGAGGAAGCATTGTTTACCGCATGGGATGGGGCAAGTGTACTTACAACCACAAGGGCTGCGAGAAGAGCGTATGATGAAGCAGGAATCCAGGATCCCCGCCGTGAGATCAGCATGATGGAGGTGCATGACTGCTTTTCCATAACAGAGCTTGTAACAATGGAGGATCTTCAAATATCGCCCCGGGGAGGTGCTATCGAGGATATTCTTAATGGCTTCTTCGATCTAAAGGGAGATGGTATCCCCTGTCAAATGGACGGAGGACTCAAGTGTTTTGGCCACCCGATTGGAGCTTCGGGGCTGAGAATGATATTTGAAGTCTATAACCAGCTCCTACAGAGGTGGCCTGAAGAAAGGCTGGTTAAGAACCCTCGTTACGGGCTGACTCACAACCTGGGGGGATTCCCTCATCAGAATGTTGTGGCTGTCACAATTCTTGGAATAAATTCCTAGGAGAGTAGCGATGGGAAGAAGTGATATCAGGGTAGTGAGTGTTATCGGGGCAGGAGAGATGGGCCATGGAATCGCTGAAGTTGCTCTTCTCGCCGGTTACAAAGTCTTCCTAAGAGACATAACGCAGGAATTCCTTGAAAAAGGGGTGCAGAGAATTAATGATAGCTTGGAAAAGTTCCTGAAGAAGGGAAAGATAACAAGGGATGAGTATGAGAAAATCCGGAGAGAGCTTCTTTATCCATGCACTGATATGAGAAAAGCTGTGGAGCAAGCAGACCTTGTAATCGAAGCGGTTCCTGAGATATTAGACTTGAAGATGGAGATCTTCGCTCAAATGGACAAATTTGCTCCTCCTCACGCATTGCTCGCATCTAATACATCTTCGATAAGTATAACTCAACTCTCTAAAGCCACAGATAGAAGAGAGAAAGTTTTGGGTCTCCATTTCTTCAATCCGGTGGTCATAATGAAGCTAGTTGAAGTGGTAAGGGGCCAATATAGCTCTGAGAACACCATGCAAAAGGGATATGATTTCTGTCTATCTATCAATAAAGTCCCGGTGCGAGTAGAAAAGGATGTGCCAGGCTTCATAGTCAATAGAATTAATGCCCCAACTCATGTGCTCCGTGGTTGTATTTTGGATAAAGGTATTGCGACCCCGGAAGAGATAGACGCTACTATGGAAAGATCTGGTGCACCCATGGGCCCTTGTAAACTATTGGACTATGTAGGGCTTGATGTTCACTATCATGTGCTGCAGTACTATGCAAAAAATCTTCATCCTGATTACAAACCATACAGAACACTGGAAGAAAAGATAAGATCAGGACATCTGGGAAAGAAAACAGGGAAGGGATTCTATGACTGGTCTCACGGAAAACCAGAAATCGACATTTCGAAGGCGACAGACAAAGTTGATCCTAACGATTTCTTGGCCCTTCAAGTTAACGAAGCCACAAAGCTTGTTGAAATGGGCGTTTGCTCTCTCATGGATATTGATACTGCTATGGTAAATGCGACTAACATGAGAATTGGACCGATTGAAGCAGCCCAGGATATTGATCCGGTTGATATGACCCGCAGGTTAGAGAGGCTGGCTGAACAATTCGGAAAAGAGATATTCCTGCCCACCGGATCGGTCAGAGAAGGAAGATATAGATTGTAGCAAATAACAAAGAGGATTCCCTTAATTCTTTACGTTGCCACAAGGAGACCCTAACATGATTGAACCTAATGGACAAAACATTCTCATAAAAAAGGAAGGCCATACCCTCACTATTGTGTTAAATCGTCCGGAAAAGCTGAATGCTCTTTCACCAGCACTCATACGTGAACTTTTAGATTCCGTGAGATTAGCTGCAGAAAACAGCGATCTTCGGGTAATAGTAATTACAGGTGCTGGAAGAGCCTTTTCGGCCGGGGGTGACATTGAGGAGGATTTGATTCCTGTTTCTCGGATGAGTCCTAGGCAGTGGAAAAGTTACATTCAAGATTTCTGCGAAGTCATAAAACGTATCTATTTTATGGAAAAGCCTACGCTGGCTGCCATCAATGGGATTGTTGTGGGCGGGGGACTGGATCTCGCAATGGCTTGCGATATTCGTGTTGCCTCTGATCAAGCGAAATTCGGACATGGCTACACAAATATGGGTATCATATCAGACATGGGAGGAAATTATTTTCTTCCGAGATTGATTGGCCTGGGGAAAGCAAAATACTTCGCATTTACAGGTGATTTTATAAGCGCGCAAGAAGCTGCAAGCTTTGGTCTGGTGGAGAAAGTATTCCCCCATGATGAATTTGAAGGCGCTGTTTCGTCATTTGCCGAAAAGATTGCAGAGCGTCCTACTGCGGCTCTTATTCTTACCAAAGAAGCAATGCACAAATCCCTTAATATGGATCTTGATACTTCTCTTGATTATTCTCTCAATCTGCAAAGCGCTCTTCTGGATAGCGAAGATTTAAAAGAAGCCATTTCGGCGTTCTTGGAAAAACGAAAGCCAAACTTCATAGGGAAGTAAAATTTAATAGAGTACGAAATTTTTGAAAAACATTAATTCATGTTTAACTATTGAATGACAGTTAGGTAAGACAGGTCTGTGTATGATTTTTCCCACGGTGGGCACAGCCTGGAGTCTATTACCATAAGACAGAAGAAAGAAAGGAGGATGATACCATGGCATTTATGAAGGAAGCTAAACAGCGATTTGATGAATTGGTGCAAATGCACTTCCCTTTTGAGGCTACAGCTGAAACCTATCCTGACTGCGTGGCTTATGTCGATCTGGACAAGGATAAGAGGTTTACTTACAAAGAGTTGGACACAGAAATGAACAGACTTGCCCACGCCTTTAAGGCGGATGGAATTCAGCCTGAGGATCTGGTAATGTCATCCCTGTTTAATAGTGTTGATCATATTATTGTGAATTACGCGGCGTGGAAGGTGGGAGCAATATTCTCGCCAATCAACTTCAGATTTGCCCCCGGGAACGTCGCACACTGTCTTGAGGATAGTAAGCCTAGGGTCTACATATATGATGAAGAACTGGCGGAGGTCGTAAATCAGGCCATTGAGCTCTCGAGTTTTAAACCAGAGGTTGTTATTTCCACCAGGGATCTGGACAGTTATTCTTCGAAATTTCCCGATGCGAAACCTGCCAACCCGAAGGGTATAACCGCTTTTCATGAATGCATAAGGCTTTACACATCCGGGACCACCGGAAGGCCGAAGGGAGTTCCGCATTATCATGCCGATGCATACATCGCAGCGCTGACCCATTCACTTGCCGGAATGCACTGGATTCCCAATGATTCTTTGCTGATTGTTGCTCCATATTTTCATGCCGCGGGGAATATTCCTGCCTATATGCCCGCTTTTATGCGCGGGATGAAGGTGGTAAGTATAAAGCGATTTGATCCCATAAGAGTTTTGGACGCTATTGAGGCCGAAAAGCTCACTTTCCTGATGGGGCCGCCTGCTGCATTTATTGCCATGATTGATGCAGTCAAGAAGGGGTATGATAAAGACCTGAGCAGCCTAAGGGGTTGTATGCTTATGGGGGCACCCATTACTCGTGAAACATATCGTGGATTAAGGGATATATTGAAGGTGGATGTATTTAATGGAGATGGTACAACAGAAGCTCTATATTGTCATCAGTTATCTCCCTGGGATCCGGTAGAGAAGTGGGAAGGTGAGGCAACGGCGAAGAATGGTTGCCCTCTTCCGGGTAACCTGTTGAGAATTGTGAAGATTTATCCAGACAAAAAGGCAACCCCTGATGAAGTGGTTCCAAAGGATGGGAAGACAATAGGGGAACTCATCGTCAAAAATATCCATTTCCCAGGATACTACCATAACAATCCTGAGCAAACCCAGGCAGCGTTCAGAGATGGTTGGTTTTATACCGGTGACAACGCCACGTGGGATGAGGATGGCTATAACCATCTCCATGGCCGTAGTGGAGATATGATTCTGAGCGGCGGTGAGAACATTTATCCGGAAGGGTTAGAGGCGGCGCTTATCGAACATCCGGCAGTTCAAGACGCCATTGTGGTAGGGCTGCCTGATCCAAAGTGGGGACAGCTGGTTACAGCTTATGTTGTACTGAATAAAGGAGTGAATGTCACGCCTGAGGATCTGGATGCGCATATGAAGGCTCATCCAATGGTAGATGATTATGCAAGGCCCAGACTTTACTCTTTTGTCGACGAATTACCTTACACTGCGACGGGGAAAAAACAAAGGTATATCCTTCGCGGCAAAGTAGCTGAGGATGCAAAAGAAGACAAGCTTGTTCGGGTAAAGAAGATGTAAGATAACGACGAATGCCGCCGCACATAGCATGGCGGTATTGCCAAGTTTAAAAGGGGTGGACGAAAATGAAAGAGATGAACTTAACAACTTCCACAGTAGTGGACGGCACAGGACTTCGATATCTTACTCAACATAAAGCATTAAGAGCTAGCGTGCTCCGCTTCCCTAAAAAAGTTGCACTGGTTGATGTAAAACACGGCTACAAAAAAGAGACCTATGAAGAGCTGTGGCTTAGATCAAACAGGTTGGCCAATGCACTCACCAACCTCGGAGTTAAGAAAGGAGACTCTGTCGCTTTTTGGACAGAGGATCGCCTGGAGCATGTGGAAATCTGGTACGCCTGCTCAAAGCTTGGAGTCGTGTGGACAGGAGTGAATGCTAGATATACAGGCAAAGAAGCAGAGTATGTAATCAATCATTCAGACGCCGTAGTGCTGTTCGTAAGCCCAGCGTTTGTTGACGTGCTTAAGCCTATTCAAGCAAACCTTAAGAATGTCAAACATTACATAGTGTTTGGAGATAGAGATATAGAAAGTATGAAAAGTTATGAAGCGCTTCTGGCAAAGGCATCGGATACAGATCCTGAAGTGGAGGTGAGAGATAACGACTGGGATAGTTTGTGTTATACATCTGGAACAACGGGCACTCCATCTGGATCTTTGCGTACCCAGTCGTCCGGTTTTGGGTGGGAATTTGGGATGATACAGGCACTTCACCTAACTCACGAAAGTAAGGTGTGGTCACCATACCCCAATTATCACTGGGGAGGAAATGTAACCACCAGGCCGGTATTAGCATCCGGAGGAACCAGATGGATACCAGGGAGTCCACCAGATGTTAAAGAATTTTTTGAGATTTTACAAAAAGAGAAAGTAAATACGGTAATGGCTATACCCTCCATAGGAGCGATGATATGTAGCTATCCTGATATAGACAAATATGACACCTCGTGCGTAAGATATTGGTTTTCTAGTGGGTCAGCATGGCTTATGCCTATGAGGGAAGCAGTTCATAAGTGTTTCCCCAATGCTGAACTCATTGATCTCTACTCTTGCACTGAAGCTTTTTTCGCCTGGGCAACTACTGAAGAAGTGCTAAAGTACGAGAGAACATCCGGTTTTCCCGCCACTGGGAATGAAGTGAGAATAATGGATAGGGACGGGAGAGAGCTTCCTCCGAATAAGTGGGGCCTCCTGTGTATAAAGGGTATAAGCGTACATGAAGGGTATTACAAGAATCCAGAAAAAACGAGGGACAGCATTATTAAAGATGGGTGGTTTACTGCGGAAGATATAGGCTTCAAAGATGAAGAGGGAAGAGTATATGTTGCCGACCGCGCCAAGGACATCATAAATACCGGTGGAGAGTTGGTTTATCCTGCAGAGGTTGAAAATGTAATTTTGTCTCATCCGAAGGTAGCTCAATGCGCTGTGATTGGCACGCCTGACCCCATATATACTGAGCGAGTCACGGCGGTAATTGTATTGAAGCCTGGGGAGAAAGGTTCCGATGCGTTAGCCAATGAAATAAAGGAATTTTGTCGGGGCAAGATGGCCTCATTCAAGCTTCCGCGAAAAATAGATTTTGTTAAAGAACTCCCTTATGTGGGCAGCGGCAAGCTTGATAAGAAAGCGTTAAGGGCAAAATATTGGAAAGAGGAAAAGTTTAAAGTGTGAGTTGATAGACGTGTTACCGGCTTTTCTTGGTCAATAAATGAAAGCAATTTTTCTAGTTCTTGCTGTTTATACTGGAGCCAAAAAAAGCAGAGAAACCAATCACAATATCACCTCACCAGTTTTTGGGCTACTACAACAGGCCAGACGATAACAGCAAGCGCCTTTATAAGAGCTGGTTCTACGCAGGCTACATCGCTACATGGGATCAGGATGGATTTATTACAATTAGGGGCAGAACAGGCGACATGATTTTATCGGGAGCCGAGAAAGTATACCCTTGTGCCGGTAGAAGAATCCATAATGAGACATCCTTAGGTAAAAGACGTGTTTGTGATTGGGAAACCACCTCTCAGCTTGTTTTTCACCCTGCAGTATGGAGGAGGTTCGTTGTTTTCATATTATTTTACTTGAGGATGTCCAGGGAGAAAACGTGTTATTTGTTGTACATTAAGGAGGTGTTAATATGAGAAAAAAAGTAAATTGGGAAAACCTGTGGGATCAGAGTATGATCAAAAGAGCTCGTGAGTTAGGTGGTGCCGAGTTTGACTGGGTGCTATGGGATTTAGCCAGGAAAAATGCTCGTGCTTACAGGAGGCGTGAGGCGATAGTAGACACCTTTGTGGGTACTGCGGCCGGTAAGGTACGCAGGAAAACGTGGGAAGAGTTTTTTAAAGATGTCAACCTTATGGTGTTTAACCTGCATGACCTTGGGGTCAGAAACCGCGACATAATCTTGACGCAGGTCCCCAACATCATAGAGAATGTTTATGCCAGGGTAGCAGTGTCGAAACTGGGTGCCATTGTTGTTCCGGGGCAGGTGGAGCTCGGAGAAGCTGAAACCAAGGGACTGCTTGAACTTGCCCAGCCGAAAATTACAATTGTAGTTCCTTCGTATCATGGCAGAGATATTGCCAGATGGCACGTCGAATACCAGAGGGATCATCCGTCACTGGAATATATATTCGCTGTTACGAGGCCTGGGGAAGAGCTTCCCGAAGGGACAGAGCCATTTTCCGAATTGATCAACCCAGCCATGAGGGATAAGTATGGAGATGAAGACCTGGATCGAATGAGGCCTGATCCCTTTGATTTGTATGAATTCATCCCGACGGGTGGAACTACAGGGGTTCCAAAGTTATGCATGCATTCCACGTATACAATGGCTCAAATGCACACTGCTGTCAACTATGGAGCAAGGGGTGGAATTAATCATTATGATAGCCTTCTCTGTTTTGGCCCTCTAAACGGCGGCACCGGCACCGTCGCTGCTGTTCATCCCTGCCTGATATGGGGAGCAAAGCTTGTTTTGCTTACGGAATTTAGCGAGGTTGATGCGTGCAGACTAACTGAAGAAGAAAAGGTCACCATGTGGGTGGGGATTCCTGCGGCTATGGTGAAGGCTGTGAAAAGTCCCTATTTTGGGAAGTACGACATGAGTCTGTTAAGGGTGGTACTTTATTCGGGGATGCCCATGCCTGTGGATGTTGCCGAGCAGTTCTGGGAAATGGGAGTTAAGCCTTGCGGGCAGTATGGAACATCTATTTCGGGGGCATGCGTAGGTGGCAATGTCATAACGGATACGAAGGAAGAACTCCTTTACACCAGCGGTAAAGTGTACCAGGGTTGGGATGTGAAGTTAATCGGCCCTGATGGCAACGAGGTTCCCCAGGGTGAATATGGAGAGATTGCCATCTGGCACCCGCATTTTTCATACTACAGGACACCGGATCTCACCAGAGAATCATTTCCCAAGGCGGAGGAAGAAGGCTATGGGGGCTATGAGTACACGGGTGACATAGGAGTGTTCGACGAACGAGGCAACCTTAAGATTGTGGGTAGGTCAAAAGATATGATTCTTCGGGGAGGACAGAATATTTTCCCGAAAGAGATCGAAGACATACTGGTAAACCATCCTATGGTACAGCAGATAGTGATAGTCGCGATGCCCGATCCTGTGTTAGGAGAAAAGGCCTGTGCTTTCGTCGTTCCAGCCCCAGGAGAAAAACCTACTCTTGAAGACTTGACATCCTATCTTGAGGATAGGAAGGTCACCAAGTTCAAGTGGCCGGAGAGATTAGAATTAATCGATGAATTGCCTTTGTCCAGTGGTGGAAAAGTGAAAAGAAATGAGTTGAAGGAGTTAATTGCGAAAAAGCTTAAAAAAGAAGGTAAACTTGGTTAGGTGGTTGTTCAAGCATAAAAACTGTTAAAAGACCAATGTGACATGTTATAGGAGGAAGCTGTGATGGATTTTGAGTTGAGTGAGGAACAGAAAATTGTAAAGGAACAGGCACGGCGCTTTGCTGAAAATGAGATTCGCCCCACTGTCCAGGAAGACGAGAAGAACCACTACTTTCGAAGAGAACTTCTGGAAAAGATGGGAAACCTTGGTTTTTTTGGTTGCTGTATTCCCGAGAAATATGGAGGCAACGAAATGGGGTTCCTGGAATCGGTCCTCATCACTGAGCAAATCGCCAGAGTATCTCCATCATGGCGCGTCATCATAAACATGCAGAACATAGGTACTGCCATTACCGTGAATCAGTTTGGAACAGAAGAACAGAAAAAGAACCTTATTCCAGGGTGGGTACAGGGAGCAAAGGTAGGATTCTTCGCGATTACTGAGCCGAATGCCGGATCAGACGTGGCGAGCATGGGAACTACAGCAAAGGATAAAGGAGATCACTGGGAATTAAATGGGCAGAAAATATGGATCAGCTACGCTCCAGTTGGTGATGTGGGATTAGTGTTTGCTTATACTGACAAAAAATTGAAATACAAGGGTATGACGTGCTTTATCGTTGATCTCAAAAATACCCCTGGTATCACTACCCACGCTATCGAAACGAAATTGGGACTTCACTGCTCTCCTACTGGTGAAATTATATTTGATGGCGCTGCGATTCCCAAGAATGCTGTACTGGGCAGGGTCGGGGAAGGGTTTAAGATTTGCATGTGGATGCTTAACAATACTCGACTCAGTTGTGCTGCTGGCGCTCTTGGCATTGGTGGCGCCTGTGTTGATCTAGCTATTCAGTATGCCAACGAAAGAACCCAGTTCGGGGAGCCTGTTTCAAAATTTCAAATGATTCAGGCACAGATAGCAGAAATGGTGGCCGATCACCATGCGGCACAAATGCTCGTCTACAGGGCGGCCTGTCTTAAGGACCAGGGAAAACCAAATCAACTTGAGACGTCGGTTGCAAAGCTTTTTGCATCGGAAGCAGCGGTCAAAGCAGCAAATGAAGCCATGAAGATCTTTGGGTCTTATGGATTTTCCACTGAGTACCCGATTGAGCGCTATTACCGGGATGCCAAGTCCACTCAAATTGTTGAAGGGACCTCGAATATCCAGAAACTTATAATAGCAGGAATTGCGTGTGGCCATAGGCCTAATAGATGATCGAACGCAAAACCGGGAGGAAGATATGAATTTCAGCGAAATTATATTTGATGTGAAGGACTCGGTAGCCCTCCTAACTCTTAACAGACCAGATATTCGAAATGCCATCACCGGAGAGAAGATGGTTGAAGAGATTGAGAGTGCATGCCGTATGGCACAGGAGAGTTCGGACATAAATGTTATGATTGTCACCGGTGCTGGCCCCGCTTTCTCTTCTGGTGGAAATATTAAAGACATGAAAAAAAGGAGAGAACTTTTTGGTGGAAGCCCTGAGGAGATCAAGGAGAATTATCGACGAGGCATTCAGAGAATCCCGTTGGCATTTCATGGGTTGGATATCCCCACCATTGCTGCGGTAAATGGCCCGGCAATAGGGGCAGGATGTGACTTGGCATGTATGTGCGACATCCGGATAGCAAGCGAAAAGGCGCGGTTTGGAGAAACATTTGTCAATGTGGGCCTCATCCCCGGAGATGGCGGGGCTTTTTTTCTACCTCGAATAGTCGGTTTTTCCAAAGCGTGCGAGCTTATTTTTACCGGCAGGATAATTGATGCTAACGAAGCACTCCAAATAGGGTTAGTGAGTCAGGTGGTAAAAGAAGAAGATCTTCTGGGAAAAGCCAAAGAACTGGCAAGTGTAATTGCCTCAAAGCCACCAAGAGTACTTCGCATGGCAAAACGTCTTGTCTATCTTGCGCAACACATGAATTTGAACGAGGTACTTGAAGTGTCCGCCGCGTACCAGGCGCTCTGTCACCATACTGAGGACCATCTGGAGGCCGTTGACGCAACGCTCGAAAAAAGAACTCCTCAGTTTCGAGGAAAATGAGGCGCCAAGTTGAAGCCATTGGCATACTGCCAGCTGCAAAAGCGACTTCAACTGGAAACGGAAAAGTTTATGAAGTGTTATTTGTCAAAACGTAAAAAGAGGATTAAGGAATGCGTAACGAGGAATATGAATTCTGAAAAAGTCAACTGATGCCAGAATAGAAAGCGATTTAAACTCGATAGAGCATTCCCGTTGAATGCAAAGTGAGCATTGTGGTGGATATGACGCTAAGCCTTGCAAGGGGGTATTGATATGGACTTTGAAACAATACGATATACCGAAAGTGACAAAGTGGGGCGGATTACTTTGAATCGGCCCGAAAAACGAAATGCCTTAAATCGGACTCTTCTCAAGGAACTCCATTCACTTCTCACTGATATTTCCCAAAGAGAAGATATACGTGTTGTCATCCTAACCGGGGAAGGGAAATTCTTCGCTGCCGGAGCAGATATCAATGAACTGGCTAGAGTAAAAACTCCGTATGATGCATATAAGCGTTTAAGACGGAACAGACCCACGTTTGCACTGATAGAATCAATACCGCAACCTGTTATAGCAGCCGTAAACGGCCCTGCGCTTGGCGGTGGATGTGAACTTTGCCTGGCGTGTGACCTCAGGATAGCATCAGAAAATGCCCTTTTTGGACAACCCGAAATAAAACTTGGGATTATCCCGGGAGCAGGAGGAACTCAACGGTTACCCCGCCTGATAAGTTTAACAAAGGCCAAAGAAATGTTGTTTCGGGGAAAGCCGATTAATGCCCATGAGGCATTCCGTGTTGGGCTAGTTAACCAGGTTGTGCCAGAAGACAAACTTTTGTCTGTCTGTGAGGGGCTGGCGAAAGAGCTCGCTGAACAACCTTACCTTGCACTTATAACGATAAAGAGGGTGGTGAACGAAGGAATCAACGTGGACTTGCAATCAGCATTGGCGATGGAAGCTCACTCTTTTGAATTCCTATGTGCTACAGAAGATCAAAAAGAGGGTTTGCAGGCATTTCTCGAAAAGAGAAAACCACAGTTTAAGGGCGCCTGAGAAGATATAAAAATTTCGTCACCGCTTTCCCCTTGCCGGGGAAGAAGTAGAGAAAAAAATCATTCTTGACCGAGTAAAAAAACTTTACCTTGAAAATAGAAACCCGGAAATTCGAAAAACTAAAAAACCATATTTTCAATAGCAGTAGGTGGTAACGGATACTTTGGTCCACACATCTTGGTTAGCTCTATGCTGTTAAGAATGGCCGGGAGGCTTAACGTTCCGTTCAAACACTAATGATACAAGGAGGTAAAAGTGAATATCGCAGTCTTAATCAAACAGGTACCGG
>Ga0116200_10000462_pt1 | contig 13259 bp, 15 predicted proteins | sample Mar14436cmmetaG_FD_94478 | JGI IMG/M metagenome (GOLD analysis project Ga0116200, IMG submission 94478) | Marine hydrothermal vent microbial communities from Guaymas Basin, Gulf of California to study Microbial Dark Matter (Phase II) - Marker... ... | reverse complement strand
GGTTTAAGGTGATTGTTTTGACTAATACATTTAACAATGAAAATGGAGATGTAGCTGTAAGTGTGATAGTGGCTACGAGGGATAGAAGTCATTATCTAAGAGACCTAATTAGGTCTCTTCTTTACCAAGAGTTTAAGAATTTTGAATTAGTAATAGTCGACGATAGCAGAAACAAATATCATAGGGAAAAGGTTGCAGAACTAGCTGAGGAGATATCTGGTAAGCTTGATGTAGTTCTATTGAGAAACGAGTATGGCATGGGTATACCTGAGTCTTTAAACAGAGGAGTGGCTGTGGCCAGCGGAAGCATAATAGCTTTTACAGATGATGACTGCATAGCTGATTCCCGGTGGCTCTCTAACATAGTTAGATGGTATAGGTATCCTAATGTGGGGGGAGTGGGGGGTAAGGTCATCCCAATAGAGATAGACGCCGTGTGGTCAGCTAGAGAGGTTAAAGGACATGAAGAAGTAGGAAAGATCTCATGGAATGGAGAGGTTGTAAGTAATTTTGATCTAGGAAAACACGTGACTTTAGTTGATTGCCTTCCAGGGGCTAATATGTCTTTCAGAAAAGACCTGGTAATAAAGGCTGGAGGCTTTTCTCCAATATACAAGGGAAATGCGTATAGGTTTGAGACCGAGCTTAGTTATAGGGTTAGGAGGCTGAACTATAAGATAGTCTATGACCCAGGGGCTATTATCTTACATAGGAGAGCTTCACATGGAGGAGCTCGTGTTGATGTTTACTCATGGAACTATTGGTTTGTACGTAACCATATACTGTTCGTTTTAAGAAACTTAGAGGGAAGAGTGGGTAAAGTGGCTTTCTTCATGTTTAAACAAATCATTAGAATTTTAATGAGAAAGAGAATGTGTCCATATGCTGAGCCTGAAAGATGGCATGAAGTGTTGCATATGGTGTTAAAAGGCATGTGTAGCGGTATAATAGATTACATTGTTCAAAGAGATGATGCAGTATTAAGGTTTAAGGACTTATTATTTTCAGCAAGAATTAAAGATGTAGAGTTAGAGGAAGGTATTGAGGTTAAAGATAAGAAAAGAGACATAACAGTGAAATAGCTTACCCACAAGATTTATTTCTAAAGGGCGCCAATTACTCAAGTATAGAAACTGCCATCATGTGGGGAACTATAGTGCCAAGGAAAATACTCTCTATAAGTGAGGCATTAAGCAACCCGATGAGGAGACGTATCCTAGTTCTTTTATGGGAAAATCCCGGAGTTTCACTTAGGCAGTTAGCCAAGAGACTGGGCATAGGTATGGGGAATCTTTCCGGCCATCTTCTCATACTTGAGAGAGTGGGGCTGATAAAGGAGGTAAGAAAAGGCCGAAGGCTAGAGATTTACCTTAACACTGAGGTAATGGATTTCAACAGAAAGGTGAGTCTCAATGGAGGAGATCAAGGAGGATAGTAGAACCTTCATATATGCCACGTATGAGGATGTTTTAAAGGGTTACACATCAGATATTTACTTCTTCCGTACGTTAAAGGTTCTTAAAGAGAAAGGATTAGATAAGACCGAGGTATATGCCGAGTTTACCCCCAGCAGCTTCCCGAAGGATTATGAGTGGGCCGTCTTCGCCGGTCTTAGGGAGGTAGTTAAACTACTTAGGAATAAACCTGTAACCCTTTACTCTCTGCCTGAAGGGACGGTATTTAGGCTAACCGATCATTATGGATTTAAGATACCTGTAATGGCGATAGAAGGGAAATATGGTGATTTCCTCATATATGAGACCCCTATATTGGGTTTTCTGTCCTCGGCTTCAGGGATAGCCACTAAAGCAGCTAGAATAAAGAAAGCCGCGGGATCTAAGATGGTAATTTCATTCGGTGCTAGGCGTATTCATCCAGCTCTGTCACCTTTTGAGGCTTATTATGCATACGTAGGAGGCTGCGATGCCGTTTCCTGCGTTCAAGGAGCTAAATTCCTAGGTATAAAACCTGTGGGAACAATGCCTCATAGCCTAATGATAATTTTCAGGGCTATTAGAGGGGATCACACAGAGGCATGGAAGGCATTTGATGAAGTTGTGGAGAAGGATGTTCCAAGGGTAATATTAGTGGATACTTTCTGGGATGAAACTGAGGAGGCTGTAAGAGCCGCTCAATTACTTAAAGAGAAAATATGGGGTGTTAGGCTTGACACGCCCGGTAATAGAAGGGGGAACTTCCCAGAGATCATCAGAGAGGTTAGATGGAAACTTAGAGCTATGGGGTTCTCGGATGTGAAAATAATAGTCTCGGGGGGAGTGAATGAGTATAGCATTCCTAAACTTAAGGAGGCTGGTGCAGATGTGTTTGGGGTAGGAGCAGCGATAGCTAACTCACCTATAATAGATTATGCAATGGACATCACCTCGATTAAGGTCAATAATGTATGGAGACCCATAACTAAGAGAGGGAAGCTTTCAGGAAGGAAACAGCTTTATAGATGCAGTAAATGCATGATCGACATTATACGTCTTGAAAAAGAGGAAAGACCCAGTTGTCCTAATTGCGGCGAGCTGATGACGCCGATGCTTATTAAGGTGTTAGATCAAGGTAAAGTGGTTCACGAGCCAGAGCCTCCTTCGAAGCTAAGGGAGAAGGTACTTGAACAGATATCTAAGTTACCCTAAAAACATACTGTTAACCGGAAGACCCGGAGTAGGGAAAACGACGTGTGTACAGAGAGTTATAGATCTCTTAAAAAGCAAAGGTATCTCTATTGGAGGGATGATCTCCAATGAGGAAAGAGTGAGAGGCAAGAGAGTGGGATTTAAAATAGTGGATTTGATGACCGGGGATACAGGCTATCTTGCTAAGGCGGAGCCCTCGGGAAAGCCTAGAGTTGGCAAATATAGAGTTGTAATAGAGGATTTGGAAAGGATAGGTGTAATGGCTATAAAAAGAGGGCTAGAACGTGCACATGTAGTCGTTATAGATGAGATAGGACCCATGGAACTATATTCTGTTAATTTTAAACAAATAGTTAAAAATGCTTTAGATTCTAATAAACCAGTTTTAGCTACGATTCATTATAAGGCGTCTAATGATCCTTACGGTAGAGAGGTGCTATCGAGACCCGATGTAAAAGAGTTTGTTCTCACTACGGAGAATAGGCACGAAATGCCCCAAAAAATATACAATATAATATCTCGATTGCTTTGACAATAAAATTTTAATTAGAAATAATAAAAATTATGCTTTTGACGCTACAGCTACGTTCTCAAACACCAAGGCTGGAGATATGAGTACCGAGCCAGGCTTTGGGCCTTTTGCCACCTCAACTAGATTGGTTAATAACTCATAAATGTTCCCGCCGAGCATCACACCTTGAACTAAGCCTTTTATCTCTCCATCTTCTATTAGGAACGCTGGATTAGCCACTACGGAGAAATCTCCCGTGTCAGGATTGCTCGAATGCGCTCCTTGGACCCCTGTGACGTAATATCCGTGCCTTATCTCGGAAATTATTTCCTCAACGACCCTTCTACCTTCTTGGATCACTAAGTTAGTAGGCTGAGTACGTATACCTCCTGTACCCCAGTCTCTAAATCCGTTACCAGTAGATTTCAGGCCTTTAACCTTAGCCCAGTAATTATCCCATATGAATGTTCTCAGTATGCCTTTTTCAACTATTGTCTTCCTGCGGGTAGGTACTCCCTCACCGTCTGTTCTGGAAGATCTCGCACCTTCCTTAAGAAATGGATCTTCAACCATTGTTAGCTTCTGAGAAGCCACAGCCTTACCAAGCTTGTTTATAAGAGGTGATCTTCCCCTGACCACATTTTCGCCAGTTATAGCAGGTAACAGAGTATAGGAGAGTAAATCCTCAAGAGGTCTAGGGTCCATTACCACGATAGCCTTCTCGGTCTTACCTTCAGCGCTTTTATAAGCGTTCTTAAGTTGATCTAAAGCTTCCGAGACCGCCTTCTCGACTCCTGGATCTACCTTCCTTGAGAAGCTTAAGCCCAGTATCAGAGGTGTACTTACCTCGCCTCCTGTACCTATAACCCCTACATGTATATAAGAGTAACCAGTGCTATCTTCTGCGTGAACACCTCTTGAGTTGGCTAATTCGAAGTAACCATAACTACATCCTGAGCTTCCATAAGCCAACAAGGCCCTCTTATCCCTCTCGGATAGCATGGAAAGGGCTTTACTCATAAGGTTAACATAATAATCAGGTCCTGTTTTCTCGATTTCCCTGTCCCACTCAACAGGGTTGCCGTAAGATTCCGGTTCTGGTAAGGAGTCCCACTTATCGTCGGGAGAGCTGTTCCTGGCTATTTCACATACCTTACTTATAGCATTGTCTAGCTCTTCCTCGTTAACCCTATCTGAGACGTACACGCCAAGCCTCTTGTTCATTAAGCCTCTAACGATCAAGTGCTCTATAGTTGAAGTTTCAGCTGTTTGAACCTCCCCTCTCTCCACATTAACTGATACGGCAGTAGCTTTAAAGACGGCTATCTCAATCTCAGAAAGTCCTATGGACTCTCCCTTTCTAACATATTTCTCTAAATTCATAGTTATTCCCTCCCTCCCACTATTACACCACTATCAAATCTTATGTGAGGGCCGCCTGAGCTCACGAACGCCATCTGACCCTTACCGCATCTTCCATTTTCGAGCCCGAAGTCCTTAGCTATTGCTGTTATCTTTTTCAGCGCCTCAATAGCTATACCACTTATGGACATGTCCCTCACAGGTTTGCCGATCTGGCCGTTAACTATCTCGTAACACTCCTGAATCCCTACCTGGAAAGCCGAGTTGAGCTGGGCCTGCCCGCCTCTAAAATCCACACAGTAATAACCAAACTTTATACCTTCGAAAAGCTCCTCAACCTCATAATCCCCTCTCTCAAAGACGGTGTTCCTCATCCTTATTAGCGGTGGAACTCTATAGCTTTCAGCCCTGGCATGGCCATTGGGCTCTATATTGAGCTTAGCGGCCTTCTCCCTATCTACCATAAGTTCCTTAAGGATTCCATTCTTTATTATCTCAACCTTCCTGACAGGAACCCCTTCATCGTCATAGAAACCATTACCAAACCCTCCTTCTATTTGACCGTAATCACTCATGCTTACGTATTCGGGAGCAACCTGTTTTCCCAACATAGCTATAAAGGGTGAGTTAGGGGTTAGATCGGCTTCAGCTAGATGTCCGAGCGCTTCATGCGCTATAACTCCCACAACTACAGGACCTGCGACTATAGGAAATTCGCCTCTCTTGGGAGTAACCCCCTCAAACTGTGCTCTAAGCTTTTTAACAATTCTAGCTGCTACAGTTTCATTGGTCTCCTTTTCGAATAGCTCCCATCCGTTGTCGACGCTACCAATCTCGTCCCTGACGGATGCAGTGACGTTCTCTCTTTTTCCCGTGACCCATACATACTTCCATACGTGTCCAACCTCCCACTTTATGCTAGTGCCCTCACTGTTAATGAAAACCTTCTCACCCCAACTATCTGAGTATCTTATGGAGACGGCTTTTACTGAGCTTTCTAATCCTCTAATTACGTCTTCAAGGTTTAATACGCTCTTTACCTTTTCCTCTAAGCTTATATCAATAGGTTTTATTTTCATCTTACTTCTAACATGGTCTTTCACCGTTCTAACTTCCTTAAGGTTTATCTTCTCCCTCCTAAGCCTAGACCCGGCTAATGCAAGCTTACAGGCTTTTTCGAGAGCTTCCTTCCACCTTTCAACCTTACTAGTTGAGGCAAATCCCCAGGAGCCTTTAGCTAAGACTCTTATACCTAAGCCTTTCCTCCTGTTGATACCCAGTGATGAAACATTCCTGTCCTTAACTTCTACTACAGTTGTCGTTAAATCTTCGTAACGAGCTTCTACGTATTCAGCCCCTAGCTGAGTGCCCTCCTTCGTAATAATTTCTAAGTCCAAGCTATAACCACCTTATCCCTATAAGAAGACCACTAAGCTACTTAAATAATAGTTATTAGTTAGCTATGAAGTGAGGAGAGCTCTATTATAAAAAGAGGTACTAGCATTTCTTCTCTACTAAGTCCTCCATGATAGCCTGGATCCTTTAGATCGTCGCCTCTTCTACGCCTGTACCAGACTAGGTGATTTTTAAGTGGCAAGATCAGTATCTCCCCTATCCTTTCTTTAAAACCTTTCCTTATGCTTCCTCTTCCAAAAAGACCCTGCCTAATAGCTTCCTCACTTTTCATAATGAGAGCTTTATCCTCTAGCTTATCAAGTAAAAAACTCATAACATCATCTACCTTGCTTTCTTTAATATAAAGAAAGAGATCCCGTGGACTTCCTCCTGGAAGTATTCGCTTACCGTTCTTACCCAGCTTTATATTGCCTCTTATTTTTTGAAAAGAGCTAATATATACAGTATTACTGGGATCTATGTATGTCTGGCCGTGATCCGAAGTAAGTACTAATATAGTATTTTTTAACAATTTTTTCTTTAATCTTTTAATAATCTCATTTTTAAATCCGTAAAGTATCAAAGAAAGTTCAGTTCTCACCTCTTCAGCTAGAGGACCATATATGTGAGATATTGAATCTAGAAGATTCCAATACACCCAAATATAGGAAGGCTCCTTTAGCTTCTTTAACAGTTTTTTAAGGTTCACCATTAAATCTGAGAGACCTATATATCCTATAGCTTCACTTCCCTTTAAGGCTTCTCTAGCGTAGCCCTCACCTACATACTTTCTTTTAATGAAAGTATATGATCTTATACCTTTTCTCTTAAGCTTCTGATATACCGTTTCCCAGCCAAAAATTTCTCTAGGTTTTAGTTTTGCTCTTAAAAATCTATCTCTATCCTCTTCCCTAGCAGGCTTAAAAGGTAATGCCTCAAACAGCATGTCAAGTTCTTCAAAATAAACACACCATTCAGGTATTCCATGTTCCTGTGGGGTTAAACCTGTGTGGAAAGTTGTTAAGGCGGATGCCGTAGTGGAGGGGAAGACCGTTGTTACTGGATATAAGTATTCTTCCTTAAGCATCGCATCTCGAAAAAAGCTATCTTCTGAGAAGTTACACGACTTAAAAACGTTGTAGCTGAGACCGTCTACTACGAAGACTACTATCTTCTCAGCTCCTTTAATTTTTCCCCGTATTTCCTTAGGGAATACGTATCTGTGAGGCTTGATACCGAATGTAAGAAATATAGTATTTAGTAGATTCGATATACAATAATCCTCATATCTGGGTAATATGCTATGTTTTGAATCAACTTTCATTGAGTGAGCATTGTCCTTAACTTGTTCTTATTTCCTTTTCTTTCTCGAGCATTTTTGAAAGCGTCCATCTTATGGCGCTTTTAAGCTCTAAAAGCCTACTTCTGTCACCGTAATTATATATCCTGATTTCTTTTAGCAGCCCATCCTTCTCTATTATTTCGTATCTAAATGCTTGATCCTCATCTATCTCTCCCTTAATCACCCTCTCCTCATCCTTCTTCCTGTAGGGTTCGAGCAGTTTTCTAACGAGAAAAGCTTGGAGAGGTTGGGTAGATGCACTTAACTTGGCGATTAACCTAATCACTAGTAAGTTAGTATCATAGACCTCCACTGCTGCTAGCTCCTCTCCAGTGCGATAAGTCAGCACGCTGCTTTCAATGAGCTTACCTTGTAATGGCTCAGGCTTTTTCTCGGCTTCAACCGGTTTTTGAAGCTCTGATGCTGGCATAAAGCTTTGTTGAGATAGAGCCTCGTTTATGACTTTTAGGAGAAGCCTTATCATCTCAACTTCCTTGCTCAGCTCCTCTAATCTTTTCTCCAAATAAGCCTTAGCCTCTGCCATTACTTTTACGTTATCCCCTGACACAGATATCCCTAAGCTTCTTTTCTCAGTTAAAGTATAAAAATCGAGCTCTGTTCAAAACACGTGAGCGTAGTTTCATTTGGGAACGCTAACGTAGACATAATTTACTACGTTAAGAGCATACCGGGTCCTGACGAACAGACCGAGGCATTCAACGTAGAAATCTACCCAGGGGGTTCAGCGGCAAATTTTGCTGTAGCTCTTGCAGTACTAGGATTAAAGGTATACTTTGTAGGTAGAGTTGGTAATGATGAGTACGGTGAGTATCTTCTCAAGGCTTACTCGAAAAGAGGTGTCATAGTCGATTACGTAAAGGTTGTAAAGGGAGTTACAGGAAGAGTAATCGTATTCGTAGAGATTGAGGAGGGGAAAAGGGCTATGGTGGCTTTAAGAGGGGTAAATCATACTTTAAACCCAAGAGATTTAGATGAGGTCTTAGAGCGGGCAAAACATGTACACTTGAGTAGTGTGAAAACACAGATCTCACTTGAAGTATTTAAGCAAGCTAAGGATAGGGGGCTAACCACCTCCTATGATCCTGGAGGCCTAGTTGTTAAGGAAAGAAACATAGGAAGCGTCCTTAGCTATGTGGACGTAATTTTCCTTAATGAGAAAGAGGCTAATATTCTTGAGGAAAGAGGTGTAGGTCCAGCCACTCTTTTAAACTCCTCTAACATAGTAGTCATAAAGCGAGGAAGAGAGGGAGCCATAGCTTACACTGATAGTAAAAAGTTTAGTTGTCCTGGGTTTAAGGTTAAAGTTGTAGATACAACAGGTGCTGGAGACGTATTTGACGCTGGATTCATCTACTCGTGGATTAAAGGAGCGCCCATACCTGAATGTATTAGGGTAGGTAATGGGCTAGCTGCCCTTAAGATAACTAAAAAAGGCGCACAATCCTTGCCTTGTAAAGAAGAAATACTAAAGTTCTTTGAAAAACTAAAGATTAAAATTCCTTAAACTGTCTTTCTCGTTTAAAAAAGGGCTTAACAAATAGGTAATGTTTTTCTTCACCTTTAAGTTCCTCTATGATTCTCTCTACGAGAAGCTTTACGGGATCTACCTTAGTTCTCTCATAGATATCCTTAAAGGATTCAAAGGGTTTCCTCCTTCTCTCGTTAAGTATCTTCCAGAGTGTTTTCTTCCCTATTCCATGTAAAAGCTCAAGAGTATGCATCTTTTTGGTAAGAGGTTGAGAAGTATTAAAAAATTCTACAAAAAAGGGCTCTCTCTTTTCAACTATTATTCTTATAACATTAGGAAGCTCGGCCTTCGCGGATGTAGTTAGATCGTCATATGAGAGTCTTCCTACAACCCTAACTAGTTCGCTTTCAAGACCCCCTATCACAGGTATCCTTTCCCCTACCTTAAGCTCTAAACCCTCTATAACCTTAAGCTCTAAGAGCATGAAATACTTCTCTCCTATAGCTTGGGCTATGGGTCCCGAGATCCTCCTAGGATAGCCCGTACCATATCCGTAAGGAAGATAATCGAGAACATACACAAACTCCTCATAGTACTTCTCTCTAACTCTCCTTCTCTCTCTCATTAACCCTACCTAAGCAAGAGTTACTCTCTATAACTATCTAGTCTTCTCTTAATGCTCTCCACTTTCTCTGTAGGGAAAGTCTTTGAAACAGGAGCCAGTATAACTCTAATTTCATCCAAAGTAGTAGGCATAATGTTCACAAGCTGAACCGCTATTTCGCTTGGAAGACCTTCTTCCTCCGTAAGCTCCTTAATAAGTTTCTCGGCATCCTCAGCGCTTACCTTACTAAACTTTGTAGCGTAATCCAGAGAAAGGGACTCAATGCTATTAAGGTCCTTGTTCTTACCTATCTCCTCCAGTATCTTTTTTAGTTGAGGTATTGAGATAGGCTTTTCAGATACGACTTTAGGCAATTAATATCACCAGCTCCTGTAATAATTCTTATCTTCTTTACTTTAAAATGTATCTATGTTATCACAGAAAAAGCTATCCTATTTCCGAAAGCAGAGAGGGAAGTAGCTCTTCTTTAACCTTGTTAATTCTCACATCGATAGTGTTGTTAAAGTACTCTCTACCATCGCTGCTTTCAGCAAATACTCCTCCTATAGCATCCATCGGTTCGTTAGATATTTCCAAATCAACCCTCCCCTTTTTCTCCTTTACCTCTTTCAGTATCTCAGGTAAAACCTCCTTAAGAATCTCGACATCCTCCTTAACAACACGTAATATTATGTTCTCACTGTTAATGTTGAGTGAGGATTCAACAGCTAACCTTTTTAGAGCTTCCCTATATGTTTCATTCTTGCTTCTAACTATTTTTAACACCTCTTCCACAGCATCGTTCATTATATTCTCTAATAGCTCGTATTTTTCCTTGACAAACTGCTTCATCAGCTCCAGTCTTTTAAGCGAATACTCGCGGCTAAGTCTCTGTCTGATGATTTTTCTAGCCTGTTCAAGCTTAGACTCCCTTAGCCTTTTAGCTTTCTCCTCAGCCTCCCTGATTATCTTCCTTGCTTCCTCCTCCGCATCCCTAACTATCTTCTCAGCTTCCTCTTTTGCAAGCCTTGAGATCTCCCCAACTAAAGCCTCTAGGATCTCCTCCTCTTCTCGGATCACATTACTCACGAGATACACCTAGTATATTACTCACTATTACACGTACTAGCTCGTGTTTTCTCTCCTCAAGTATGTTCTTAAATTTGCCTAATCTTCTACGCAGCTCTTTCTCATACTCATCTATCTCACTTTCCAGCTTCTTAATCTCCTCATACTCTATACTTTTTTCATCGATTTTAGCTGAATTAGTCAGTATCTCCTCAGCTCTCCTCTTGGCGTCGCTAATGATGTTCTCTGCTTTCTTCTTAGCTTCCTCAAGAAACCTCTCAGCCTCCTTCCTCTTCTCATATATGAGAGAGAGCTCTACCGAGGCCATTTCAATCTAACCCCAACAGCAACAGAGAGAAGCTCATGGAGATCTTTAAGCCTACTGGTTCCTCGATTCTTTAGATCAGGAACTACCACTATTAAAGGAGGGTACCTCATACCTGAAAGCACGCTCTCAAGCTTTTCCTTAACATTGCTATATATTTCTTCCTCAATTATGACCGTCTTGTAATTAGCTATAGCCTCCATAACCTTAGCTAAGCCTTCTTCACTTTTAGGATCGTCTACGATCACTGTTCTTGCCCCTATTATGCTAAAGCTCTCAACTAACCTACTTGATCCAATAGCTGCTATAGACAATTCACACACCTTGCACGTATCTCCGAGCTTAAAGTATTATATAAGTGTCTAAGCTTTTATATCTCTCCCTATCTTAAATGTTTAGGATGATGAAGCGACGGTCTAGAGACCCGTGAAGACTCTTTTCGCGACTGACAAATATATGACATAGGTATAAAACCATATAAATAGCTGTAAAAGTCTCACATTAGAGGCCTTATGATAGTCAGTGACTATTTGGAGCTTTTTAAGATAAAACAGACCTTTCTATTAACGTTTACCTCTATAGCAGCTTACATAGCAGCGTCTCGTGTAGTTAATCTGTATACGTTTTTTCTCCTACTTCTCTGTAACTTATTCACGATCACCGGTACGACGGGAATGAACATGTACCTTGACTCTGACATAGACTCAGTGATGGAGAGAACTAAGGGAAGGCCCTTACCCTCTAAAAGGGTAAAAGAAAGTAAAGCACTTGCGTTATCCACCCTATTGTTGGTCACAGGCCTCGTGCTCTCGGCGGCAGTAAACGCCTATTTCTTCCTAGCAGCTTTTCTTGGCTTCGTTATAGACATAGTTCTATATACCATTATGCTTAAAAGAAAACATCCACTTAGTGTTTTAATAGGAGGGTTAGCAGGCGGTATGCCTGCACTAGGTGGATGGGCCGCTGCTAGGAATGCTATAGAACTGGAGTCATTACTTCTCATGTTACTGGTTTGCACGTGGTCCACGGCTCATATATGGAGCTTAGCTACCTACTATCTAGACGACTATACGAGGGCAAACATACCTATGCTTCCTGTAGTTAAAGGTGTAAAAGGAGGCATAGTAGCCTCCCTCATCTCGATAACATGTGTGTATGTATTAACTATTAGTCTATGGACTGTAAACTTAATTAGCCCTCTTTCCTTAACCTTAGCATCTTTATTGCTCCTTTTAATACTTAGACAAGGAATAGCAGCCTATAACGTTAGTAAAGTTAATAGTCTAAGGATGTTCAAACTTATCAATTTATATTTACTTGTAGTTATGATATCCATAATTACTAAAAAATTCTTAGTATTTTAGTAAAAATAAAGAACAAAAAGCCAAAAATAGTTATATTGGGAACAGCTCGTACATCCATATAAAGAAAATTAACAAAAATATCTACTTGTTTTTCCAGGAACCTTAGAAATTATGAGATCTCTATATATACGTCTCCTGAATACTGGTTTAGATTATTCGAAAGAGGATTAGTAAAGGATGGTAATTTAAATCTTTTAGGTGATAAATGGGTTATTAGTTTAGGTATTGGCCATGAAATAATTCCTGAAATTGTCAAAGGCGAGGATGTTACGGGAGTGTTTAAAAATATCTTAAAGTAGGTGACATAGTTATACCTGTAGCTGCCATAAGAGGTGAAGGTACTACGGAATATTATGTTGAGAAATGGTACCCGGCTATTGCAGATTATAATTTATTAAGGCTGGTTGAGGGGGAACTTAAGTATAGCGGTTATAACCCAAGGATAAGTATCGTCTACACGACGGCTTCAACGTTTAGAGAAGCCTCTCAACGTTTCTCCTCCACCTCTCAACTAGTATTCCAGCGATACCGGCTGCGACACCTCCTAGGAAAGTGAAAAACGCGTTTTTTATCAGCTCTATTAATTCAACGTTTCCCACGCTCTATCACACAGTCCGAGGCGTTTTAGCGTTTAGATTCTAAATATATCCTAATTCGTGACATATAGCTAGTAGCTCCTTAAACTTCGGCCTATCTCCATATGTCTAAGCAAGCTCGCTGAGATTTTCGCGGATATAAGCATTGTTTGTTCTAAGCACACCCTTAATCCATCTAGCACTCTTCTTACCCTCAAGGAAAGCCCTCATACACCCCTTTTCATACCTTTTTTGAGCCTCTTCAACAGCTTTTTCTATCGTAGTCATCTTCATCATCTATAAAACAGCGCTCTTGATAGCTAACTGAAACTTTTTTATTAATTAGGAGGAGCTGTATGTCAGAAGATAAAATAACTATATTCGGATTACAATTCGAAAGAGAACCATGGTCTAAACGAGAGAAGATAGAATTCGCGATACTAGATAAAGTTTACCATAGTATAGATCTTCTTAATAAAAACGTGCTTGATGGAGGAGCAGGTATAGGATACTCAGCTAAATATTTAGCCTTACATATCGGAGAGGGGCTGGTTATAAGTGTAGATATCGATTCTGAAT
>Ga0116200_10000461_pt1 | contig 13260 bp, 14 predicted proteins | sample Mar14436cmmetaG_FD_94478 | JGI IMG/M metagenome (GOLD analysis project Ga0116200, IMG submission 94478) | Marine hydrothermal vent microbial communities from Guaymas Basin, Gulf of California to study Microbial Dark Matter (Phase II) - Marker... ... | reverse complement strand
TGGTTGTCTTTGAATGTTATGCTCGTGTAACAGTATGTATGATCTAGGCTTGGTTCTAGGTCTAAGGCTTTTTTCCATGTTTCTCCTTCATCCTTCGATATCGCTAGCGATAACGGCGCCCTATACTGAAACTTTTCATCGACTATGTCAGCCCTTCTTCCCTCCAGGGAGTATTGAGATTAAAGCCGCTTTCATCATTCCACGCCAGTAAAGGATTCCCAGTACCTGGTACTCTTTTTATAGTAGTCGGCGACGTGGCACCTTTATATTGTCTAATAACTTCAGTTTTGTCTAGCTTTCACCTTCATAACGTTACATTTCCCGATGTTCTCCTGTAATATAAATGGTTTCGATTAAGACTCACCGTTATCATGTGATTTCATGCTTACTATCCTAGCGGGAGAAAAGTCGCTCGAGCTGCTATAGAACTCGGAGAAGCCAAGCAAAAGGCTATCATTTTTAAAATAACAATATCTCCCCCTCACTATTCCTAGGATGCTCCTTATCAGCCTCAATTAAATACTCAAAAATACTTGCCAACCAAATAATCCGATCATAAAATTGCTATATAAAAAGTGTTAATACTATGAGGGTACTTTTTCATTTGTTAAGAATATCCAGAAAACTATTTTTCAAGGTTTTTAGCAATTAAAATATGGTGTATGTCTCTGTCTCTTGTCACTAGTTTAGGAGACATAAAACTAAAGAACCCATTTATTCTAGCTTCCGGCATACTAGATCTAGCTCCTAGTCTCTTCTTGAGAGCGGCAAAAAGTGGCGCAGGAGCTATTGTGACAAAGACGATTACCATGAATGAAAGGAAAGGATTCGAGAATCCTGTGATTGTAGAAGTACCTTGCGGTTTCATTAATTCGATGGGATTACCTAACCCTGGGATAGAGTACTTTATGGAACACTGTATAAAGGGAATCGACAAGAAAATTGATGTCCCGATAATACTAAGCCTCGGTCCTTCTAGCAGAGAGGATATTGAAATTATGATGGATTACGTGGAAAGATCTTCGATAGAAATTATAGAGATAAACGCTTCTTGCCCACATGTCAAAGGGCATGGTTTAACGATATTGGAAGATGAAGCAACATTAGGTGAAATTATTAGAACCGTTAAACGAAGGCTTCAAAAAAGTTTTGTTCTCGTAAAAATATCGGCGTTAGTATCCAATCTGGTGAAAGTTGCAGATGTTATTTTCTCTTCTGGTGCAGACGGTATAGTAGCGATTAATACGTTAAGGGCTATAGCCATCGACATATGGTCTAAAAAGCCTATCCTAGGAGGGATCTATGGTGGCTTATCCGGCTCAGCAATCAAGCATGTCGCATTAAGATGCGTATATGAACTATACGAGAGTTTTCCGGATAAGATCATTATTGGGGTAGGAGGTATCACATCATGGGAAGACGCGGTCGAATTTTTCCTAGCAGGTGCAAGTGCTGTTCAAATCGGTAGCGCTGTAGCAGTTAAGGGTTTAGAAATATTTAAAGAATTAGCCAAAGGTGTCTCTAGGTACCTAAAAGATGAGGGATATAGTAGTCTAGAGGAGATAATAGGACTTGCCCATAATTTCTAAGCACATATTCACTTATGCAACAGACTGTATCCTTTGTAATTCTCCGCCTATCTGTTCCATAATTAATCTGTGGAACTTCTCTAACAGTTGTCTCTTATCTTCCATTAATACTATATCACTTAATCCTTCTAACACGATATTATGCGAGAACGGGCTAGGTATATGGGACAGCGGTAATTTGACGATCTTTATCTTTTTCTCTTCTATCTTCTTCAATATTTCTTTAGCATGTTCTATATCCATGTAATCTTCCAGTATTTCTCTAAAGGTTTCCTTTAATATGGGAAAATCTTCAAGTGTCTTAACTACCCTTAGAAGAGTAGAAGCGCTCAGTTGCTGTTTATTTACACTTATCTCATGTCCTTTATAATTTCTAAGTATCATAAGCCCTCTAGCCGCTACATGTCTGAATCTTCTCTTCATTAGCTCTGTATTGATTATAGACTTTTTCAATATATCTTCGATTTCGTCACTTTTCAAATCTTCTATGGAAACCTGGGGTTCTATACCGACAGGGTATATGAGTGCAAAACCGTTATCGTGAACGGCTAATCCTATATTGCTCCTAGCTTTCTTTGACGCTAGATATCCTAGAGCGTGCGCCAGAGCGTCGTTAGTTCTTCTCCCATATAATGTATGAAAGATGTGGTGTATACGTCCCATCTCATCTTTATATTTTTCAACTAGGATAACCTTATGGGAAGGAAATGAAGACACGCCGAGTCTTTTAAGATAAAAGTATTCTTCTAAGAAGTAGTTATATATTGCATTAGCTGCTTTCTCATCAGCTCTGCATTCTCTCTTTATATATTCTTTTATCCTGGAAATCTCGCCTTTCTCGATCCACTTAAAGATTCTTTCGCGGAACATGCCTATTCTTATCGCAAGGTCGAATGAGAGGGGAAGCATTTCGGAGAACCAAGATGGTATAGTTGGCTTTTGCTCAAAAGCAGGTTTAACGTATGCTCTCATACCTCTACTGTGGACGAACTCATATACCTTTCCTCCAAGTACGAAGCGGTCTCTGGGTGTTAGTCTTTCCAGGAATTCTTCTTCAATGTTTCCAACATATCTGCCGCTTGTGGTGAAGACTTTCACATCGACTTCATCAGGTATGGTTCCTATGTTCAATGTATATATCACTCTTGCATATTTTCCTCTTCTACCAAATTTTCCTTCTTCTTCATCGTACCATATTTTTCCGTAGACTTTGTAGCTTTCCAAAGAAGAATATCCTCCAGACAAATATTTTAACACAGACTTGAATTCATCATATGTGAGATCATGGAAGGTATAACTTCTTTTTATTAATCTGAATGCTTCTCTCGCATCCCATTTCCGTTCAATAGACATACCCATAATATGTTGTGCTAAGACATCTAATGGCTTTCTCGGGATATGAATCTTGTCTAGATGGTGCCGGTATGCTTCTTTCACCATGACGGAGTCTTCTACTAGATCATCTCTATCAATACATACTAGAATACCTTTGCTTGTTTCATGAAGACGATGGCCGCTCCTTCCGATCCTTTGAAGACATCTGGTGACACTCTTGGGAGAGCCTATCTGTACTACCACGTCGATGTACCCTATATCTATACCTAATTCGAGACTTGTGCTGCTCACAATAGCTTTAAGCTTCCCCTTTTTAAGTTTCTCCTCTATCTCAAACCTCACATTTCTTGACAAAGAACCATGATGAGCTGCGATCTGGTCCTCTTTTATTGAGCTCTTTTTTTCTCTGGCTATCTGTTTGAGATGAAAAACAACACGTTCTGTACCGCTTCTTGTATTTGTGAAGATCAGCGTAGTTCTATGTTTTTCTATAATGTCCAGCAAAATCTCATACATCTTCTTACTTACCACATCTGTAGGCGTATGGATTAAGTCCTCGACTGGTGCCTGAACTCTCAAAATCTTTTTCTTAGAGTATCTAGTATCGACTATAACGCAATCTCTCTCTGTGCCATCATCGTTATAACCTACTAGAAACTTAGCTATTTCTTCTAGGGGATTGATAGTTGCTGATAACCCTATTCTCCTTATAGGCCCCTCTGAAAGTTCTTGGAGTCTTTCAAGACTAAGGGACAGATGGCTACCTCGTTTACTTTCGGCTAAACTATGTATCTCGTCAATAATCACCCATCGAACTTTCTTCAATTTCTGCCTAAATTTTGGGGCTACAAGTATAATGGCGAGAGTTTCCGGCGTGGTGATAAGGATGTGGGGTGTTAGTTTGAGCATTTTCTGCTTTATATGCGATGGTGTATCACCTGTTCGGACGGCATGCCTCACTTCTGGTATTTTAATCCCCTTCTCTAACGCCATTTCATGGATCTCTCGTAATGGTTCTTCAAGGTTTCTATAGATATCGTTATTTAGAGCTCTCAACGGTGAAACATACACCGCATAAACGTAATCCTCAAGCTGATTTCTCTGTGCTAGGTCAAACAGTTTGCTAAGTATTGTTACGAATACTGTGAGTGTTTTTCCGGTTCCTGTCGGGCTCGATACAAGGACATTTTTATCCTGAAATATGGGTATTATCCCGTACTCCTGAGGAGGTGTAAGCTTTTCAAATTTTGAGTCAAACCATTCTGCAACAAGGGGATTCAGGACTCTGATAACCTCTTCCTTGGTGTACCTCTTAGTAGCATAGGTTATCATTGGATAGCACCATTATGTGCTTTAGTATCATAGCTACAGAGCTCGAGTACGGCCGCGCACCATCTATGTTCTATCATACCTACTTTCCTAATAACGAACTCGTCCACGACTATTTTATGCTATCGTTTTTCAATATAGTTATACAATAGTTCGCCCGCCTCTTCTAAATGGTATAATATATCCTCGAGTTCTTCCGCTATTTTTGGATCGTCTCGTGCGATCTTCCTAAGTATGTCTATAGCATAGTCTATCGAATCCAAAGCTTCTTGTAGTTTTGCCAAAGACATTTCCAACTCCTCTAGTAAGTTCTTCAAGAGGAATATAATATAAGTGTAAACGGTTTTTAATTTACCGGTGTTCAGAATATGATCGATATAATAGGATTGCTTTTCTGGATTTTACTGTTTGCGATGTTTCTCCAACCTACGATGAACTATTGGAGGTTAAAGGAAGCTAGGTTGCGTCTGATAGCTCAGCTTGAGAAAAAATATAATTTTCAGCTAATAACCCTCATACATAGACAGGAGAGAATCGGGTTCTTTGGAATACCTTTTTATCGTTTCATAGATATTGATGATTCTGAGGCCATATTAAGAGCTATTAGAAATACACCTCCCGATATTCCAATAGCTTTAGTACTACACACTCCCGGAGGGTTAGTGTTAGCGGCTGCGCAGATAGCTAGGGCCTTAAAAAATCATCCGGCTAAAAAGATAGTAATAATCCCGCATTATGCCATGAGCGGAGGAACTCTCATAGCGCTTGCGGCCGATGAGATTTGGATGGATCCTAATGCGGTTCTAGGACCTCTTGACCCCCAGCTCTCCATAGAACCTGGCCTTAATCTTCCCGCTCCATCGCTGATAAAAGTGGCTAAAATGAAGGGATTACAGGCGTCGGACAAGATTTTAATAATGGCTGATGTCGCTGAAAAAGCATTAAATGAGGTAAAAGAATTTGTGAAGGACTTGTTAGTAGATAAATTGGGCGAGGAGAAGGCAGAAGAAGTAGCTAATCTCTTAACTCAAGGAAAATGGACGCATGACTACCCGATAACTGCAGACGAGGCTTTGAAGCTAGGGTTGCCTGTAAAGACTTCGATACCTCTAGAGATATATAACCTAATGGAGCTTTATCCGCAAGCGCCTATCAATAGGCCTGGCATCGAGTATATTCCTTATCCTGTCTTTCCAAGAAATGTACCAACGCATAGAAGTTCTTAAGATTAAAATAATCTTATTTTTCTTCTATTCTTGAGACGATATAATCCAAGAGTTCCTTAATTCTCTCCTCTACAGTTTCTGGTATTAAGATTGATGGAACGGGAGGGATTTTGAAGTGTTTTATAGGAGACAAATAATCAAGTATGTCCTTTACACTTACTCCTAAAAGCGACTTATATATACTTGTTCTTATTTTTACAGCTATAGTATACTTCTCAGGAGGATAAACTAGTACAATTCCCGGTGCAACTGCTAGAACAAGATCCAAAGAAATATCGCTTAGAAAAGGCCATGCTGAGTCGCTATAACTTTCTATTAGTACAATATCTTTGTCGTATTTCTCCAGTAACTTACAGGAGAGACCAATAGCTCTCGCTGAATGATCAACAATAATTTTAGCTAACGTGTCGAGATCGTTTACCTCTACTATCTCGTCAAACTTCTTTGTAACGCTGTTTGTGACTGTATTATCTACGTATGCTATTTCTCTATCGATCAGCCATTTATTTAAAATTCCTAGATTAAATATTCTCCCCCTATCATTTACATAACTTACCCTAGTAACCAAGATTTGTCTCATAATATTTAGTTGATAGCTGTAGTACATTGAAGTGAAATTGTGCTCTATAAACCAATATATGTCCAGCGGGGCGATCAGGTTATCAACAGGGTTTAAGACTTCATATCTCTCCCTACAATTGCTAACCTCTCTAAGTTTAAAAATGTCTTCAGAGAATATAGTTCCGTATTTAATGTTCTCTAGTGTGGTAGAATACTGTGTGAACCAGTTGTGGAACGAGAATGGTTTAAACGGAATAACTTTGTAGCCTTTGTTCTTTAAACCGTTGGCAATACCTACACCCACAATAGTTTTTCCAGAATTATTCCTATTTATGCCCGTTATCAAAATTTTGTAGGGCATATCTATTCTCGCTATTAATCAAGAGAATTTAAAGAATTTTGTTAAAAAACACGTCGTTCTATGTTAAAATTTTTATTGATAATTAGCACATCTAAATAATTTTTATTGAGAAAACTCTTAACCAGGTTTAAGATTTTATGTACTTCATTCTTTCTTCTTAGGGATCTGATTGTTGCACCAGCCGCGTATTGATGACCTCCTCCTCCAAGCTTTGTGGCGATTAGAGATGAGTCGTAATTGCTGTTAGGTTTTGCACCAGCGTATATCCTGATTACAAAGTACTTCTTCGGTACAATAATGAACGTGAATTCGGCTCCTTTCCTTTCAAGTAGTATAGAGAGATATCTATAGGAAAGTCCTAAATCTTTTGTAAATACTATGATAATTTCCTTAGCGATAGGGATTTTCTCAGCAATCTCTTCGGTCATGCGTCTAACTTCTCGGTATTTCTCTATAGATTTACGAATTTTTGGGTCTTCGAAAACCTTTAACCCGATACTTGCAAGTTTTTCCGCTAAATATACCCTGTCTTTATAATTAGATCCTTTAACAGCGGCATCCAACATTCTTGCTTCCTCAGATACTACATTTGCAGTATCTGTTTCAACAGCATATTTTGCAATTAGCTTTGCCTGTTCGTTATCCTCTAAACCTAGCGCCTTAAGAGCTAGAACTGTGGAGGCAGGAGCTTTAGGATCAAAAAATTCCTTCTCTGCACAGGGTGTATTAGTTTCATGGTGATCGGCCCTGATCTTCGCTTTTCCAGGACATGGTAGATCAGCAACAAAATCCCAGTAAATTTTCCTTAACAAAAAATTCTTTTTAACCTCGTTAGGATATGCGAGAATAATGATACCGTTCGGATATTTTATTTTAAAGAGTGCCGCACTTCCGATTCCATCAAGATCTCCTGCATCGCAAAGAGCTAGGGGTTTCTTAGACAATAGCCCGTAAAGAATATGGATAGCTCTAGTGACGTTAGACATTCCTGTCACTATATTGGGCTGGGAGACCTTTGAAGTGATAGCGTTTTGAACTGATATATTTTATTCGAGTAGTTTGAATAGCATCTTTTTCCTTTCTTTAATAATTTCTATTTTTCCCTCGCGACCGAGCCAACCGAGAGCGCCAAAGACTTCAGTTATCTTTAATCCTGACGCCTTGGATATATCTCTCGCTGTTAATGGTTTGCCGTTTTCCTTTAGTGTCTTCCATACTTTTCCAGCGTTTACTCCAAATACTTCTTCTGGTTTCATATAAACTCACAGTTAATTTAAGTTATTACTATGCATTTAAAGGCTTTCAAATTTTAAGTTTGTTACGTTTTAGTACTTTCCCGCTAGCTGTCCGGCTTCCAAACTTCCTCCGCGTCTGGCGGGTGACAGTGGCCGGACAAAGCTAGACTCGGGACCATTATCTAACAAAATATAACTAATATAAATTTTTTTGTTTCCTCTATTTTTTAGAATTATATTGAAAAAATTCTTTTCCATGGTTAAAAATTTTTAGATATTTTCGATATTATTTAAAATCCATGTGATGGCTTGGACAAAAGCTCTTGAACGATGAGAAATTCTGTTCTTTTCATATATCTCCATCTCTGCAAAAGTACTCGAATAACCTAGCGGTATGAAGATTGGATCATAACCGAATTTCCTTTCACCCCTTTCTTCCGTAGCTATCTTACCGTCAACCCTTCCAGTGAAGATTTTTATTAAGCCTTTTCTCGTTTTTAACCCTACAACTGAATAGAAGTATGCATCCCGTTCTTTAACACCTTTCATCAACTTTAAAATTCCTTGATTTCCTATCTTTTTAAACACGTACGAAGAGTATGGGCCTGGAAACCCATTAAAATGCTTGATAAATAATCCGGCATCCTCTACCATTACAGGATAACTAAATTTTTCATCAATGCTTTTCAGGGCAAAAAAGACAATTTCCTCAAGTTTCTCGGACTGTATTTCAATTTTCTCTCTATCAAGCATCTCAACATGTATATTATATTTACTAAACAGTGCCCTAGCTTCTTCCATCTTATGTTGATTTGTTGTCAAAAAAAGGATTTTAAACATTACTCCCCTAGCAACAAGACTTCTACCTTCTCTTCATCCTTAACTTTCTTCAAGTTCTCTAGATCGCCTACAACTTTTCCAAAAACATTCACTGGACTTGCAGGCCTTATTTCGTCGGGAGTTCTACTAGCTGGCGTAGGCCCGAAAAATATGCACAAAGCTCTTCCAGGAGGCCAGTATGCTACATCTCCCTTTTCTACGACTTCCTGTGAAACTTCCAAGCTAGCTCGGACAGGCGTTGAGAAATATATTTCATCTCCCCATCTCATTGCCTCAGAAGTGAAAGGTACTGCTTTTAGGAACGCTTCCTTTGTCTTGGGATTTTTATCTATCAATTCAACAATTATTTCTCCTATAGATTCAAATCTAATCTTTAGTTTTGTCATAAGACAATAATATCAAAAAATTATAATATTGTTTTTTCTAAAGGTTTTCCTCTAGGTATTTGACATAAGCTGTATACATGACACCTTTAGCAACATTAACAACTTCTTGCCACATCTGTCCTTGTTCTGGTTTAACCTCGAAACCGATATAGCCTTTATACTCTATTTCATTGAGAACCTTTATTAGCTCTTTAACATCCTCGATACCATTAATAGCTCCTGGACGATAGAAGCCAGGATGCCAATCCTTTAATCCATCATCGGTTTTCTTTGTACAACCCACGTGTATATGTCCTAAATACCCTTTAGCTTTTCTCAGATCCTCTGGCTTCTCGTGAAGCATGGGAGCATGGCTTAGGTCCCACAGCAAACCGAAATTGTCAAATTCATCCTTTAGATCTTTAGCTATTTCAACTGCTTCGTCTAGAGGTCCTAGAAGTAACTTTTTGTCATAATCCCTGTCAAACATTTCTAACGACACAAACACTCCTACCTTTTTAGCAAAGGATAGTATTTCTTTCATGCTTTTAATAAGAGCGTCTTTAGCTGCCTCTCTATTCTCTGGCCCGGGATCAGGTCCAGTGCATAGCCCAGCTGACTTTATGCCTCTTTCAGCAGATTTCTTAATTGCGTCTTTTAATGCTTGAACCGCTTTTTTCCTTTCGTCTTCATTGAGTGAGTTGGGATTGAAACCTTGCATTAGGATGATTGGTTGTAAGGCGGAGATAACAGTTAAGGGCTTACTTGTAAGAACTGTTTCCGCTACCTTCCATTGCTCATCGGATAGGACATGTATTTCAATAGCGTCAAAGAAGGGGTCGTTTGCTATCGTCTCGAAAGTTTCCCGTATTTCGTAACCCTTTAATGTTGCTGGATTAGCCATAAAACCTACGATGCTTACTTTCCATGGAAACTTAAATAATCCCTCGTTATTTTTCTTTTTAACGTATACGGAAAACATATTGCTCACTACCTTCTTATTACTTTCTAAAAATAAATGCTTTACTCAAGAAGTGGTGATCCATGAGCACAGTGATGCTGGAGGCGCTAGTGAATTTCTATGCTCCTCTACTAATAGGTATACTGTACGGTAAGACATTCTCTCCAAATGAGAAGGTCAGAAGAGAATTTTCAAGGTTGATTCTTTATATATTTTTGCCTCCGCTGCTTTTTAATTCAATTTACAAAAGAAGCACCAATTTAGGTTTCAGTTCGTTATTCGTAGTAACTCTCATAGCTGTGCTTCTGGTCGTAACTTTACTTCCAATTTCGCATTTAGTATTCGGGGGAGCTCCTGAGTTCATAATGACATCCATATACGCGAATGCTGGATACCTACCTATTCCAATCGCTGCACTTATATGGGGTAATGATGCTATATCGCTAATCGGGTTCTATATTTTAGGTGCTAACATCATGTCGAATATAATCATACCCATTATATCTGCAAAAAATGGTATACGAGCGGGATTAGAGAGGTTGAAAAAGTACCCACCGATTTATGCGATAATGCTCGGGCTTACTTTAGGTGTAACTTCCTTTAAAATACCTGTAATAATTCAAAATCCAATAGATATCTTGGGTAGTATAGCTCCCACCTTGGCTTTAACTGTTCTCGGCATAGAAGCTTCGACAATGAAGAATTTGGACAAGGACGGTATAAAAATATACATTTTCAGACAGTTAATGTCTATTGCTATAGGATTGCTTCTCATATATGTATTCTTCAAAGATCTAAGCTCTTTGCCTAGCAAGGTTATACTTCTTGAAGCGGCTATGCCTCCAGCAGTAACTAATCTCATACTCGCACACGAATATAACTTAGATGCACCGAAGGTAGCAAGAATTGTTTTAACAGCTACATTTCTAACGACGGTAATAACTATACCTCTCCTCCTTTTTCTCTTTACTTTACTATGAGAGCCTTTTAGTCTCTCTTAGCATCCTCTCGTAGTCTTCTCTCCTAATTTTAATCTCCTTGCCACAATATGAACATCTATATATCACTTCTTCTTGATCCATCTTCTTTATTTCCTTTAATGGTCTACCGCATATGCAGACAAAACCTCTGAGTCTAGCTGGATTTCCCAGAACTAAACCATAAGGAGGAACATTTTTGGTAACAACTGTTCCCGCACCTACCATAGCGTACTCTCCAATGATTACTCCGCATACAATAGTCGAGTTTGCTCCTATAGAGGCACCCTTTTTTATGAGTGTGGGTACTAACTCCCATTCTTCATTGAATGAACGTGGATAAAGGTCGTTAGTGAATACTGCATAAGGACCTATGAAGACATCATCCTCTATTGTTACGCCTCTGTAAACGGATACTCCATTTTGTATTTTCACGTTGTTTCCAATACTAACACCAGTATCAATATAGACGTCTTTACCAATATTACAATTTTTTCCTATCTTCGCGTTTTTTCTCACGTGAACAAAATGCCATATCCTTGTGTTTTCTCCTATCTGAACGTTCTCTTCTACTATTGCCGTTGGATGAATGTAAATGCTATCTTTCCTTGTTTTTTTGCTCATATCGAATACCCCTAACAGGCTAGAATTTAAGATATACATCTTCACTCTCTTTAATTATATTTTCTAGAGTTTTCCAGCTTTTTCTAACTATTGGTGGAAAGGAACGGTATCTACTATACCATTCTTGTAGAAACTTCCGAGTTTTTAAATCGGAAGGGTATCCTGAGCCAAAATCGCCGTATTCTCTTTTAAGTTTAGCGATTAGAGTATCACGTATAACCTTAGATATTATTGAGGCCGCTGAAACTACAGGATATTTTACATCAGCCTTATTTTCAGCGACCACAGTATACCTATCTAATCTTGGAAAATATTTCATCATGAGATTTTTGAATCGTTCTGTGTTTTGGTCTGGCGTGTCGACGAAAATTTTTGCTATTGGAGTTTTAAGAAGGGAAATTATTTCTGCCATATTCTTTGCTTCTAACTCGTTCAGATTTCTTACCGTTCTGCCATAAACGGCGTTATCTATCTCTAAGGGGTCTATTACTTTTACAACTATCTCATGAGATACTACAATTATGTCTCTAAAGAGATGTTTCCTCTTTGTAGGAGTTAGCTTTTTAGAATCCTTTACACCAAGAATCTCTAAGTTCTTAAGAGTTTGAGCATTGAAAACCACGCATGATATTACAAGGGGGCCTATGACAGGCCCTTTACCGGCTTCATCTATACCAGCATAGTATAAGTTGTCAGCTTTTTGATCCAGTTCCATCATATCACACTAGTAGCTTTAGCTAATATTATAGTGTATAATTGAAGTGTTTGAAAAATAAAGCTAAGCGGTAATGTCCTATGTGTTAGATGTTAATTGGTCTTTTATGCTCCTTATTGAAGAGATATGTATAGTTTAATCACCTTCTTCTTCTCCAACTTATAGAGCAGATCTAAAGTTTCAGAAATCGGGATACCGTTTTCCTTTGAGATGAGTTCGACCAAATAGCTGAATCCTATTTTTCTCTTATCAAGAACATGTGATGTTCTTGATATCGTAGCTAAAACTCTTTCTTCTTTCTCGGAGATTTTTGATTTAAGAAAGTTTTTAACTTGTTCCTTCATTTGCATTATTTCCTTCTTGATAGAGCTGAAATTGATCGGACAATCACGTGGATTCATTTTTGCATTTTCTAATAACTTCCTTATGCTTCCTATCCTTTCACGCATCTTGTCGAGTTCTGGTCTCTCTTCTATCTTTGCGAAAAGGCAAACCTTACTTAAAAGTGTGTCAAGTTCTCCAATTTCGCCTAGTAGCTCATTAATCCTTTTAACGAATATCTTCTTCACTAATCTTAAGTGCCTATCGATGCTACTTGAGAGCATCTTGATTTCATTCGATGAATTCACAGGGTCTTCTAAGGACAATTCGTCTAGTATCTTATTCGCTCTGTTGAGAAGTTTGCTTCCTTCAAGTAAGAAGTAGGGATCAATATTCTGGATTATTGCATTCCATTCCTGTAAATGTTGAAGTTTTTCTTTAAGCTCATTAAGGTTTTGGCTCAATTCTTCAAGGGCCATAGTATACTTTGTTAGAGTCTTGAGATAAGAATTTAGCTTTGTCTCATAACTAGCAATATTGTACCCCGTATAAAGTATATCCTTTTCTGGTGGAGGTTCTGGCGGCGTAACAGTGTTAAGTATGTTCTCTACTAGCTTGCTCAAGTTTTGATCTTCCTTATATCTTTCTTCGATCAATTTTATCAGGTTTTCTGTCCTTTTTCTAAGTCTAATTACTGTGTTAGCTTTCTCTGCTAAAAACTCGAGTGGGTCTACTTTCTCGACTGTTGAAACTATTTTTTCACTCATAAATACTTTCAATTAGAAATTCTCGATGCATGAATAATATCTATTGTTTAAAAT
>Ga0116200_10000459_pt1 | contig 13272 bp, 11 predicted proteins | sample Mar14436cmmetaG_FD_94478 | JGI IMG/M metagenome (GOLD analysis project Ga0116200, IMG submission 94478) | Marine hydrothermal vent microbial communities from Guaymas Basin, Gulf of California to study Microbial Dark Matter (Phase II) - Marker... ... | reverse complement strand
TCTAAAGGCAACAAAAAACCCTTTGCATCTCGATTAACAAAGGGAAGATTTACCGGCTCAGGTGGCGGATTACCATTACCACTCGGCCCTGGACCTCTACATTCTGAGGGTCATCTATGTAGATGGGCTCCATATAAGGGTGCGCCGGCTGGAGGCGTATACGCTCCCCATCTCTGTACAGATATTTCAGGGTGGTTTGGCCCCTGTCCTTCAGCCACACGGCCACCATATCGCCATCCCGGATTTCCTCCACCCGTTCGAGGATGACGATGTCATTATTGTACACCAGGGCATCTATCATCGAATCCCCTCGCACCCTTAACGCAAACAATTCCTTACCGGGCGGGACGATGTCCCGGGTTAGGTATATAAACTCATCGGGCAAGGTATCAGGGCCTGGAAGAGGCCTATCGGCATAGATGTAACCAAGTAAACCAATCTTGATGGTTTCAGGAGAGGAGCTATCAGGCGCTTCATAGGATTCCAGGAGCACTATGCCCCGGGATATGCGCTTAAGGCGCTTTATAAGCCTCTTTTTCTCCAAGGATTTAAGGTGATAATCCACTACCGAGGTGGAAGAGATGTTAAGGGCCTGCTGGATTTCCCTAATGGTGGGAGGGTAGCCTCTTCTGCGATAGTAATCCCTTATGAAATCATATACCTTCCGCTGCTTATCACTTAATCCTTGGGTTATTCCCGTTCTCTCCATAATATGAGACCCCCCCTTTTCTCTGGCTAGAACAATTATAGCAGAACTTTTGTTCTATGTCAAGTTTTATTTTCTAGAGGTGTTGAAAAACTCCCCTCCTCTATCCAAAGCGCTAAGGCTAGGATGGCAAGGATGTAACCGAGGTAGTTTTCGTTCAGGAAACGGGAGAAATACAGGAACACAAACAGCAGGAGCCCATAACCATAGAGGACATTGCTCAGACGGTTATCCCTTAGCTGGCGCCAGGCCATTAATATAGCCACAGGCAACCCAAAGGCGACTTCCAGAACCCAGAAGGGGAAATAATCCAACCTGGAGTTCACCAACCCCAAGGCCAGGACAAAGTTGGCAATCCCCCATCCCCGAATCTGGTAACTCACTTCGGCGGTTCCACTCGACCACCGCCAGATGTCATCCACCATCGCATCCAGGTTCCAGGCAGCAAAAGGCAACACCAGCATCCCCCCCACCAATGCGAAGACCCCAAGGGTCTGAAGGAAGGTAGAACGCTTGCCTCCCTGATTCCATACGTAGAGGAAATAAAAAGGCACCAGGAACCAGGCCGTAGGCTTGCTGGCACAGGCTAGGGCCAGGGAGGTGGCCGAAAGCATAAGCCCCTTGTGACCCTTGAGCTTGACCAGGGCCCAGAGGCTCAGCGCCACCCAGAAGAGCACGAAGGAGTCGTTTTGGCCGAAGATGACATCCACCCCCATAATGGGATTCAAGCCCAGCACAGCCACCAGGCTCAGTTTGTCTTCGGGTTTGCCAGCAAGGCCAGGAGCCAGGATTAGCATCAGGATGAAGAGCAACAAGTACACGAAGCGCTGGTCGTACCAGCCCAGCAAACGCTCGGATAGGAGGTAAAACGGGGTGGAGAAGGTGAAAGTCCAGGGGAGATAGGGGAAATGGTAGAGGGCGGTCTTGTAATCCAAACCCCATTCGGCCATAGGGGTGTTTACATAATCTTCAACATAGGGGTTCTTCCCAGCCAAGAAGAATTTGAGCGCCTCCTCGGTCTGGATGACGCCTCCATCGTGGGTGTAAGAAGCAGGGCCGGAAATATGCCGCAGCATCACGAGGAGTACAGAGCTGGCAACCACGCTGGAAATCACAACGCCGTAGAGCAAGCCCAGCTTGACACGGTAAGCCCAAGGACTTCCCAGCCGCTCCTTTACAGCATCGGCTATCAGGTAAAGCAAGGTCAAGCCGAAGGTCACCGAAATCAGGAGCAAGCTGAGCGGGTCAGTGAGCCAATCCTGGAGCAACTCCAAAGCTTTGGGGCTCAGGAGATAATGGGTAAGGGGCAACCTTGCTACATCCTGATGGCGCTGTGGCAGAACCAGGTGCGCCAGGGTGTCAATGCGCACTCGGGCTAAGACCAATACTAGAACAAGGACAGCATCACGAGAGATACGGGGCATCTTTCTCCTCCTGGCCCTTTATCCGACCACCTCTTCAAAAACCCTGAGGAAATTCCCACCCAGGATTTTCTCCACCACATCTTCGCTGTAGCCCCTCTCCAAAAGCCCTTTGGTTATGTTGGGGAAGCAGGTGACATCCTCCAGCCCTTTGGGCGAGGGATCAGAGAACCCCTCGAAGTCGGAGCCTATGCCCACGTGGTCTACCCCAGCCACTCGGATGATATGGTCAATGTGGTCTAACACGTGCTCTAACGAGGCATCAGCAGGCCCGGTGGTCAAGAAGCGAGGCACGAAAGTGACGCCGATGACGCCTCCTTTGTCGGCGATGGCACGGATTTGTTCGTCGGTAAGGTTGCGGTAATGGGGGCAAAGCGCATAGGCATTGGAGTGGGATGCGACCACCGGATGTTGGCTTGCCTCCAGCACATCAGCCACCCCTTTAGGGGCGAGGTGGCTCACGTCTATGATAATCCCCAGGCGATTCAGCTCTGCCACCAGTTCCCGTCCAAAATCGGTGAGACCCTCGTCCGGGCCTTCGTCGCTCACACCATCGGCAGCTTTGTTCCGCCTGCTCCAGGTGATGCCCAGCATCCGCAGCCCCAGCCTATAGAGCATCTTTAAAACAGTGAGGTCTTCCTCGATGCCTTCAGCACCTTCCATAGAGAGGATGGCGGCCAGCTTGCCTTCTTCTTTGGCCCGCCTTATATCGGCTGCTGTGCGGGCCAGGAGGAGCCTGTCGGCAGCTTTGTCCAAAGCCTCGTAGAAGGCGTCCATCAAATGGAGGGTGTAGCGAAGGGGGCCTGAAGGGAGTTCATCGGTGGGGATAAACAGGGCAAACACCTGTGCGGTCACGCCTCCTTCGAGCAGACGGGGTATATCCGAATGGCCCATTTCTTGACGCTGAACCATCTGCCTCTGCTTGGAGAGGACTGCGTGGAGTAAATCGTTGTGGGCATCGAAGACTATACAACGGCGGTGTAAGGACAGATACTCTCCTTTTTGCATCTTTCCCCTTCCCCCTGATGTTAACCTGCGCCGCTGGTCTCGTCGGTGCCAAAGAGCACCTTCCTCAGAAATTGCCCCGTGTACGAATGCGGCACCTGAGCTACCTCCTCAGGGGTACCCTCAGCGATGACCCAGCCCCCTTCATCGCCACCTTCGGGGCCTAAATCAATTATCCAGTCGGCACACTTAATCACATCGAGGTTGTGTTCAATCACAATCACCGTGTTCCCCGCATCCACCAAACGGTTGAGCACATTGAGGAGCTTTTCGATGTCGGCAAAGTGCAACCCGGTGGTAGGCTCATCAAGAAGGTAGAGGGTACGACCGGTGGCTTTGCGGGACAGCTCCTTGGACAACTTCACCCGTTGGGCCTCACCGCCGGAAAGTGTGGGGGCAGGCTGCCCCAACTTGATATAGCCCAGGCCAACGTCATAGAGGGTCTGGAGCTTCCGGCGTATCTGAGGGATGTTCTCGAAGAACTCCATAGCTTCTTCGACCGTCATATCCAGCACATCGGCGATGTTCTTCCCCTTGTAGCGGATTTCCAAGGTTTCCCGGTTGTAACGCCTGCCCTTGCATACCTCACAGGGCACATAGACATCGGGCAGGAACTGCATTTCGATGCGGATGATGCCTTCGCCCTGGCAAGCTTCGCAGCGCCCTCCCTTAACATTGAAAGAGAAGCGCCCTGGCGTGTATCCCCGCAAACGGGATTCCGGCAGGGAGGCGAACAGCTGCCGGATAGGCGTGAAGACGCCGGTGTAGGTAGCCGGGTTGCTGCGGGGCGTCCTCCCGATGGGGGATTGGTCAACATTGATGACTTTGTCTATATGTTCGATGCCCTCGATGGTTAGATGTTTCCCCGGCTTCTCCCTGGCTCGGTGGAGCCTCTGGGCCAGGGCCTTGTACAGGACTTCGATGACCAGGCTGGACTTGCCCGAACCCGAAACCCCCGTAACGCAGATGAATTTGCCCAGGGGGAAGCGCACATCAATGTTTTTGAGGTTATTCTCCGCTGCCCCTCGCACTATCAGGTATTTGCCGTTGCCGGGGCGGCGGACTTTTGGCACTTCGATTTTGCGCTCACCTCGCAGGTACATCCCGGTGATTGAACGAGGACACTTAAGCAGGTCATCCAGCGTGCCGGCAACGACAACCTCGCCGCCTTTCTCTCCCGCTCCGGGCCCCAGGTCAATGATGTAATCGGCAGAACGGATGGTGTTCTCGTCGTGTTCCACCACCAGCACCGTGTTCCCCAGGTCCCTCAGGTTCTTGAGGGTATTGATGAGGCGGGTGTTATCCCGCTGATGAAGCCCTATCGAAGGCTCGTCCAAGATGTAAAGCACCCCTGCCAGCTGGGAGCCTATCTGAGTTGCAAGGCGGATACGCTGGGCTTCCCCTCCTGAGAGGGTCGCAGCCCGCCTGTCCAGGGTCAGGTAATCCAGACCCACATCCACCATAAAACGCAGGCGGTTGTGGAGTTCCTTCAATATCTGATGGGCGATGAGGCGCTCCCGTTCTGTGAGCGGTGAATCCGGCCCCTGGAGGTATTCGACCCACTTGAGGGCCTGAGTTACCGACATTGCCGTAATATCGGCGATGTTCTTCCCATCTATGGTTACGGCCAGAGCTTCAGGCCGAAGGCGTTTCCCACCGCAGGCCGGACAGGGCCTGGAAGCCATATATTGTTCTATCTCCCGGCGGATGTAATCGGATTCGGTTTCAAGGTAACGGCGCTGGAGGTTGGGTATCACCCCTTCGTAGGTGGTTTCATAGCTGCGGAGCCTTCCGGAGCGGTTCCGGTAATGGATGGAGATAAGGTCGCTTGGGCGGCTGCCGTAAAGGATTATATCCAGCTGCTCTTTGGTCAGCTCCCGCACGGGCACGTGCATAGGTATGCCATAATATTCGCAGACGCTGCGCAGAAGGTGCATATAATAGCGGCTGCTGTCTTTGCCAGCACGCCTCCAAGGGCGGATGGCGCCTTCCTCCAGGCTTAAATTCTTGTCGGGTATGACCAAATCCGGGTCAATTTCCATAATGACACCCAGGCCGGAGCAATGAGGGCAAGCCCCATGGGGGCTGTTGAAGGAGAAGGTCCGGGGCTCAATTTCGGGCAAGGAGATGCCGCATTCCACGCAGGCAAAATGTTCCGAAAACAGGATATCCCGGCTGGAATCGCCATCCACCACCGTTGCCACCATAATGCCGTTGCCAAACTGAAGGGCTGTTTCCACCGAATCAGCCAGGCGGCTCCGGTAATCCTCGTCCTCATCGTGGTGTATCACCAGCCTGTCCACCACGGCTTCGATGGTGTGAAGCTTATAGCGGTCCAGTTCGATTTCCTCGTCCAATTCCATAAGCTGTCCATCCACCCTTACCCGCACATATCCAGCCCGGCGGATTTCCTCCAGCACATTCTTGTGGTGACCCTTGCGGCCTCGCACCAGGGGGGCCAGCAACATAATCCTCGTGTTTTCCGGCAGCGAAAGCAGTGCATCCACAATTTGCTGTGGGGTTTGAGGCCTTATCTCCCGACCACATTTGGGACAGTGGGGTTTGCCGATGCGGGCAAAGAGGAGGCGCAGGTAATCATAGACCTCGGTAACCGTGCCCACGGTGGAGCGTGGGTTGTGGCTTACGCCCCTTTGATCAATGGAAATGGCGGGAGAGAGCCCTTCGATGAGGTCAACATCGGGCTTCTCCATCAGACCCAGGAATTGACGGGCATAGGCAGAGAGGGATTCCACGTAGCGGCGTTGCCCTTCGGCGTAAAGGGTATCGAAGGCCAGGCTCGATTTACCTGACCCGGATACTCCCGTAATGACCACAAGCCTCTCCCGGGGTATTTCAACGGTTATGTTTTTCAGATTGTGCTCCCTTGCCCCTCGCACAATTATCTTCTTCTGAGACATACAACCCCGCCCTTTTCCATATATCTTAAGGCAAATTAACATTGTAGCACCATTTATCTCTTTTGGCAAAATTGATTTGTGGGAGGGTGTTGGAAAACTCCGGGGTTAAACCTACCCCCGAGAGCTTAGGGAAAAAGAGTAGCATTTTCTTGCACGGCGGCTTCGCCGCCGTGCAAGAAAATACCCTCAAAAGCCTTTTTAACCTGCCTTGAGCGAAGGACGCTCATCAAACAAAATGAGAATGGCACTTTTTCAACTTTGACTTTAAAGGGATTTCGTGGATAATGGGGAATGGGTGGTTTCCCTTTTCACCCTTGGCAAGCCTGTAGGAAGGGCGTTCTTGTGGGCAACGGCGAAGCCCTTGCCCACAAAAACATCTCTCTTCCTGGGACAAAATCCCACCTTCTTATGTGACCACGATTAAGTTTGGAGCTGCCACCTGTAGAGATATGCTGGTAAACAAGACCAAAGGCATTGTGCTAGCGGAGAAAGTCAAAATCTGCCGCACTTTCTGGGGGAAAGCCCGGGGACTTATGTTCCGTAGGAACCTTAACCCCGGGGAAGCCCTGGTATTCGTAAATCATCGAAGCAGCCGGATGGAAGCATCTATCCATATGCTCTTCGTCTTTTTCCCCATCGCCGTTGTGTGGCTGGATGAACAAGGACGAGTGGTGGATAAGACGCTCGCAAAACCCTTTCGCCTTTGGTATGTGCCCTCTCTCCCGGCCCGCTATTACATAGAGGGGCATCCACATCTCCTGAGGGAAGTGGAAGTGGGCGATGAAATCAGCTTTGAGGAGAGCGGTTGAGGTCACCCTGATCATAGTTCTCTCCCTGGGGGTGTTAAGCCCTGCCACGGCAGCACCCCCCTCCCAGGGGCCAGGCATAATCTACACTGTGCAACCCGGGGACTGCCTGAGCTTGATAGCCGACCGTTACGGCGTGGATGTGGAAACCCTTGTGCGGGTCAACAACATCCGCAACCCAGATGTAATCATCCCCGGTCAACACTTGCTCATCCCCAGGCAAGAGGTTCCCCTACTGGCCGAAGGGAAAGTGATTGTGGAGCCTTACCCCCTTGTGCAGGGGGAAGCGGGGATAGTGCTGGTGCGTCAGTGTGATGGAGATTTGCCTTCAGGGGAATTTGCAGGCCAGAAGCTCAGATTTATCCGAAGCCCCAGGGGCTGCATAGCCTTCCTAGGGGTTTATGCCCTCGCAAAGCCGGGCACATATCCCTTACAGATACGCCTTCCCGACGGTGCGAGGTTATCCATCCCCGTGCCGGTGGTGGCGGGTGATTATGAGGTGGAGCATATCCACCTATCTCCGGCCAAGCGGGCTTTGCTGAAGCCAGAACTCATCCTCCAGGAAAGGGATTTGGTCTCCAAGGCTTTTGGCCGCTTTACGCTTGAAGCACAATGGTATGCGCCTTTCTCACTGCCCCTCAGGGGCAAAATCCACGTGACCTCTCCCTTCGGTTTCCGGCGCTCATACAACAATGCTCCGCCTAGGGGTTTCCACAGCGGGGTGGATCTCCGGGCCAAGGAGGGAGACCCCGTATATGCCCCGGCCCCAGGGCAGGTGGTGTTAGCGCAGGAGCTTACCATAAGGGGCAATGCGGTGATCCTAAACCACGGGGCGGGAGTGATGAGCGGGTTCTGGCACCTTTCGGGCATTGCCGTGAGAGAAGGGGAAGAGGTGGGACGAGGGGATTTGCTGGGATGGGTTGGGAGCACCGGGCTTTCCACCGGACCTCACCTGCATTGGGAGGTGCGAGTGAACGGGGTGGCTGTTAACCCCCTTACCTGGACCAGACGGGGGTTCTGGTATGAGGTAGGCCGCACACACCCACGTCATATACGTCTAAGAGGATATTGTGAGGAGGCTTTTTGAACGGTGCGAGCTTTAATCATAATTAACGGCGATGATTTTGGTGCTTTCCCCACGATAAATGAGGCCATCATCAAGGCCCACAGGGAAGGGATATTGACCAGTGCCAGCCTTATGGTCACCGGCAAAGCAGCGGATGAAGCCATAGCCCTCGCTCGGGCTAATCCCTCCTTGGCAGTAGGACTTCACGTGACCCTGGCGGAAGGCTGGCCAGCCCTGCCCCCTTCAACCCTGGGGCATCTGGTCAACGAAGATGGCAAGCTCTCAAGCGGGGTATGGGTGGGGCTTGCCGTATTCTTCAACCGCCGTGCTCAAGAGGTGATTCTGCGGGAGATGGAAGAGCAATTCCGCCTCTTCGCCCAGACGGGGTTACCGCTTTCCCACGTTGATGGCCATCTGCACTTCCACCTTCACCCTTCCATATTCCCCGCTCTGGTAAAGTTAGCAGAAGAATATGGAGCCCGGGGCATCCGCATCCCCAGGGATGACTGGAGCCTGGCCTGGGAAAGCGGTATGGAGAAGCCCGTCATAAAGGCAACCTGGGGGTTAATTTACGCCATCTTAAATCGCTGGGCTCTCAATTATCTCCGCACAAGTTCCCTAGCGGTAACCGACCGGGTTTACGGGCTTTTCCAAAGCGGGAATATGCGAGAGGCTTACGTAAGCAAAGTCCTGGAATCCATCAGGGGCGGCTCAGCCGAATTGTACTTCCACCCCACTGCGGGTCCTCGGCTTGAGACCTTTGGCCCCAATCCTGGAGATTTGGAAACCCTGCTCAGCCCCCGCCTCCGCAAGCTTGTGGAAGAAAGGGACTTGCTCCTTGGAACCTACCCGATGCTGGCAGAGGGGAAAAGATGAACCTGGTAAGCCTTTTAGCCATTGTAGTCTTTATAAGCTGGGTTTACTGGCTATTAGCGCTATGGGCTACCCGTTCTTTCTTCTCAGGGAAGCAGAAGGCCTCTTCTGAGTTTACCCCACCGGTATCAATCTTAAAGCCATTGAGGGGGCTCGACCACCAGATTTATTACAATCTCAGGAGTTTCTGCACCCAGGATTACCCCCGGTTTGAAATTCTCTTCGGGGTGCAGAGCCTGGAAGAGCCTTCCGTCCCCATTGTACAGCAACTCTCTCAGGAATTCCCCGCAATCCCCATAAAAATCGTGGTGGCTGAACCTCGGGGGGCTAACCGCAAAGTAGGCCTCCTCGAAGCTCTGGCCTCCAGGGCTCAATACCCGATCCTGGTGATAAGCGATAGCGACATCCGTGTCCCCCCCGATTATTTGCGGAGGGTGATAGCGCCACTGGCTGACCCGGAGACGGGGTTGGTAACCTGCCTCTATCGGGGACAAGAGCTGGATTCCCTGGCCGCTAAGGTGGAGGCCCTTTACATAAGCGCCAACTTCCTCCCCTCCGCCATAATAGGATTTCACTGGCTGAGGATGAGCTACGCCTTTGGCTCCACCATAGTGATAGGCAAAGAAGAGCTGGAGGAGATAGGGGGCTTTGGGGCCATCGCCAATCACCTGGCCGATGACTATGAGATAGGAGCCCGGGTGAAAGCAATTGGCCGGAAGGTGCTTTTTTCTGATTGCATTGTGGAAACCGTACTAGGCCCAGTCCGATGGGGGGAGCTTTGGCACAGGCAATTGCGGTGGATGAGGTGCTCGTGGGTGAGCCGCCCACGAGAATACCCGGGCATCGTGTTGACCCTCTCGATACCCCTCTCCCTTGTAGTAGCCTTACTGACCGGATTCTCCTTCCTGGGGAAGCTGCTCCTCCTTACTTCGATAGCAGTGCGATTTATCACGGGGTGGATTATCCTGGGATATATGGGGCACCGGCAATTGCGAAGGAGTTTGCCTCTCCTGCCCATTGCCGACCTCTTCCACGGCATATTATGGGCGGTAGCCCCATTGGGAAAGCGGATAGTATGGCGGGATGAGGAGTACATCTTGCAAAGGGATGGACGCCTTATCCCCGTTGAGAACCCGGGATTTCGCACCCTCATCCCCTTCTTCCGCTCGCACAAGGGAAAATAACGTTTGCCAAAACACTGGTTTTGTGATAAACTTCTCAACGCCGGTGGTTTCTTCCACCTTTAAGCAGTGCCGGATGAGTTGTGATAAGGATAAAGGTGGCCTATGCAAGCCATTCGTATCCTCCACTTTGCTGACCTCCACATAGGGGTGGAAAGCTATGGTCATCTTGACCCCCAGATGGGCGTTTCCAGCCGGGTGCGGGATTTCCTCAACCGCTTTGATGAAGTGGTGGATTATGCCATAGGCAACGGGGTGGATGCAGTCATCTTCTGTGGAGATGCCTATCGGAACCGAGACCCAGGAGCCACCTATCAGCGAGAGTTTGCCCGCCGCATCAAACGCCTCGTGGATGAGGACATCCCCATCCTGCTTCTAGTGGGCAACCACGACCTGCCTGCAATGCCCAAAAAAGCCAGCAGCTTGGACATCTTCCATACTCTGGAAATCCCTGGGGTTACTGTGGCCCGAAGGCCCGGCATTTACCGGATAGAGACCAAACACGGTCCTTTCCAAGCCGTCACAGTCCCCTACCCCACCAGGGCATTATTCCTGGCTGGCATAAGCTATAGAGGCAAGAGCATAGAGGAGATAGACCGCTTAATGGCTCGCAAAGTTGCCGAAGAGATAGAGAACCTGGCTTCCAAAGTGGATGAGGAATTGCCGACGGTATTGGTGGGACATTTCAGCGTGATGGGAGCCCGTTATGGTTCTGAGAGGAGCATAATGCTGGGGAGGGATATCATCCTGGCAAAAAGCGTGCTGGCTTCATCCCCCTGGGATTACGTGGCTCTGGGTCATATCCACCGTCATCAGGATTTAAATGAAGGCTTTTACCCTCCTGTGGTTTACGCCGGGAGCCTGGAGCGCATTGATTTCGGCGAGGAAGGCGAAGAAAAGGGGTTCGTGGAAGTTTATCTCAGGAAGGGAGAGACCACTTACCAATTCATTCCGGTCAAAGCTCGTCCTTTCATCACCATAGAAGCTGATGTCCGTGCTGCCCGGGACCCTACCGAAGCCGCCTTACAGGCTCTTTCCCAACACCAAGTGAAAAATGCGGTGGTCCGGGTAAACGTAAAACTGTTGCCGGAACAGGAAGCTTCCTTCCAGGAACGCAAGCTTATGGCCGCCCTTAAGGATGCTTATTACATAGCCAGCATTAACAGGGATGTCGAGAGGGTTTACCGTCTTCGTTTAGAGGTTAAAGCTGTGGAGGAACTGGGCCCCAGGGAACTCCTGGAAAAATACCTGGAGCTGAAGAAAGTATCTGAAGAGCGTCGCAAGCTGCTTCTCCAATACGCTGAGGAACTCATCCGGGAGGAAGAAGCCAGCGGCGACAAGGCCGGATAATTTCCGGCGAAATACCTTAATCAGGGAGGCGAAGGGAGATGATCCTGGGAATTGCCGGCAGTCCCCGTCAAGGGGGTAATACCGAACTGTTGCTAGACCAAGCATTGGCCGGGGCCAGGAGCGCCGGTGCTGATACGGAAAAAATAGTGCTGAGCAAACTCCAGATTCAGGGGTGTACCCATTGTGAAGGATGCCTGGAAACCGGACGATGTGTCATAAGGGATGATATGGATTTGCTATATATGAAATTTCGGGAGATGGAGGCCCTGTTCATAGCTGCTCCCATATACTTCCTCGGGCTTCCGTCCCAGTTAAAAGCCGTGATAGACAGATGCGAGGCCTTCTGGGTCCTTAAAAACAAGCTAAATCAAGCTGTATCCCTTACGGGGAAAAAACGCCCCGGGGTTTTCATCTCCGTAGCAGGAGCCCCTGATAAAACCGAGATATTCAACCCGGCCCGCAGGATTATAAGGGCTTTCTTCAGCACGATAGATGTGGTTTACACGGCGGAGCTCTTCTTCCCTGAGACAGAATTAAAGGGGCAGATAAGGGAACACCCAACCGCTCTTATGGATGCTTATACCCTGGGAGCTCGCATAGCTCGGAGCCTTTAAGGAAGAGGGAAATTTGCCAGGCAGCGGCAGGGGTCGCTGCCTGGCAAAACGCTTTTTACGGATAGGTGAAACTCTCGCCCGGCTTGAGCACCACGGCTTTGGCGGAGGTTTGCTCCTCCACGGCTTTGGCAAAGGCCTCCGGATCCTGCTTTATCACATCGAAAGTGTCGTAATGCATCGGGATTACCACCTTGGGTTCGAGGAGCTTGACAGCCCTCAGGGCATCGTCTGGCCCCATAGTGAAGTTATCCCCAATGGGCAAGAGAGCTACGTCTATCCCTTCTTCGCCGATGAGCTTCATATCATAGGTGAGGCTGGTATCGCCAGCGTGGTAAACCTTGACCCCTTCGATGGAAATGAGGAACCCGCAGGGGTTGCCGCCATAACTGCCGTCGGGCAAGGCAGAGCCGTGATGGGCCACGGTGAGCTTGACCCTGCCGAAGGGGAAATTCCACCCACCCCCGATGTGAAGGGGATGAGCTTCCACCCCTTGATTCTGACAATAGGTGGCAATCTCGAAATTTGAAATGACGGTGGCCTTGTTCCGTTTGGCAATCTCAACTGTATCCCCAAGGTGGTCGCCATGGCCGTGGCTGACAAGGACGTAATCGGCCTTTATGGCTTCCGCTTTCACGGGGGCCAGGGGGTTCCCATTGAGGAAGGGGTCTACGATGATGGCCGCTCCGCCACCTTCGATCAGGAAACAAGCGTGGCCGTAGAAAGTAAGCTTAACACCCATAAGCACACCTCCGACCTCTGAAATGCTCCTTACCAATTATACGCTTTCTCACATCCCCTGTCAAAGAAATCAGCTACGGCCGAGCCTGTATCAATTTAGTAGGTCGCTCTTGTGTAAATAGCTACACGACAAGGGAACGGCCTCTCGGCGTTGGAGAGTCGCCTCCAAAACAGGGATTTTAAGGAAAGTTATTTCTTCGACGACGGCGAAGCCGTCGTCGAAGAAATAACCCCCTTTCTTATTGCAACCCAGCAGTCATCCTCCCGCTCGCCTACTGGACCGTTACAGACTCGCTACGGCCCGACAACTCCTTCGTATTTGGGATATTTGGGATAAATTTGGGATATTCCGGGAGTATTTTCTGCATAAAGGGGGATTCCATAAACTCATCCGGCTTTGAATTCATCGTAGATATGGCTCAGGCCAGCTTTTATGAGGGCTTTGATTTCGTTCTCCGATTGAGGTGAAACGGGAAATAGGGGGAGGAAATCGTTCACCAGCTTGGCTACTTCGGAGCGGCTTTTACCAGCCTTGTATATGTCCTTTACAGCGGCCCTGGCCTTCCGGATATACTCGGCTACCTTATCTACAGC
>Ga0116200_10000457_pt1 | contig 13292 bp, 15 predicted proteins | sample Mar14436cmmetaG_FD_94478 | JGI IMG/M metagenome (GOLD analysis project Ga0116200, IMG submission 94478) | Marine hydrothermal vent microbial communities from Guaymas Basin, Gulf of California to study Microbial Dark Matter (Phase II) - Marker... ... | reverse complement strand
GTAATGGGCGTGGATCATGCGGTGGCAGTCAGCTCGGGTTCGGCGGCACTGGATATTGTTCTAAGAACCATAGGAATAGATGTCGGAGACGAGGTAATAACTACGCCATACACGTTCATTGCAACTGCAACATCGATATTTCATAACGATGGGATACCTGTATTTGCTGATGTCGATATCAGAACTAGAAACATTGATCCTTCGGAGATAAAAGAGAAAATTACTGATAAGACAAAAGCTATCATAGTAGTCCATCTGGCTGGGCAACCTGTCGAAATGGATGAAATAATGGAGATAGCGGCTAAACATAATCTCTATGTTATAGAGGACTGTGCGCAGGCACACTTAGCTGAATATAAAGGAAAGAAGGTTGGTGGAATAGGCGATGTTGCAATATTCAGCTTTCAGGAATCAAAGAATATGACAGCTGGTGAGGGCAGAATGATCACAACGAATAATGAGAAAATAGCTGAGATGGCGTGTTCCTTGAGAGAACATGGAAGGAAAAGGGACAAACCATGGTATTACCATGAATACTTAGGTTGGAACTACCGTATGACCGAGATCCAGGCGGCTATCTTGAGAGTTCAACTGAAAAGACTACTGGAAATAACAGAAGAGAGGCATAGGAATGCTGTAATTCTCGATAAGATATTGTCAAAGTTTGATTTTGTAAATGCTAGGTATGTAGCACCTTATGTTAAACATGTCTATCATCTTTATCTTGTTGATTATGTTCCTGAGATACTTGGAATATCAAAATCTCAGTTCGTAAAAGTACTGAGAATAGAGGGAATTCCGATAACTGAGGGTTACATGTGGCTTGTTTATAGTAACCCCGTGTTCAGTAATCCTGAGAGGCATCCAACTTGCATTAAGAGACTAGTTGGAAAACTTGAATATCCTAAGGGTCTTTGTCCTAATGCTGAGAAACTATGCTATGAAACTGGACTATGGTTCCATGGTAGTGTCCTAAATGTTGATCCTAAAGAACTCGAGGATATTGAAAAGGCTTTAGAAAAAATCGAGAGTAATAAAGAAGAGCTTAAAAAGCTTAAATAACTTTTTCTATTATTTTCTCTGCATTCTTATAAAGAATCTTTTCGAGTACTGAACTAGGTAGTTCCAGACTTTTTAGAAAGTTAATATGGTGCATGTTTGGGCCAAACTGGCTACCGTCAAATGCTAGGCATGGAAAATCCGTTCCTAGCAAAATTTTATCCTGGAATTCGACTAGAAACTTTTTAGCGTGTTCGATGTCTCTTTTTAATGCATTGAGTCCGGAAGTGGCTGAGATATCAGCATATATACTATCATGTTTTCTAAGGAGTTCTTGAAGTTTTCCTTCTTTAACGATATTTCCTTTAGGATAAGCCTCGTTGCTTTCAATACCTGATATATGCTTCCACCAGCCTGGCCCATGACCTATATACACGGAGTTTCTGAATCTCTCCAGTATTCTATCTAGTGCATCAATATCATAGAAATATTTATCATCTTCCATGTGGAATAAGACGGGTAATCCCAGCTCATCAGCTTTCTCTAAGACCTTTAAGACCCTTTCGTCATCAATCTTTAAATCAACTTTAAATTCTCCTAACCCCTTGCAACCCATTTTTACCAGTTTTTCAAGCATCTTGTCAGCCTTAGAGAAGTGTGGATCAGGTGCACAAAAAGGTACCAGCCTCGAGTCACTCCCTACTACTTTCAAGAGTTTTTCATTAGAAACTATCCTAGAAAATTGGTCTGAATAGCCGGGCGTGGACAATACGATAACCCAGTCAACACCCACCGTATTCATATAATCTAGCAGGTCCTCAAGCCTAGCTAGGACATACCCTTTCAAATTCCAAGCAAAAGATTTAACATAGCCTATATGCGTATGTACATCAACTAACATGGAAACCACTTCGTCCTTTTTTTAAATAATTTGTCCAACGATAAATCTTTAACGAATCTCGCCATACCGAAATGAGTAAACGTTTATTATGACTTTTTCTACATGTACTCCTATGGAGAGATATAACATTATATATATCGTACTAGACAGCCTCAGGCAGGATCATGTCAGCTTCTATAGTAAAGGTCAAAAGGTTTTCGAGAATGTAGAACCTTGTAAAACACCAGGCATAGATAGCTTAGCCAAGAAATCTCTTGTATTTAGTAACGTTTATCCATGTGGTCTACCTACGATACCTGTTAGGACAGAATGGATGACAGGACAATTTACTCTGCCGTACAGGCCTTGGCAACCACTGCTTCCCTACCCAAAGGATATTACTATTGCAGACATATTGGCACGCGAGGGCTACAAGAATGCCCTAATCACGGACACCTATCACCTATTCAAGCCGAATATGAATTTCCATAGGAGCTTTCATACATTCATCTGGGTAAGAGGACAAGAATATGACGCCTATATGTCAAATAAGCCTCTGAAAAAGAAAGTTGACGATTATGTAAATGACAAGTATCCTGAAAGATGGAGAAGGTTGGTGGAAAAATTTCTCGCTAACACTGAAGACTTTGAAAAAGAAGAGGACTACTTTCCAGGCCAAGTCTTTACAACAGCTATAAAGTGGCTGAAAAAGAATGTACATGAAGACAAACCTTTCCTGCTATGGATCGACAGCTTTGATCCGCATGAACCATGGGATCCTCCAGAGCGCTTTGACACCTATACCAGTCCATCATATACTGGGCCAAGGTTAATACTTCCTATGGGAGGATTAGCTGAAAAATGGGCTACAAAGGAGGAGATTGACTATATTAGAGGCTTATATGCTGGAGAGGTTTCATTCGTTGATTACTGGGTCAAGTATTTCTTAGACGAATTAGAGGAGCTCAACCTTTTTGAGAATTCTATAATAGTATTGACTGCAGATCATGGTCACCCATTAGCTGATCACGGAAAATTCCTGAAGGGAGCAGACAGGTTGTACAACGAGCTGGTTAAGGTACCATTTATATTATGGACACCGGAAATCGAACATCGTATTGTGGATATTATAATACAATTCACCGATGTTCTTCCAACATTACTAGATCTTATTGGACTGGGTAATAATAACAGGGTTATGCAAGGAAAAAGCTTTGCGGACATAGTTAAAGGTGAAGAAAGAGAACATAGAGACGCTGTTATAATAGGATACCATGAGGGAGAAGATAGATGTATAAGGGACAAGGAATGGTCTCTTATAATAAGGCCTGAGGGACAGCCGGACGAACTGTATAACCTGAAAAGGGATCCAAAAGAGAAAGTCAATCTAATAGATGAGTATAGTGACGAGGCTAAACGGCTTATTTCAAAGTTTGGAAGCTACTTCTTCAGAGAAAGGAAAAAAGTAATAAAAGGAATTCAAGCAAAATATGAGATCTCATATACATATATCTAATTTTTATATTTCTTCGATTACTTCGAGGCCGAGAAGAGTGGCAATATCTCTTAATTGCTCCATATAGTCGCCTAGTACAATTATACGGTGTAGTCTGCCTCTAAATTCTTCAACGAATTTTTTAACGTTTGCCACTTTCACGGCGAACTTAGTTCTGCATCCCCTGTCAATGTACACATTGTCAACGATTTTACCCGTGTGCAGAAGCATTATGTTTTCTTCAGTTTCTATTTTGGTTGATGTTACTATCTCACCGACAGGCCATAGTGTTTGGACTGCGACACCGGAAAGAGATTCTGCGTGGTTTCTCAGGTAGTACTTCTCCTGTTCTCTTCCGATACCCTTTAATCTTGTCGCTGAAGTACGGTGTGCATGGTAAAGGCATCCCTTTGAGTAGTCTGGTACGGGATCTGAGATAAAGGAAGGCTTCCCAGTGATATGTTTCAGAATTATCATCGTTATGAGTGAATTCAAGTCTGCTTCGCAAGCTGCAGGTATTCCTTCATCGTTTAGGAGTGAGAAGGCTAGGCATGGTGTTGTCGGTATAGCCCTGTGATATATCATAGAGAGACAATCCATGGTTAAGGCCTTAGCATTATAATCCTCTAGCATATGTTTTAGAGCAAAGTATATACGTGCCGCTTTGACGATTTCTTCTCTACTAGGCTCAACAACTTTTACGCTCTTTGAAATAACTGTATCAGCTAAGCGTTCAGCCTCTTTAGTATCTGTATCATCATAGTATTTGCTTAGTACATTGTGGTCTAGACAAACAATATCTACCCCGTATTTTTCTCTCATTTTGCTAAGGTATTCGTTGCTCACCTTTGTATCTTTAATAAGCAGTATCCTCAGATTCTTAAGTGATAGTACTGCTTCTAGGAGCTTTATCTTATCTATTAAATCCATGATATTGGAGGATGCAACCATAATAGTCCTAGTATTCTTTTTTAGTTTACTGAAGATGCTCCATTCATGTCCGCTGAAAGGCTGAGCATATATTATTGAAGGTTTGTTGAAATACGCTATTTCTCGGAAAACGTCGTATACTCCTCCAGTGGTAAGATATGTTATGATTAATCCGTCCATTTTATGTATCTCATCTTTGACCTTGTTTAACTCGTCTAAGCTTGATATTACTTCAAAGGTCTTGTAGTTTAATGATATATTGTTCTTTTCTGACAAGGAGACTATCATGTCTCGTAAAATTCTCGCTTCTCCTACTGTGTCAAAACCTTTATATGGCCATCCTTGCTCTAGGTTTTTTCCCCTATGAAGATAAGGCCGACGTTTTTGACCATGGTTTTAGATTTTTTTAGGAATTAAAAAACTTTGCGGGAATAGTTTTTATTATATTTTTCATGATCTCAATGATAAACTATGAGAAAAGGTACTGGTTAGCTTCACTGAGAGTGTATGATATTGGAGTAGAGAAAGTTGTTAAGGAACTTGTTGAGATAGGATTTAATGAGGTTTATCCAATAGTTGTTGGGGATGGTGGGCCTTTATTTCCAAGCGAGTTAGATCTCAATCTGAGCGATATAAGGGGAAAAATTTAATTTCTAGTTTTAGGAAGCTAAAAAACATGGTCTAAAGGTGCATGCTTGGATTGTCAATCTAAATATACCTAACAAGACGTTTATGAAGAATCATAGTGACAGGTATATAGTTAATAAGAGTGAGATGAGTTGTATTGGTAAGTCTCCTTATATAGACCATTATAGATGGCTATGTCCTTTGCGTGAGGAGACAAAGGAGAATTTGAAGGATACGTTTTTGAAAGTAGCACAAAAGTTTGATGTTGATGGATTACATTTTGACTATGTTAGACTACTCCCATGTGATGCTTCCTAGCGGATTACGATCCAGATATCCCAGTGTTCCCAAAGAAACATTATACTTCCAGAATATGACTATTGTTACTGTAATAATTGTAGAACTAAATTTAAAGAAGGGTATGTATAGATCCTATCACACTAAGATATATTGAACTGATGTATGGTAAATGGTACAAGTGGCGTACCGATAGGATTACGGAGATAGTTAAGTACGTTTATAAAAACGTCAAAAATTATGATTTATCGGTTGAAGTATCAGCCGCAGTATTCGCTACTCCCAAGCTTGCATACGAGTATGCATTTCAAGACGGGCGAATTGGGGATAGATCTCTACAATCAGATGATCTACCACAAACATTATAGTAAGCCCACGGAATGGATAGGACTAGCCACTCACGAAGCAGTATTGAAGGGATTGAACATAAGCGCTGGTATTCTAGTAGGATTTATGGAGAATCAGGAAGACACCTTAAAAGGCTTCAGATCAGCTATAGAAAATGAAGCCCAAGGATAACAGTATTTGTATATCTGCTCCCAAAGGAAGAGATGAAAAATGGGTAATGGAAAGTTTTAAGAAGTTAAAGGATAACTAATATTTAATTAACACTTTTTTACCTTTTTCAGCTGATTCAAGTATTGCGTCGCATATTACATTATTCTTATATCCATCCTCGAAAGTAGCTCCTAGAGGTGCTATATCTTTATCGTTTACTACAGCATCTAGGAAATGCGCAAGTTCATTTATGAATGTATGTTCCCAACCAATTACGTGACCTGGTGGCCAATACCATTCGATGTATGGATGTATTTTTTCTGTAACAAGGATGGTCCTCCAACCTTCTAGATACTTTCTTTCGTCTGGTTCCACGAGGTATACTCTTAACTCGTTCAGTCTTTCTAGGTTAAACTCAATGGATCCCTTTTCTCCGTTTATCTCGAAGTTGTTATAGTTCTTCCTTCCTGTTGCGAAACGAGTGGCCTCTAATGTTCCAATAGCACCGTTTTCAAATTCTATAACTGCTTCAAAAGCATCCTCTACTGTAACCTTCCCTTTTTCCGAAGGATTATCAGGTAACGGGCGTTCTTCAATAAACGTCTTTGTTAGTGCTGAAACCGCTATAGGTTCACCAATTAGAAATCTTGCAAGGTCGATTATATGGCTTCCAAGATCTCCTAGAGGTCCACTCCCGGCATATTCTTTTTGGAGTCTCCATACTAGGGGGAAGTTAGGATCTACTATCCAGTCCTGCAGGTATCTTGCTCTAAAATGATAAATCTTACCTAGAAGTCCTTCTTTAATTATTTTCCTAGCTAGCATGACTGCTGGAACAAATCTATAATTAAAAGCAACCATCGTCTTTACATGGCTTTTCTTTGCTACCTCATATATCTCTTTTGCTTCTTGAGCGTTCCTTCCTAATGGTTTCTCGCAAACCGCGTGCTTTCCGTTTTCAATAGCTTCAATAGTTGGATCCTTATGTAAGTGATTAGGAAGACCATTATCTACTATTTCAACGTCTGGATCAGTTACTACTTTCCTCCAATCTGTAGCGTATTTCTTGTACCCAAATCTGAACATTGCCTCCTTTACCCTATCTTCATGACGACCAAAGATGACAACTAGTTCGGGAATAGCTGGCGGAGGCCAAACGAATATAGGTATATCCTTCCAAGCATGACTATGGGATTTTCCCATAAAAGCATAGCCTAGCATTCCTATTCCTACGCGTTTCAGGGTACTCAATTCTCTCACCAAGTATTAATTATACACAATTCACTTTAAAATGTTTAAATGTCCATCAAGCCACCTTTGACTAGATTAATAAAGAAGAGTTTCTAACGGCAAACAATAATATTGAAATGAAACTTAGAAGAGAGGGATATGGACTGTCCATCCTGTTAGGAAAATGGAAATAAAAATCTTTGGAATAACCGTAAACCTATACTCAAGTAAAAGTGTCTTGTTTTAATATATTCTTCTAAAGCTAGACGTTCGGAATTCTTCTGTTCTACCACTCAGAGGGATTAGAAATTTTCTTTAATGATATCTAATAGATTAATAATTGGTGAAACAATGGTATTAAAAATAGGTTTTTTCACCGTTGCGTTCAATGACTGGCCATTAGAGAAAGTATTAGATTATATCAAAAAATTAGGCTATGAGGCTGTCGAACTAGCTGCCTGGAGGGGGAGTAATCATCTCAATATAGATAAGGTTTTAAGTGGTGGTGCAGGCGAGGTTAAAAACCTCGTAGAAAAATATGGTCTGTTTATCTCTGCAATAAGTAATCATTTGGAAGGTCAACTTGTACTGGGACCCTTAGATGAGAGTACTGATGATTGGTTTAAGGGTACTCCCGAGGAGAAAGTGAAATATGGCATTATGAGGATGAAGAAGACTGCGGAGGTTGCTGCTCAGTTAGATGTTCCAGTTGTATGTGGTTTCACTGGTCATCCGAACTGGGCTGCATGGTATATATTCCCACCAGCATATGAGAAGATGTGGGATAAGTACTGGGAGCTGTTTGAAGAAAGATGGGGTGATATACTTGACCACTTCGCTGCACATGGTATAAAGTTTGCTCATGAAGTACATCCACAAGAGATGGCATACAATATTTACACGGCTAAGAAAGCTATCGAGGTAATAAAGAGAAAAGAATTCGGGTTCAATTTTGATCCCAGTCACCTAGTATGGCAACTAATAGACCCCGTAGTATTCATACACACGTTTGGAGATAGAATCTACCATATGCATGCTAAGGACGTAGAAGTTGTAAAAGAAGCTGTGGCAACTGATGGAGTACTATCAACTGGTCCATGGAGAAGACTAGGGAGAGGTATGAGGTTCAGAGTTCCGGGATGGGGAGATGTAAACTGGAGAAGAGTCATAACTGCCCTAATAGAAGTCGGCTACGACTACGTTATGTCATTTGAACATGAGGATCCAGTAATGTCGCCAGAGGATGGAGTAGAAAAGAACATACAGTTCTTAAAGCCCCTGGTCATAAAGAAGCCGTTAGAAAAGGTATGGTGGTAAAACCTTCTAAGCTTTTTTCTTTTTAACTTTTAAAATAAGGACACCATTCTTATACTTTTTCTGAAGACTCTGCGGATCAATCTTAGATTTCAAAAATATCCTCTTCCTTCTGCGTGGTGTCTCAACCTCTACCCAATCCTCGTCCGCAGAAACAAGAATATCCTCTTCTTTCTCGCCTGAAAGATCAACGTATATACTAAATTCATCATCATTTTCAAATATATCAAAGAGAACATTATCGTCCTTTACCTCTTTAAGTTTTGGAGATTTACCCCACTGATCATTTACAACAATCTTCCTGGCGACAAACCCATGAGTATTAGGGCTATCTATTCTCTGTATCACCCAACCGTCTTTCTCAAGCTTCTCAACATCTGGAAACTCTATATCCTTGAAAAATTCTTTCATAATTTTTCTTCTCATCCTCTCAAATTCTCTAAAAAACTCATCAAAGTCGTCCTCCATAACAAATCACTAATAGTTTAAATAGCTTCAAAATTAATTTTTCTATCATAATACTATGTATTGTAGAATCTGTATTATGCTTATCGTAAATCAAATAATAAAGAATTATATTATATAAGTACAAAAGAGATAGTATGAAGAGTAACCAGATAAAGGTATACTATGCCGCTGCAATGCTAGGTGACCGAAGTAATCTCTTCGATAATAAAATTATCTTCAAAGGATTGGAAAAAAGAGGTTACAGTCTATTAACAGAATTCGTGATAGATGATACACTAGATATTTTCAAAGGTAGGACTCCAAGAGAGATATTTGAAAGAGACATAGAAAGGCTTGATATTTCAGATGTTCTTGTCGCTGATATCTCATTCCCAAGCACCGGTGTAGGTTTCGAGATCGCTTATGGTTTGTTAAAGAATAAAAAGGTTATAGCAATATGCCGTGAAGATAGAATTCAAAGTGCATCTGCTTTAATTAGAGGGATTACATGGGACAACTTCATTCTGGTATCGTACCGTACACCTGAAGAAGCAATAGAAAAAATAGATAATATTATAAGAGAGCTAGAACTTTAGGAAAATACCCTTATTTTCCTTGTCCATCTTGATATACTTCAAATGTTTCCAGTCAGCTTTCATAGTCAGCTTTTTTCCCTTCATTTTCATTACGTAATTATATGCTGAGAGAGCGGCACAGCATCCTTGTCCTGCGGCTATAACAGCCTGTTTATAGGGCATGTTGGTGACATCGCCTGCGGCGAAGATGCCGGGTTGACTTGTTTTGCATTCTTGGTCTATGATTATCTCGCCCTTCTCGTTCAGCTCTATAAATCCTTTCAAGAATTCTGTATTCGCAACATAGCCTATCTCCACAAATACACCGTCAACCTTCAGCTCAGATAAACTACCAGTCTTCTTATTCCTGACCACGAGCGATATTAACCTCTTATCCCCCTTTACTTCGTACGGCTCACTATTAGGAATTAGTTCAACATTACCCTTTGAAAGTGACTCAGCAAGAATTTCCTCGTCTGCTGCAGGTTTATCACCTGGAAACACCCAATAAACCTTTCCTGCGTAATCCCTAAGCAGCGCTATGCTCTCAGCACTATGGTAACCCCACCCGACCAACGCTACAGTTTTATTTCTGTACAGGGGTGCATCGCATACAACGCAATATGATACTCCTCTCCCCTTAAACTCCTTCTCACCGGGTACCCCCATTTCCTTGGGAGTTTTCCCAAACGCCAAGATCACAGATAAAGCTTTATACTCTTCGGACAATGTCTTCACAATAAAGAAATTTTCTCTCTTTTCAATTCCCGTAACTTGGTCGTAAACTATTTCCGCTCCAAACATTTTTGCCTGTTCTTCAACCCTTTTTATTAACTCAAACCCGCTAATACTTGAAAATCCTGGAAAATTCTGAATCTCAGAGGCTAAAAGTAACTGTCCTCCCAGATCCAAACTAATAACAAGTGTATCAAGCTTCTGTCTAGCGGCATAGAGCGCAGCTGTCAATCCAGCTATGCCAGCACCCACAATAATAACATCCTTATCCACTTTCAACACTATAAAGACATAAACCACATATTATATAAATGGAATCCTTAGAGTAAATGAAGAGAACTTACCGGTCATTAATCTAGTTCTTCCTCTTTATGTCTTTGAAATTGTCAAAATGTTTATCGAAGCTATATATTTCAGATATACCATGTTTTTTCATTAAATAATAAGCTAGGGCATCATTGATACCTACGCTTTTTTCTCGAGCTAACTTGATAGCCGAAAGGTAATCATTCAACGAAACATCCTTTATCCGCACATTGTTAAGCATAATGATAGACTCAATTATCTCTATGCTTTTTGATAGTGAGGCTCTGCTCTCTATAATATTAGCTATTTCAGAGAGATGTACTACCGAAATCATTACTGGCTCTCCTTTCTCAATCCTCGAAATTATCTCCTTCGCTTTTGCCTTTAGTCTGCTTAGTTCTGGTGGCAGATCCTTTCTTGGTTTGAGATAAGCATAAAGGAAGACTGACGCGTCAATGAATTTCATTTTTGCCACTGAGCAATTTCTCCTTTAGAGTATTATAATCTTCAAAGGCTTCGGGAGGAATATCCGCTTCTATTGAATCAAAAAACTCTGTTAATTTTTTCCTAGAAACAGGCTTCAATATCAACGATCCATCCTCACTCATGTAAATTATAAACCTGTTAGCCTTTATCATCCTTCGAATCTTCTTTGGAATGACTATTCTACCATATTTATCCATTAAAACTACTTCTGTCAAATTCATAAATTATCACCATGAAAATATGCAAACCAAAATAAAATTTTAATGCCAAAAATAAAGTAATTCCATCATAAAAGTTATTGGGGCTTAATCATCTAAACCAATCCTCGAACGAAAAATACTTTTTATAGGAGATGACGATTGCAAGCTTGTCTAATGAACAAAACGACCGTATATGCATGCAATAATTATTTAAATAGTAGAGTATTTTCTTTATAGGGATCGTATATTGAGTCTACTTTTTCTAAAGTTTTCGCTTAAAATTGCCTTGCGAAACATGTGTGTGCACAAGTTGCGTACGATACTTACTATTTTGGCAGTTACATGGAGTGTCGCGACCCTTGTTGCTTTGAGAACCGTTGGAATAGGTATGCGATCAGTTATTAGCGAGCAAGTCGGCGAATTTCTACAGGCTGATATAATTGTGGCAGAGGATACGATAGTTATCCCCGAACATGTTGTTGAGGACGTTAAAAAGCTACCGCATGTTAAGGATGCTATAGGTGCTATTCTGATACCAGCGAAGATTGAAAGACGTAAGGACACCTACCTGTTAAGCGTGCCAGCTGACAGGATTAACTTCTTCAAGTTGGCGTTATTGGCTAGGAATTGTTCTTTCTCTGCAAGAGACTCGAATGAGATAATTATAGACTATGAGACGGCGAAGATGATTGGGAAGGACATAGGATCGAATGTAAGCTTGGTGATAAGCTTTGGAACTGTTTATATGGAGGAAAGGTTCACCGTGATAAATATTATGACGAGAAAGTCATTCATATCAGGTGTTCTCGGTACTTCCTTTTCTATGGTTCCACTAGCAAAAATACAGGAGGTGTTGGATAAGAAGGACTTCATCAACTATATATTCATCAAAGTTGATGACAGAAAATATATAGAAGACGTTGTCGATGAACTCAGGAAGATATACCCGGGAATTCATATCCTTAAACAAACGGATGTCGTGAAGATAGTAAATAGGATTCTAAGCACTATTGATGGAACCCTTATGATGATAACACTCATAGGTTTAATGGTCGCTGCCTTAGGAGTAACTAATACGGTTATGATGTCTGTCAGGGAAAGAATAAGGGAGATAGGGATCCTTAAGGCTATAGGAGCTAATGATAAGCAGATACTACAGATATTCCTGAACGAGGTATTCATCCTCGGTGTGCTCGGCGGGATACTTGGAGATATTATGGGCTATTTTGGTTCCTATATTTTGAGAGACATGATAAAGAGGTTTGGTGTGCTTTTTAACATGCCTATTAGAGTTCTTCCAGATGTGCTGGTCACGGGATTTATAATAGCTGTGAGTGTTGCTATACTTTCTGCATTCTACCCGGTGTTTAAAGCCATAAGGATCAGACCAATAGAGGCCTTGAAGTATGAGTAGAGAGGTTATAGCAGAACTAATGGACATATCAAAAATTTATTATATTGGGAAGAGTATTTCAGTGAAGGCTTTAGACGGTATCAACTTAAAAATATACAGAGGAGATATCCTCATTATAATGGGGCCGTCAGGCTCCGGGAAAAGCACATTAATGAACATTCTCGGCACTTTAGACAGACCCACAACGGGAAGAGTTATAATAGAGGATGTGGATGTAACCGATTTTTCTGAAAAGGAGCTATACAAATTTAGACTTAGGAATATAGGTTTTGTATTCCAGTTTTTCAACCTTATAGGTACTTTGACAGCGGTTGAAAACGTTATGCTACCCATGATTCTACTAGGGAATCTTGATGAAAAAACTGCAAGGAGTAAGGCCACTGAGCTATTAAAAATCGTGGGGATGGGAGAGAAACTGGATGCGAGACCCACGCAGTTGTCAGGAGGGCAGCAGCAAAGGGTTGCGATAGCTAGAGCTCTGGCCAACGACCCTCCTCTTATATTAATGGATGAACCTACGGGAAACGTGGATATGATGTCTGAGGCTATTATATTGAAGCTTATCAAAATACTTAACAAGTATCTGGGTATAACGTTTGTAATCGTTACACATAACCCTGAGGTTTCGATGATAAGAACACGCATGATATCTATAAGGAATGGTATGCTTTTTGAAACCCAAGAGGTTCCAAAGCTGAATATCGATGAATCCTTAGATGAGAAGGAGATTCTAGCCCTGCAATTAGAGTTTTTCGAAAAAGAGATCAAAAGTTTGAAAAATCTACTAAGGAAAGGTATGATTTCTGAGAATGAATTTTATACTCATTCTCAGAAATCATACCTTTCCTTAGTAGATTTT
>Ga0116200_10000456_pt1 | contig 13301 bp, 12 predicted proteins | sample Mar14436cmmetaG_FD_94478 | JGI IMG/M metagenome (GOLD analysis project Ga0116200, IMG submission 94478) | Marine hydrothermal vent microbial communities from Guaymas Basin, Gulf of California to study Microbial Dark Matter (Phase II) - Marker... ... | reverse complement strand
TTTCTTATCCAGAAGCGGTATGTGCTAGCATGCGCTATAATGTTCCCACCCGCAGGCCTCTGAGGATTACCAAAAAACACATCGGGAGAAGATATAACTTGATTCGTTATAACAACAGCAACACTACTTCTATACTCTAAAATGTCATAGATCTCATTTCTGGAATAATAATCCAGACCTAATCTCAGCAACCCAAGGCTACTGCGCTCAGTGGGATCTAGTAGGTCAAGCCGGCTAAAATCTCTATAAATGAAAATCACATTAACTCTGCTCTGAAGGTAGATTTCATTATGCCTACTTAGCTCATATACGATAACAGCATTTTACTTTCTTTTGCATTTCTAAGGAAAAGTCTAAGATATTCCTCGATAGCATCACTTCTCGTAATATGCATGCCGCTAAAATTTTCAAAATACTCTTTAATGAATCTCTCTGACTGGAAAACTAAGTTTTAAGAGAAATATTTTAATGTTTCTAGTTTGATTTTTGAGTGATGTTAATCCTTTCATATTATGAATTCGGTGTTAAAGCTGTTAAGGCTGCTAAGAAGGTTTTGGAGAATGAAGGAGATATCATTGATGCTGTGGAAAAAGGTATTAACGTTATTGAAGAAGATCCTACTATTAAGAGCGTTGGAATTGGTGGCATACCCAATCTCGAAGGAAATGTTGAGTTAGATGCCGCGATAATGGACGGCAGGACATTGAGATGCGGATCAGTGGCAGCAGTTAAGAGAATAAAATACCCTATATCCCTAGCTCGGAAGGTTATGGAATACACGCCGCATGTCATGATAGTGGGCGACAATGCACTAAAGCTTGCCAGAATCTTTGGTATGGAAGAGCTAGATCTTCCGTTAAAAGAGTCATATGAAGAGTACCTGAAAAGAAAAAGTAAGTTAGGTATAGAGAAGTATAATAGGGAAAGCATTGAAAAGTTGGCGAATTCTCTACGAGGACATGACACTATAGGATTAATCGCTTACAAAGATGGAGATTTTGCGGCAGGCGTGTCTTCTAGTGGTCTAGCGCTTAAAGTCCCTGGAAGAGTCGGAGATTCACCAATCATTGGAGCTGGTTTGTATGCATCCAAGGAGGGAGCAGCTATCTGTACAGGACTAGGTGAGATAGCTATAAGGCTAGTCGCTGCTAAGACAGCCCTTGATCTAATAAGAGAAGGATATACGCCACAAGAATCCGTTGAAAAGATAATTTCGGAGGTAAACAGTATATCAAAAAGGGAGAATATAAGGTATAGTCTTGGAATAGTTATTGTGGATAAGGGGCTTAGGATAGGCGCTGCGGCAAACTATGACTTCAAATATGTCTACTGGAATAGCGAGGAGACTAAGGACGTAATCCTAAAGGATGCTAGGAAGATTCCGATGTAAAAATATCTATTATAGCAAAGGATTGTCATTAATATTAGCCTTTTTGATACTCATCCTCTATACTCTACATCCTGGTTTTAAGGTTGCACCTTATTCCCTAATTTCAACATTAGGCTTTATATGCTTCTTCTTGGTAATCCCGGTATTCATTCTGATGCTTGACGAGGTACTCAATATTATAAGGGAAATTAGGAGACGAATAGTAGGTCCATACTTTGTCAAAATTGATAAGATATCATCTGCGCTAGTATCTCCAAGCATTGGAGCAGAAAACTTAATTTTCCTACCCATAGGTAACTTCCGTCGAACCATACTGCACGAGGCCAGAATAGGCTGTCTCTGGCATATTTTGGCGGTAGATTATTTTCAAAGCTATCCTGACCTAGTACAATGTCAGGCTTTTCCTCGCCCGTTTCATGTATTTTGTTCCATATCAAGATTCTGTTAAAACATGTGTCTGCAACAAAAAGATGTTTATCATCTATGAAAACTCCTTCAGGCAGGTTAAACGTATTTCTTTACATTTCGAGCATACCTCAACAATCCTCAGCTTTTCCTTATCTAGAAAATCTATATCTATAAGCATCATTCTACTACCACAGATGACGGCCAGCTTTTTCCTATTGCTCTTTATACGCTTAATCCGGCAACCTAAATCGATGGTCTTCCACGGCGGCTGACTCCAGTTAAACCGTTGTTTCCCATACATACAATCTATCGTTGGCTGAAACGTACGCATACCTTTCATCTAACGTTAATCCTCTTCCCTCTTCTTTATGCTTTTCCTCTGGTATGATTTCTTTCATTTTCCGAACTTATTATTGGAGAAAATAAAATATTGTAAAACCCAGGTTCGATACGTATATCACATCTCAATGATCCAGATATTGTGTTATCCTCTACCAAGTTATTCTCCGATTTAAGAATTCTCAGCCCGTGCTCGTTGTCTTTTATAAGATTCCTTATTATCTCATTATTATTGGATTCTCCGAAGATGAAAATACTATTAAGCCCAATACAGTAACGTTATTCGCACTTTCGATATAGGTATCATATGTTTCACCTTGAATAAGACAACCATTTCCCTCAATCTTCACATTATCTGAAGCTATAGTTAGACAAACAGTTTTAGATTTCAAGTTAGACGAAATAACATAAGTTCCTGGAAAATCTATTTTTCATGCAAGAGGTTACTCGAAATTTCTTTTCAGGTAAATTCTCTACAGTGCCACCACTACTCCAGAGAAAGTGATACAGTAAAATGAGCGACGGGAAAACAACTATGGAAGTCGTTAAAAGCAGTAAAGTTATCTTCTTCGTACCGTAAGGAAAATAGTATATTTCTATTAAATTTCCAATGTATAATATACTTTTTATAACTAGAAAGATTCTTTTAACAAAACAATAACATTAGAATTACTTCTGCAATAATTTTTATGTCAAGAAAGCTTTTATTTTCAAACTAATTTTCTTCAAAATATACAATTTTTTAGATCTAATTAAAACTTTCCTAATTCTTCTCACTTAAAATGTATAATAAACTCTCCAGTGACCTTATTTTTGTGCAATAACAAAAAATAATATAATGTTTACAATTTTAAATTCTTATGAAAGCTCTTGGGATATGTGGTAGTCCTAGACGAAACGGAAATACCGAGATTCTTCTTGATGTGGCTTTAGAGGAGTTAGCAAAAGCAGGCGTAAAAACTGAAAAGATAATTCTAGTAGAATATAATATAAGGCCTTGCACATGTTGCCGATATTGCGTCGAACATGGAATTTGTTGCGTAGATGACGATATGACCAAAATTATCATACCAAAGCTTCTTACCTCACAGATAATTATTGTGGCGAGTCCAGTTTACTTCAATAATGTCTCCAGCTATGTGAAAACATTCATTGATAGAACATGGTGTATTCGAGGTAGACTGAAGAATAAAATTGGTGGTGGAATAGTAGTAGGAAGAGGTTATGGCTTAGAGTCAGCATTAACCGCGATACATTCATTTATGCTCAAACATGAGATGATACTAGGTCATAGGGGAGTCCCAGCAATAGCCTTTGACAAAGGAGAAGTGTTGTCTAATAAAAGAGCTTTAAGTGATTCTCAAAAGTTAGCGAGAAGACTATACGAGTTAGCTGAAATAAACAGTTTGTCTGATAAAGGATATATACAGTGAGGTATCAAAGTTACAATATCATATATTCATGTTTACAACTTTTGCTTGTCCAGATTTAATTTTTCGACAGTTTCCCATATAATTTTTTTAAATAGAGCATATCTCTCTTTTATGGACTTAGATCTAAATGCTGGTTGCCAACCTTTTCTAGATAAATTATCTGAGACTATGTGGATTGCAGCTACCTTAACGTTTCTAAAAGTTCCTAGTGTAAAGAGCGCTGAGGTTTCCATATCAACACATATTGCTCCCATTTCTCTAAATCTTTTCACCTTCCCTACAGTCTCCCTATATACAGCATCTGTTGACCAAATCTTGCCTAAATAAACTTTTACTCCTAACTTTGTACAGACCTCTTTAACTACATTTGTTAGGTATGTGTCCGGTTTTGAAACCTGAGCTTCTGGGATATAATGTCTTGATGTACCTTCATCTATCAACGCTTCAATCGGAATAACGATGTCTCCTATGTTTATTTCTTCTCTAAGGGCTCCACAAAATCCCATTATAAGGAAAATCTTAGTGTCACATGCTATCATCTCTTCCATGACTGCTGTTGCTCTAGGAGTACCCCAACCAGGTATTATAAAGACAACGTCTTTTCCACTAATGTTTGAAATATAGGGATTACATATCGGCTTTATTCTGATATTGTAAAGCCAAGGCTTATGTTTTGCTTTGAATTCATTAATAAAATACTCTAGCATCATAGAATTAAAAACTATAACACCTATAGAGGGCAATCTAAAGGCTTCAGCATCTAATCCGCGAATCTTAGCGATGTACTTCACAAAATCATATGGTTCAAATACAGGAGCATCCTCGTTCTCGTGTTTCATACATCCACCACGAGACTATACAGATATCACCCCTGTTTATTAATATTTGAATACTACTATTACCCATCTTTATCTCTAACCTCAAAGTTAGGAGGCTCCTCCTGACGGATAATGCTACAAGATGTACTTTATAGCGTTGACCTTGACCATAAAATAGAACGATAGACTCGCCTGTTGTCGTCCTCCTGATCAATTCAAGTCGCAAGATGGATAAGTTTTTGGTTAGAAATATTTAGGAGACGATATAGAAAAATATTGCTAAAACCGCGGTGTCTTCCTGTGAAAATGCCAGAGAGGATTATTGCTGTCCTATTGTCTCTACTTTTGATTCTAAATAACGCATCTTATACTGTTAACAACCCTGAAGCTTTGATATTATCCTCAATCCTAAGTTCTGAGAAATACATCAATATACTTTCGGGAAGCGCATCGATAAAGGTTTTAGGCTCTGCTTGGAGCAAGGTGAAACTTAGAGCTTTAGTTATAAAGCCCTCTTGGCTTGATGACAGATATATTGACGCTGTTGTTAAAGCTTTTGAGATATGGGATAGAGCTTTGGAATCCTTTGGAAGAAGCTACGGTTATGAATATTTATCAGAATTTGAGTTCTATGTTTCTATCAGATCTTACAGCACTTCTTCCGGCTATGATATTGTGGTTAAATTTTCTGGCGATACCGTTTATGCTGGTGGCGAGATAGGAGTCACAAAGGTTACGTATGTGGGTTCACGTATCATCAAAGCTGAGATAACCCTGTACATTTATACTACTGTTGGCAAACTGTCACCAACAGACGTTCTAAATATTGCGTTACACGAGATAGGACATGCATTAGGTCTCGGTCATTCTTCACGTAGTAAAACGTTAAATGGCCCTGAATTAATGTACCCATACTACACCATCGGTAGCAAGAAAATTACACCATCCACATTAGATGTCTATGCTCTAGCAAAGCTATACTCTTGGCTTAAGACCGGAGTATTTAAAACGCCCGGACCTATTACGGTAATTTTACCATCCTACATACCATACAAAATGCTTCTCTACTACAAGGTAACGATATCATCAAACTATGGTCAAGTTAGCGGAGAAGGATGGTATGTCGAGGGAGCTACGGTGACCATATCTATCAACTCAACAATCATCAGGATCGATGAGGGAGTTCGTACCGTCTTTACGGGTTGGAGTGGAGATTTAAGATCCAGTGATCCAGTCTTTTCCTTTAAAATATATAAGGATGTCAACATAGTGGCGAACTGGAAGATACAGTACTATGTGAGTGTTACATCGGTTTATTCCCAGGCTACTCCAGTTTCAGGATGGTATGATAGTGGTACGTGGATTAATGTTTCAATACAGGAAACCATGGTTGATTTAGGTAATAGTACGAGAAGGATCTTTAAGGGATGGACTGGTAGCATTAACTCCTCGTCACCAGAAATCATGATCCTCGTAGATAAACCAATACACTTGGTTGCTACCTGGAATACACAGTACAAAGTCAGTTTAGTGTCTACTTTTTCGAAACCGCTAATAGAGTCAGGCTGGTATGATAAGGGAGAAGTTATTAGAATCGGAGTGGAGAACGAAGTAGTGGATTTTGGGAATAAGACTAGGATGATAATAATTGGTTGGAATGGTAGTATCTTCTCTGATAAACCCAGCTTTGAAACAATTGTGAATATGCCTCTGAAGCTAGAAGCTCTATGGGTGAAGGAATACTACATAGAGATAATAGGTGTTTATAGCCAACCAAATCACAAAAGCGGATGGTATCATCAGAGTTCGGTTTTAAACCTATCACTCATAAAAAGAATGGTGGATCAGGGGAATGAGACGAGAAGGGTTTTCGACTACTGGAATGTGAACGGTAGAAGAATATCAGCTTATCCGTTGGTATTGAATGTAAGTTCACCCTTATGCATTTCAGCGGTATGGCATACAGAGTATCTTGTACATTTCAAGGTTTTTGATAGGGAAGGGAATCCGCTGATTGCACGTGTTATTATGACATACAAAGGAAACATTAAGGAGTTTAAAGTTGAGGAAGAGGGTAAGGATTACTGGCTCGAAAAGGGAGCATGGATTATAAACAAGGTCTTATGGTTGAGGTTTGAGCAGCCTGGTTATCTTGGTTCCTTATTATATGGGAGAAAAATCAGGGAGGCTTCATGGGAACAATGTAGCTTTTTCAGCAAAAAACTCGATATTGAATCTCCCAGAGATCTCATACTTACGCTTGATGTATGGAGTGTTTTCATAAGGGTCGTTGATTTTCTAGGTATTCCTGCGCCATTATATACTGTAAGAATTGCCAATTCAACACTTTCGTCAGACCTAGACGGCTACCTAGTTAAAACAAAGCTAGCTAAAAATAGGTATTTAGCGGATATCAGTTTTTTAGGATTAAGTACAGGAAAATTTCCGTTTAACGTGTATCAATCAGGAGTAATAGAGATTAAAGTGTCCATAAGCGTATATACAGTACTACCTGTAGTCATTATCCTATTATTATACTCGTACATGAGAAGGAAACGCAAGTCTCACAAGAAAAAAGAAAATGACTAGAGAAGGGGAGCTCCTAGTAATCATGGAGCGTTAGTCAATTCTACACTATTGATATATTACTTGATGATAGAGAGATCTGTACAGTCTTACTTCGATGCGGCTTGTATATCGATATTACATTTAGGATCTCGGCGTATGCCTATTTAAGAAACTCGCACGGACAGGATTAAGAGCTTATTAAATAGAATAATAAGCTTGGGGGTCATCATAGCGTGTCCTCTTTTTACTTGAAGTAGAATAACGTTAATCTAATCTGACAAGTTTTCTTCGGGGAACATCGACTACTTTACTTCAAGTTTCATTCCATTTTCTGGACGGCGTGTATTCTATGGAAGATAATCTTCCACTCAGAAAATCATTTATGATATCTCTGATCTTTCCGGAGGCACCCGTAATAACGCTTATGCCCAGCTCCTTGAATAACATTTTCGCTCTCATACCTATTCCTCTACAAATAAGGATATCAACATTACGAGAATGTAGTAATTTAGGTATTTCTCCTGGCAAGTGCTGTTCGGCATAAGGATTCGGTACCTCCTCCACGTCTACTATCCTATTACCATCAACATCTATTATGAGGAAGTACGGTGTATGTCCAAAATGCTCAAATACTTCATCTTCTAACTTTTTCTTATCACAAACCGGGATAGCAACTCTTATCCTTTTCATTCTCTCACCATTATCGACAGAGTGATTAATCAATCTCATTCACTTATTAGACTACTTTAGAAGTATTAAGTTTTTATATTTTGGAAAGTACTCAATTTCTCATCCCATTCTACCAATACCCTATGAAAGAGTAACAAAACTTTACCAAGTTTAGAAAGATAATTAGGTACGGTTACATGAGGAAAAGCGTTATCATAAGCCCCCCTCTAAGGAGCTGTCTAGGTGACACAGGAGTTGTGGTTTCCTGATAAAGTATTATTTCTTACTTTATTTATCTTATAAACTGAGGCGCCATGGTTTATAAATTACATATGCTAACCTGGATCGAAGTTAAAAAACTACTAGACAAGGGAGTTTCCACAGTAATTTTACCCGTAGGGACGATAGAACCTCATGGAACACATCTTACCATGGGAACGGATGCGCTCATACCAGAGTCATTAGGGGAAATACTCGCTGAAAGGTTGGACGCACTACTTTTACCAACTATATATTATGGCGTAACAAAAAGTCTTTATGGTTATCCGGGCTCTGTAAGGGTAGAGCCTGAGACTCTTGAGAAGATGATTTTTGAAGTTCTATCTAGTATGGTTTTTCACGGGTTTAAAAGCGCGATTATCCTTAATGGGCATGGCGGAAGTGAACAGGTTATCGCCGTCGATAGAGCAGTCTATAGGCTCTGGGTTGAATATAAAATGCCAAGCATCATAATTGAATGGTGGACTCTAGCAAGGGAGAAAGGATTAACTAAAGATGTTCTAGGCAAGGAGGGTGGACATGCAGGATCTGATGAGACTGCATGCATACTTGCTAAGTATCCCAGTTTAGTGAAGAGAGACCTTTATTGTGAGAAAGAAATAGAGGTGTATAGTAAAGGTGTCAAAACGTATCCATACAGGGGTTCTATCATACACTATAGTATGGATGAGGATGGAATAGTTTTTGATAAGCATAGAGCCGAAGAATATTTTGGAAAACTTGTAGATCTAATTGAGAAGGAAGTGAGAAGATTCTTAGAGAGTTTGAAGAGGTTTGATGAGCTCTAGTTTTTTACCATTTTTGCGATGAATGAGACTGTCCAGTTAATATTTTTGAGGTTTGCTTATAGGCTGTAACGGTAGTATCATAGCCTGCATGCTAGCACAGCCTGCCAAGCCAAAAACCCGACACTGAGCCTTCACAAAACCACGCCACAAAACCAAAACCAAAAACAACACAAAATCCATAAAAGAAACAGACACTAACTGGACAGTCTCACAGCACCAATGAAGTTAAAAATATGCTTATATACTAGTTGTTTTCCCTACTCTTTTTTTAAGAGTTTCTTTAGTTTTTATATACTCTTTGTAAAGTTATTAGAATGGTGTCTATATGCCTGTTATCGTAAGAGCTTCTCATTTATCGAAAAACTACGGTGATGTTGAAGCTTTAAAAGACGTAGAGCTGGAGATAAATGCTGGTGAAATAGCCGTACTGCTAGGCCCCAATGGTTCAGGGAAGTCTACTCTAATGAAAATTGCCGCTGGTGTACTGTTTCCTTCATCCGGAAAGTTGGAAATTTTTGGGAAAGAACCGTACAGAGATCACGAGGTTAAAAAACTGATAAGCTATATGCCACAGGATGAGGGTTTCTATGGCCTCCTAACTGGTTACGAAAACTATCTTTTCTATGCTGGTATCCAAGGCATTCCACGCAAAAAAGCAGAAGAAAGACTAGAAAAGATTAAAGAGTACCTCAAACTTGGCGACTGGTTCTTCAAAAGAAAGGTTCAAACTTACTCTGGAGGAATGAAGAGAAAAACTAGTTTAGCCGTTTCTATATCCTCCAACCCCAAGCTATTAATCTTGGACGAACCTACAACTGGACTAGATCCTTCGGTTAGACGTGATTTTTGGAAGGTCTTGCTTCGCTTAAAGAATGAAGGGAAGACTGTTCTAATGGCTACTCACTTGTTTGAAGATGCAGAGTTTGTCGCTGATAAGATTATAGTCATGTGTAAGGGAAGGGTTATGGCTTCTTCGTCACCTGAAGAGTTAAGGAATAAAATCGGTTATAGATACGCTATAGACATCGAGTTCGCTAATGAACCAGACATACAGCTTCTCGAAAAGATAAAGGAAGACGGTACTGAGATAGTTTTTAGTGGCGGTTTTACTGTTACGATGCTTTGTAACGAGCCTAGGATGGTAAAGATCGTAGAGGATGAGCTCGAGAACACAAGGTACGTCTCGTTTAACCTTAGGAGGATATGTTTGAGTGATATATATTTCCTCTTAACAGGGGTGAGACTTGAATGAAGAGATGTGTCGTTAAATCCGTTATAGTAAGAACGCTTAAAATGTCCTTCAGGTCGAAATCCACAATATTCTGGACTGTCGTCTTTCCACTGATGCTATTGCTTGTTATAACTACGCTATTTGTGCCTAGTGGAGGAGGTTCAAAGGTCAAGTTGAAGTTAGCGATGGTGCCCGAGACAAATGACGAGAGGCTTATTAATCTTACAAAACAGTACTCAGAATACTTATCAAGCTTGGAGGAATACAATGATACTTTCTCCTTTGACATAAATATTACAATCCTATATTGTCTCAATGACTCGCTTGATAGACTAAAGAAGGGAGACTTTGACGCTGTAATATTAATTCCAAAAGATGCTATCCAGAGTCTAGCGGAGAACTTCACCATTAAAGCTAGAATCTATGTTTTAACGAGTGTAACCGACAGGATGAAAGAGCAGTTAGTAAAGTCTGTCCTAGCGGGATTCTTTAGAGAAACAGCACATTATACGGCCATGGGAATACTATATTCAGTTTTAAATGAGACAGCGGTCTATAATCCACAGCTTGAGAAGAGGTTCCAGAAAATTTCAAAGAGCATATGGGAGAATTACGACATTGAGATTATTAACGTCGCTCCTGGCAAAGAAAAAAGTAATCCTAGACCTCTGGTAATAGGGTGGATTACATTATCTGTCATGTTTATAAACTTCATATTTGGAGGTATTGAAGGAGGCGCATCCCTAATAACCTCCGAAATACGACACGGATTCTTACACAGGCTTTTATCGACCAGACTTAAACCAAGCGAGTATTTTGCTGGTCTGGCAATCTCATGGATAATCCTGCTTTCAATCACATCAACACCTACTCTAATCTTTGGATTCCTTTTCCTTAGAGGGAAGCTCAGTATAAATATCATCGGACCTCAACTAGTCTTCATTCTCCTGATAATTCTAGTATCGGAATTGTTCACCTTTGCCTTAGGTATACTAGTAGGCATAATAACAAGATCTCCTGAGGGCGCGACAGTAATCTCTAACATCATCTCATGGGTCATAATGTCCCTAGGAGGATTCTGGATGCCTAAATGGCTACTCCCAGAGGCAATCAGATGGTTCGCAGACTATAACATATTATCCGTCCTGTTCTATGCACTAAGCGACATAGCCGTATACGGCAACCCCATCAGCCAGTATACGATACCTCTAAGCCTCTCACTAATATTCTCATGTATAACCTTTATAATCGCGGCAACCATTTATACCAAGTACCTGCCCAGGCTCCTAGAGAAATAAGTGATACAGTATGAGCGGAGAAGAGCTGTATACTGAAGCTAAGCTTGGAAGACTCGCGATAAACCTAGTGATCTATAGATTCAGAATCTATAGTGCAACGTCGCAGCTAATCATGGGACTGGCATCATTATCCGTATTTTTTTCACTAATTTTCTGTATAGCTTTTTGGAAAATATATATGTCCCTGAATGGTTTCGGCTTCTTATAATACCAGTATTCCTCAGTTTCTTTTTCCTTATTGCGATAATCCTCGATGTTACATTCAGGAAGAGTCATAAATCATTGAGAGATATTCTCCAAGGTAAGGGTATGCAAATTGATGAAAAGAGAATAAATACAGTTTACACATTAGCTTTCTCTCTTCCGTATATTCTCTTCTACATGGTAAAGCCGTTCCCCCTCTGGTATGCCTTCGCATGGCTTCTTTCAACCAATATAGCTTACTTTATAGTCTGGTTATTTTACGAAAGATATATCAATAAACTCTTACCAAGCCTTAAACTAAGGATTAACATGATCTTTACGCTATTGCTTACTCCATTTTCCATAATAACTTTGTATTTCGGTATAGAAAACAATCCTCTAGCAATATTCTCTTTGGGATTGGGGGTAGCTATTGCGACGATGATATCGTCTCTGCAAGAAGTATACAGGGCTGAGAAGGAAATATGAGCAAAGAAGAGGACGATGTCGCCAAGGAAATCTTGAAACTTGATCCTATCTTAAGGCATCCAGTACGCTTCTCAATTTTAACAATTTTAGTAGTTTCAGGATACAGGACAGAGGGTGAACTAGCAAAATCACTCAGGATAAGTTGGGGAAGACTTAGCACCCATATATCTAAGCTTGAAGAGGAAGGTTATGTTAAAACAAGAAGACATTTTACTCTATATGGACCTAGAACATTTGTTGAGATAACCGATAAAGGAGTAAAAGCATACTACAAGTATGTTGAGACGCTGGAAAACATTTTAAAGCTTTTGAAAAAGAGGTAACAATATTTGCTAGTTTTTAGCTGTCTAGACTCATCCTAAAGCTCTGAGGGATTAGTGCTGTGTTATAATATATGATCTTATGTAAATCCATCTAAATCTGTCCAAATATCCATTATATGAATGCTAAGGGTTATAAGTTGGAGAAGTTAAATGTTGTGTTGAAGAAATATGGTACAGTATGTTGCGATATTTCTGGAGATGCATCAACCCAGAAGAATAAGTGGGAAAGCGTTCCAGAAACTTGTAGACTTACTTTCATTAGAGCATATTAGTGAAGAGACATTAATAGAGAACATATTTGATGAAGATGCTGATCGCGAGACCATTTTAAGAATCGTTGAGAATAGTTATCGGCCAGTATTAGATATAGTCTTATCCGAGGAGATGAAAATCTCCTTATCAATCTCAGGTATCCTCTTGGAGTTGCTGAAGAAACATAACCCTGAGGTCATCAACATCCTTGGAAATATATCAAAGCAGGGACTAATAGAATTCTTATGCGAACCCTATTATCATTCACTGGCTATGTTCGCTGGAGAAGATGTCGTTCTCGAGGAGCTTAAACTGTCACGCGAAAATATTAAGAATATGTTCGGTGTTGAACCCAGAGTGGTATTTAATACGGAAGGATTGTATAACGATCAATTTGCTTCGACGCTAGAAAGAATCGGATTCAAAGCTGTTGTAACGGAAGGGGTAGAAAGGGTACTAGGCTGGAGAAGCCCAACTTTCCTTTACTCTACTCTCAACGGAAAAACAAGGATATTGTTAAGGCACGGCATGCTTTCAGAAGATGTAGCTTTAAGGTTCGGTGACATGGGTTGGTGTTGTTATCCTCTTACTGCAGATAAGTATGCTAGATGGATGAAAGGAACGCCTGGAGAGTTTGTAATTATAGGTTTAGATGTGGAGACCTTTGGAGAGTATTTTTCAAAAGAAACAGGTATTTTGGAGTTTTTGAAGTGGCTTCCTAGAGAACTGAGGAATAATGGATTGGAGCTAATCCATACAAGTGAGATAATAGAATATTTCGATCCTGTAGATGAGCTCATGTTTGAGACAACGGTATCTTGGACAAACGGGAG
>Ga0116200_10000455_pt1 | contig 13302 bp, 13 predicted proteins | sample Mar14436cmmetaG_FD_94478 | JGI IMG/M metagenome (GOLD analysis project Ga0116200, IMG submission 94478) | Marine hydrothermal vent microbial communities from Guaymas Basin, Gulf of California to study Microbial Dark Matter (Phase II) - Marker... ... | reverse complement strand
TGTTTCAGCAACGGAAGGAGAAGAGGAAAAACCAGCTATAAGCTTTCTTATCAGCTCTATCAACCCGCCTCTGAAGAACCTTATCAGAATTATTATAACCGCAGAGAAGAACAGCAGACTTATCCCAGGCATTATTCCTCTGAGAAATTCGGAGATTAACATTATGAAGATTCCGCCGATTATTGTTCCTTCGAGAGTTCCCATGCCGCCGAAAAGCACGATTATCATTACCATCACCATCTCGCCCATAGTTGCCAACGAAGGCGAAATCAGCCCGATGTAATAGGCATAGAAAGCCCCGCCGAGCCCGGCGAGAAAACTGCTAAAAGTAAAAACTAGAACCTTCCATTTCACGGTGTCAACGCCCATGGCTTCGGCGACGTCAACATCGTCTCGTATAGCAGCCATGTACAGCCCAATTCGGGACTTAACCAGTTTGTAAACCAGAATTAAGACAACTGCGAAAAGGAAAAGCCCAACGTAATAGTAGTAAAGCTTCGAAGTTCCCCTAGGAAAAAGCGTTGGTATAAGCAAACCCTTTGTTCCGCCGGTGATTTCATACTCGTTTCGCAATACAATGTTTAGGCATTCAGCGAAAGCCCACGTTGTCAAAGCCAAGTATGGACCTCTAGTTCTCAGAGAAACCCCGCCTAAAACAAATCCTATCGGGACAGCGGCAATTCCTCCTACAATAATCCCGGCGGCGGGAGGCAAGCCATAATAATAAGCCAGAAGACCAGCGGCGTAGGCGCCTACCGCTGAAAAAGCATGATGACCAAAAGAGAATTGTCCGGTGTATCCAGCGCACAGGTTCCAACTTAACGCCACTATCATGTAGTAGAAGGCTACGATGAACGTGTGAACCCACCGTGGAGAAAGGAAAAGCGGCAACACGAGTGCAACTGCCAACGCGATGAACCTAGAATATTTTTTGAAGAAAACGTTGAATTGTTCAAGGGTGCTAGTGGAAGCCAACTGGTTCTAGCCTCCCACAAGCTCTAGCTTTTCACCAAGTATTCCGCGGGGACGAATGGTCAAGAAGAGAATTAACAAGATAAAGCCGAAAATGTCTTTATATTCCGTGGCGATAAAGGCGGAGCCGAAGGTTTCCACGAGCCCTAAAACTATTCCGCCGATAAGGCTTCCGCCTATTGAGCCCATACCACCTATCGCAATAATAATATAGCCTTTAATAAGCGGAAAAACACCGGCGTCAGGGAAAAGAAGATAAATAGAGGTTAAGAAAACACCAGCTGCCGCCGCAGTGGCTGTTGATAAGCCGAAAACGTACATGTTCATTCGGTAAACGTTAACTCCGCTCAGTTTGGCCACTATAACGTTCTGAGCCATAGCCCGCCAAGCCCTTCCTACATAAGTCTTCCTCAAAATCACGATTACCCCGAAAATCACGGCGACCGAAACAATCAAAGCGACAAAAAGGTTTCCCGAAATCCTTACAGGACCAAATTCGAGAATGCCTGGAAGATAGTCTGGAGGCTTCTTAAAGAAAGGCCCAAAAAGTGTTAGGGCTAACTGTTTAAAGAATATGCTTAAAGCGAAGGTTACTACTAACACGTAGTCGCCGGGTTTCTCTACAAAATACATAGGCCGTATTGTTAACCGTTCCACAGCCATTCCAATTAGAGCTGTGGAGAGTATGCTGAGGGGTACGGCTAAATATACCGGGGCGCCGAAGCTTGTGATTAGGTAATAGTTGATGTATCCGCCTAACATGTAGAATTCGCCGTGTGCGAAGTTAAGAAGCTTCATAACTCCTAAAATTAGGGTTAACCCTAAACCCATAAGCGCATAAACTAAACCCATACTCAAACCAATTACAAGATACTGCAACAAAATAGAGGGGGAGGGAAGCATTTTGCTTCTCGCCGCCTATTCTTTTGGATATACTACTACTCCGGTTTCGGTGGTTTGCCCTTGCTCCGTCAGTTTAATTATGAAAATCTGGTGGCCGAGCCACTGGTTCCACACTGGTGAGCCTTCAGTTGTTTCCCTTTCGAAAGTTATTGTTCCAGTTGTTCCCTCGAAACTCATGGTGTGCACCAAGGGAACCCAGTCCGCAGGCTTTTCACTACCAGCTTCCTTTATCGCTTGAGCAATTACCTGTATCTCGTCGTACAGGAAGTAGGCATAGATAGGTGGTTCAGACCCGTATTCTGCCTTGTAGTCATTTCTGAACTTCTGGCCTATGCTAGTCAAGGAAAGCTTTTCCGGATGGTAAAACGTCGGATAGGTTACGTTGACTCCGTATTCTCCCGTGGTTTCCCACCATTCAGGCGACCAGCCAGGATAGTCCCATCCAGCCATGATGTCACAGTCAGGCGCTAAGCCTACCTCGTAGGCTTGAACTGGAATTACGTATCCAGCTTCGTAAACGCTTGCGATGAGCAGTAGGTCTGGAGGATTAGCCATGTTCTTTAGCTCTGTAAGCTGAGACCGAAGGTCTGTGGCGTCATAGGGAAATTCTACGATGGTCACGTTGATTCCTTCGGCTTCTGCTTCTGTTTTGAAGGCATTGGCGAAGCCTAATCCGTAGTCGGTGTCCTCAGCCATGACAGCCACATGCTCATAGCCTTCATCAACAATGTAAGGAAGAATCAGCTTGGCGATTTCGGAGTTATAGGGGCTTACTCGGAAAACCCATTCGGAATGATCCGCTGTGAAGTCGTCAGCCCACGTATAATGCGCGAAAATAGGTACGCCGTATTCTATACACTTTTCTTTTTGTGCCAGTGCTACGGAACTGTGCCATATACCCACTATAGCTACGACGTTTTCCTCGGTTATCAGTCGTTCCACCGCGCTTACGCCTACGTCTACTTTACCTTGGTCGTCCGCCACTACGAGAGATAAGTTTTTGCCTAATACGCCGCCTTCTTCATTTATATGTTTAATAGCTAATTCCGCAGTTTTCTTGTTGATTTCTCCAGACTTGTAGTCACCCGGCGACGAAAGGGGCGTTGTCAAACCGATTTTTATGGTTTCAGCGGGTTTTGGCAGATAGAAGAAGTAAACAGCCGCGGCGATTACTATTGCAATTATTATTACGGCAACCGCTACATATTTCACTTTGTTTGCCATGTTTTTTCACCTAACATACATGAAGAATACGCATTCTGTATTTAAGTTTAGCTATAATGTCCTTCGAGAATTTTCTGCATTGTTCTTGGTTAATGTTTCAAGTTATTGAATTTTAATTCGTATAGGAGCGTTTTTGTACGGATATTGTTTGTTGATTCGCTAGGTTTATTTATAAAGAAGCCAATGTATTTTCGTGAAGAAATAGGAGAGAGTCCCGTTGACGAAGAAGACGCCGACGAAGAACGAGGCTTTAGAGGCTTTGGATTTCATAATTAACGTTTTGAAAGAGCACGAGAAGGATTTGGACCGTTTAATCGGCGAGTTAGGCAATATTACCGAACGGTTAGGCAATTCGGGAGAGCTAAGCGGCAGAATCGAAGGAATCGAGGAGCGTTTAGCTAATCTTCAAGATGAAATATCGAATTTAATCGAGTTTTTGACTTCAGCGCCCGCTCCTTCGCCGGATGAACGAAAGCCTCCTATTTCGGCTTCGCCAGCGCCTCAGCAGAGGACGGTTCGCGGTCCACCGGTTATTATTCGTTGCAGGAAGTGGGAAGAATTTAAGGTTTTAGCTTCTGGCGCTGAGACCGTTTCGTTTTTGTATAAGGATGCCGAGAAGGCGTTTCAGGTGGATGCCTTGAAGAATGGGAGGGTTATTACGTTTGCTGGTGAGCTTCCGGGGAATGCTGAGCTTTTGAAGCGTTGGCTTTCAGGCGAGTTGGAGGTTTCTGAGGATAGGATTCTTGAGGGGATTCTTGCTATAGGCTGATTTTTTGTGTGTTGTTCGTTTTGTTCAATAAAGTTTTTATAGTTTAACTTATATCTTAAGTCTTAAGAGAATGGTGATGGGTCGAGGGCTATGTCCGAAACGGCGAAAATAGGATTTTTCCTATTTTTGGAAGCCTTCTCCTTTCTCCTCGATGACAGAAATGCCGTTTAGGACGAGCCGACAAACAGATGAGCCATTCTCAACCCTACGAATACCAATTGCCTCTATCGCCGAGAAAATACTTAACCCCACTCGCCACACGAGCACACACGTTTACAAAACGCAAGATGGGATAAAACGGCAGATACATAAGCAGATACCTTTTTGAATATCGTTTATAAGCGAACTTGAAAGCCACAGCTAGACAAACAAAGCTCACGACAAAAGCGTAAAGCCCGAAAAGCAGCAGATTTAGAAGGAAAAACACGCGGTCAGGAGCGAACCAGAAAATAAACGGCAAGGCACATAGGGCGGCTAAATCTATCAAGGCTCCACCATAATCGAATATGAGTGAGTAGAGAAGCCACAGCGAAACAGAAGCTTTTCGGTTGAAAAGCAGGTCTCGATGTATGTCCAAGGCGTTATGAAGCCACCCGGTAAACCATCTTAGCCTTTGCCTCCAAAGACTGCTCAACGAACGGGGCGCCCACGTCCGGCTTCGAGCCGCGTTTATATACTGCACGTCAAGGCCCTTTCTGTGCAGTTCTAACGTGATTTCGAGGTCTTCAGTTACCGAACGTATTTTCTTCTGGTTGAGAATTTCTCGTAGAGCTTCTGCAGGGTATAAGCCTATGGCGCCTGACACCACTAGAACGGTTTTCGGTAGAGATTGGGCGCATCTGAAAACGCCTAAGCCTTGGCTGTATTCGAGTTGTTGAAGCAAAACATAGGGGTTTTCTCCATCTTGAGGGTGAACATAGCCAGTTACAGCGGTTTTTGGAAAAGCATTAACATAGTTTATAAGCGTTTGAAGCGTGCTGGACGTCCAGCTTGAATCCGCGTCGACGATAGCTACGAATTCGCCTAACGCCTTGTTTACACCGGTTTTTATGGCTTCAATCTTGCCTAGATTAGCGCTGTGCCGAACGATTTTTCCACGGATGTTCGGATATTTCTTTCGGTTAATTTCTATAGTAGCCCAAGCGATTTCGTATGTGTAATCATCGCTTCCGTCGTCTACTACTATTATTTCAGACAGCCCGAAATAGCGTGAAGCAGACTTAAAAACGCTGGATATGCATCGTTGAATGGTTTTCTCTTCGTTATACGCTGGAATTATGAAGGAAATAGACGGATAGCATTTCCTAGGTTTAGATTCCCTCTCCGCCTTTTTTGTTGAAATCCAAGCAGCGGTCATAAGGGTTCCAGATAAGCCTATAAAGAGAAAAGTGTACCAAGCGTAAAGCGTCTGGGTTGCGAAGCTCCAAAAGACAGGGGGCTGTTGCTTAGTAACTTCATAGTTAAAGACTGTGACTATGACTAATTCTGCGAACTGCGGGAAAAGACTCCACGATACGACTGCAAGTGCAACGGGTAGCAGGAAAAGCGCGTAGTAGACTTTGGAAAGGCTATGTTTTGACATGACAAGCCTTCTCGCTTTCTCCCTCTCAATCATTATAACGAAGTTAGAAGATGGATAAAGCGAGTATTCCGTTTACGGCAATATTTTCTGTTGAGAATTCGGTGAATGGAGGGTTTTAGGTGTTTGGAATATTTCGATTCTGAACATAACTTATATTAGTTTCTTATATCTTAATATTTAACGTGGCAGCAAATGACCAGCCGTAAAAAGATCGAAGAAACACGATGGCAAGTCATCAAAGCCTTGCTAGATGAATTTCCTTCCTTACGTGAAAAAGCGAAGGAATACCTTAACTCAAAAACTGATAAATAGTCTTTATTTTATCTTCATAAATCTTAACAAGCCTCTCAAGGATAGTTATTTCCGGGTAATATTATGCCAGAAGCCGTTTTACAAGAGCTACCTATTCATCAAGGTCGATGCGTTAGGTGTGAGAAAAGGAAAGCTACCAGCGAAGATGGACTGTGCGACCACTGCAGATTCATGCTAACACTCCGAGAAGTAACTAGAGAAAAAAGAGAATAAGAACTCGACATACAGTTGACCGCTACGCACCCAGAATCTACAAAGAAAGGTAACGCATCTACTCCTCGGAGTCTTCTTGGGTCTTAGAGTGCGGAAGACCCCTTTTCCGTTCTATGTATAATGCTAAGGCTATTAGAGGGGAAAGGGCTACGGGAATTGCTATCCAGCTCCATATAGGGTCGTGAATCATCACGCATAGGAGTATGATAAGGAACGGGGGATAAACGATTAACATGGAGCATAAAATGACCTCAATGATGGTTCTGAAATCGCTCATTGAAGCTCTGCGATAGTTTATTGCATAGCTTGACTTAAGATTTTGCTTAGCGAGACTAGTTGATGTTATGAGGTTATTGTAGAGTATTGTTCTATTCGTTTTTTCCATGCACAGTTATAAACTTCGAATTTCTTCTATTTTCGAAGGGAGAAAGGAGAAGGCTTCAGCCGTGCCTGATTATAGATGGTTGTTCGTAGGGGATATTCCGCTTCTTTACGAGAAAAAGCGGGTGGCAAGACAGCTAAAAATAGAAACGTGGCTGGACCTATCGCAGTTGCTGCAGGATTTGAAGCTGAAAAAGCTTGAACGGGGAAAGGTGGCGCCTAAAGGTTTAAGCTATCTCGTCTAGGGGTAACCCGCAGACTGAGAGAACCCTTCTAAAGTTTTCCTCTGAAAAGCTTCGCTTGTAGGCTCGTAGAGCTTCTACTAGGCGTTGTGTGCCTATTTCGCCGAGTTTTTCACGGAGTTTCTCAGCAACCATGCTGGAAATGAAAAGGTATTGGCAGAGAGACGTTAGGTTAGAGGGTTTGCGGCGTGTGCTAGCTGTTTCGAAGTCCACGATGCAAGGGGAATCGTCGGCTTTTATGATTATGTGTTTAGGCGCATGGCTTAGTTCGCCGTGGTCCAGTCCCGCCTTGTCCATACGCCAGCACTGAGCCAGTAGCTTGCGCAGAACGCGTTTTATCCGCGTTTTCACATGTTCCTTTTCGCCTTTTAGAGAATCTAGCCACTCTGGCAGAAGCTTGCCTTCGACGAATTCCATTAGCAAAAAGTTAGAGCTGAAACCCAACAGAGCGGGACCGACATTTAGAGTGTTCGCTTTTTTGAGCATTTCTGCTTCGTGTTGCATCCCTTTTCGGTCCGCGTCTGTTCTTCGAATCTTTAACGCTGCTTTACCGTTTCGAGTGTATGCGGCGACAACTATGCCTACGCATCCTTTGCCGAGCACCTTCAGGTTGGAAACCGTTTTTCCGCCGGAAAATTCTATGGCTAAAACGCCTAAACCTTTGAGCTCGCGGATGCGGTCTTCGAGGACTTGCTGTTCGAGCCGCGGATAACATAAGACTTGGGCGTAAGGGGTTTCTCTAAGCTTTTCAACAGCGATTACTGGGTTGTTCTTCACAGCGAAGCTCATCCCTTTCACGGGGTTTCTTATGTTTAAACTTCCATAAAACTTAATAAATCGGGAACCATATGCGTAAATTCCTCTCGGCAAAGGTGAAGTTGAATGAGTATGAGAAAACCTCTTATAATGTTGCCTGGACCGACCAACGTTCCGGATAGAGTGATGCGTGCTTTGGCTCGTCCTATAATTAGCCATCGTGGGAAGGAGTTTGAAGCGCTTTACGAGAGCATCGTAGAGAACGCTAAATATGTTTACCAGACTGAAAACGACGTGTTCCCCTTAACCGCTTCGGGAACCGGGGGCATCGAATGCGCGGTAAGCAATGTGGTAGATAAAGGCGACAAGGTTCTCGTTCCGGTTTATGGAGATTTCAGCCGTAGAATAAAAGAGAAAATCTCGGTTTACGGAGGCATACCAATAGAAATCCCCATCGAATGGGGAAACGTGCCGACTGCTGACCAGATAAAAGAAACGTTGCAGAGGGAAAGCGACATAAAAGCTGTGTTCTTAGTTTATAACGAAACGTCGACGGGCGCCACGGTGCGAGAACTTCCCGAAATCAGTAGAGTAGCCAAAGAACACGGCGCTCTCGTTATAGTTGACGCCATATCTATTCTAGGCGGCGACAAACTGCCAGTAGACGAATGGAAAATAGATATATGCGTCACGGGAAGCCAAAAATGCCTAGCTTGCCCGCCTGGAGCAGCACTGGTCTCGGTAAGCAGCGACGCGTGGAAGAAAATCGAGGGAAAAACCGTTCGAAGCTTTTACTTCGACCTTCTCCGAGCTAGAAGATTCCGCGAAAGAAGACAAACGCCTTTCACGCCAGCCATACCCGTGTTTTTCGCTTTAGACGAAGCCTTGAAGATGATAAGAGAGGAAGGGCTCGAACAGAGATTTAGACGCCACGCTGTTTGCGCCAGCGCCTTCTACGCCGCCGCCGAGGCTTTAGGCTTGGAAGTATTCCCAGCGAAAGAGTGGCGTTCCAACACGGTGATAGCCATCAAAAAGCCAGAAGGCATCAGCGTCGGAGACATCCGCAAAGTTATGGAAAACCGGTACGGAGTTATGGTTGCGGGTGGAATGGGAAAAGTTAAGGAACAGATAATACGGATAGGCTGCATGGGAATAGTTTCACAACGCGAAGTGTTAACAACGGTATTTGCTTTGGAAAACACGTTGAAAGACCTAGGCGTAAAAATTGAAACTGGCGCAGGCGTAGAAGCAGCGAAAAAAGCCTTCAGCTGAAACCCCCTAAACCTTATCCTTTTTTTATGCGTTATTGGCTTGGAGAACTCGACTTGTAGGCGGAGTCATGTTGCGTGTTGTTTCGCTTCTTACTGATTTCGGGTTGAGAGACGTTTACGTGGCTGAAATGAAAGCTGTGATTCTCCAGGTATGCCCAGAAGCTCGTATTGTGGACATTTCGCATATGGTGGAAAAGTTTAATGTGCGTATGGGAGCTTTTCTGCTTGCTTGTGCTGCGCCCTATTTTCCGGACGGAACGGTTCACGTAGCTGTTGTGGATCCCGGAGTAGGCACAGAGCGACGTGCGATAATAGTTGAAACTCGGCGAAGCCTTTTCGTTGGACCTGACAATGGAGTTTTAATGCTAGCCGCGGAGAAGGAGGGAATAGAACACGTTTACGAGATAAGGAACGAGGCATACATGCGCCCCCAAGTGTCGCATACTTTTCACGGACGCGACATCTTCGCACTTGCAGCCGCCCACCTTGCACGCGGAGTTGCACCGAAAGAGTTTGGACCGGAAATTACAGATTACGTGGTTCCGGAATACGCCCAATCCAGGCTTGAAGGGGAAAGGATTGAGGGAGAGATTCTGCACGTGGACGGTTTTGGAAACCTAGTCACGAACGTTTCCGCCGAGGAGTTAGAGAAGGTGGGGATTCATAAAGGATGTATGGTCAAGGCAGTTATCGGCAAAAAAGAAGCCTTGTTGAAGTTTTGTTCAGCTTATGGCGAAGCGGCTAGGGACGAGGCTTTAGCTCTTGTTGGAAGCCATGGTTTTCTAGAGTTTTCCGTAAACCTTGGAAACGCTGCGGAAAGGTTTAAGGCTCAAGCTGGAACTCGGATAGCTGTTTCTAAGGGTTAAGCCTTATCGGTTTTAGCCAAGTCTCGGATTCGGTTGACGCCGCCAAATTCCTTTATGGTTTCGGCAACCGCACGCGGCACGAGAGATTCCCATTTTTTCCCGGCGAGGATTCGGCTTCTTATTTCTGTAGCCGAGTAAACCCTACGCTTGTGGAAAGGTATGGGCTTGACTTCGAATCCGGCTTCTTCGAATAAGCGCCGGGTTAACGGCTCGTTCGTATAGACCACGTGGAAGCGTGGAGTGTAGCCTACTACATGAGAAACCCAAAGCATGTGAACATGTAGGTCTGGAACTGGGATAAGCCAGAACTTTGAAGCTGGAATTTCCGCCTCTTGCAGTGCACGTCTAATCATGAGCAAACGTTCGCCCGCGGTGAAAGGATTATCTAGACGGTGGCTGTATTGGGCGCTTCCAACTACTATTATGATTTCGTCGACTTCTTCTAAAACCCGCTTTACAGCGTGCAGATGTCCTTTGTGGAAAGGCTGAAATCTTCCAACTATTAGACCGCGTTTAACCATTCCAAATTACGCTCCGCTGAAAGCTGCCTAAACCATTTAGCTTATTTGCGCAAACTTAACGTTTGTCCTTTCCAAGCGGTTCAAAACTCGTTCCACAGGGAAAAGCAAAAGCGGCTTTCCATCTACTCGAATAGTCTTCTCTTTTCTAAAGTTTCTCTTCTCTTTTTCCAGCAGGCTGAGTCGAACCTTTTTCCAGCGCCGTGTCCAGCCAAGGTTAAATTCGAACGCACTACGCGGTGGCACGGTATCAGCAGCGGGAAAGGGTTCGTTGCCATGGCTCTTCCCACCACGCGGGGGCCAGTGGCGCAGACTTTGGCTACTTCTCCGTAGGTTGCCACGTAGCCACATGGAATAGCACCAACTGTTTTCAGAATCCGCTGATACCGTTTAGGCAGGCGCTCTAGGGCTAGGGGAAAACGCTGCGAGACCGGTTTGCCCATGTATATTCGGCTTAAAACGTTTATTACCGAATCGTGGAATTTTTCTGGTTTTTTCAGCTGAGTAAACACTGCGCCGTAAGGAAGTTTTTCCAAGGTTGCTTGTAGAGCTGTTTTCTCGTCAGAGCTGAAGCTTACAGCGAAAACCTTTCGATTGTCGAAGGCTACACAGAACCAGACGTTGCTGACTTGTTTGCCGTATACGTGAATCATTCCATTTCGCCTCGAAGAGGTTGGGGCAAGGTTTATTATAGCATCAAATAGTTTAATAGGTTGTCTCATCTATTTCACGGTGAATGGAGAGGAAAAGTTTGGAAACCCGTGAACGGTCTCAGCATTCGTATATGTGGATTCCCGGAGCCACCACAGTCGGGGTTGTTTGCTCAGAAGGTGTGATTCTGGCTTCGGAAAAAAGAGTTTCTTACGGCTACTTAGTTGTAAGCCGGGGTGGAAAAAAGGTTTTCAAAATAACCGACCACATAGGGGCAGCTTGCGCTGGTTTGGTTTCAGACATGCAGATTCTCGTTAGGGAAGTTGAGGTTTATGCTAACCTGTTTAAGATGGATGTAGGACGCCCCATGTCGGTTAGGTCTGCGGCGAAGGTCATGTCGAACCTTCTGTTCAACCGGAGACTTTTCCCGCTTATCACTCAGACCATCGTGGGCGGAATAGATGACGAAGGAGCTTCGCTCTACGTGCTCGACATCTTAGGCTCGGTGATTCCGGACAAATACGCTGTGGTGGGTTCGGGCGCAGAAATAGCCGTGGGAGTGCTCGAGGAAGCCTACAAGGAGGATATGAGCCTAGAAGAAGCCAAGAGCCTAGTAACTCGAGCTATAAAGTCAGCCATAAGCAGAGATGTCATGAGCGGGGATGGAGCCGACTTCCTCATAATAACGAAGGAAGGAATCCGAGAGGAATCCATAAAGTTTTAGGGCTATGCGCCTTTAACCAGCCTTTTAAAACGGTTTTCGATAAACTTAAAGTTTCCAAGCGTTGACTAGATTCTAAAGTATCCCGGGTGAAAGGCGAGAACAAAATGTTTCAGCTATCCCTCGAAGAAGGAGAATTTCTGGTGAAGCTTGCGCGTAGAGCTGTGGAGCAGTATTTACATAATGGAAATCGGATTGAACCGCCTGCAGAGGTTTCAGAAAAGCTCCGGCAGCCTTGCGGAGTTTTTGTTACGATTAACCGGTGGGAAAACGGGCGGAAAATGCTTCGAGGCTGCATAGGATATCCTTATCCCACCCTGCCGCTTGTGGAAGCCGTAATCGACTCGGCGATAAGCGCGGCTACACGTGACCCCCGTTTCCGCCCCATGACCCTCGGAGAGCTGGACAAAGTCGTGTTCGAAGTAAGCGTTTTGACACCTCCCGAAAGGATAATCGTGGAAAACCCGATGGAATATCCCTCCAAGGTTAAGGTAGGCGAAGACGGGCTAATTGTGGAACGCGGAGTCTATAAGGGGCTGCTGCTGCCTCAGGTTCCAGTTGAATGGAACTGGGACGCAGAACAGTTTCTCTGTCAATGCTGCCAAAAAGCTGGGCTGCCGCCGGATTGCTGGCTGCTGAAGGAAACCCGAATCTACAAGTTTCAAGCCATAATATTCGAGGAAGAATCCCCGAAAGGAGAAATTAAACGGAAAAGTTTGGCGGGAAAATAATTCTTGAAGGTTTATGTGGCTGCATGTGGAATCGGACTTGGACACGTCGGAAGATGCGTACCCATAGTGCAAAAACTTCGGGAAAAAGGAGCGGAAATTCTCTTCTCCACATACTTCGAAGGCTTGGAATACGTGAAAAAGACGGATTTCCCCTTTGTAGAAGCCCCAGCGTTAGGGGTCAAAGTCAAACCGGACGGAACAATAGACCTTAAACAGACAGCCATCAACCCCGGACCCTTCATAGCCTCTTTCATGATACTCGAACAGATAAGGGCTGAAATCGAAGCTCTTCAACGTTTCAGCCCCAACGTCGCTGTTTCAGACTCCCGCGCCTCCACGTTAATCGCGGCGAAAATCCTCGGGATACCCACAGTTTGCATTTTAAACCAGTTCCAAGTGATTATTCCACGGAAAAAAAGGTTTTTGAGACTTTCAAAGCTAGCGGACGCTGCTGTTTTGGCGCTGATCGGTAAAATCTGGACAAGTTCAAACCGTATTTTGATTCCGGATTTTCCCCAGCCTTACACCATATCAACCGGAAACCTTCGCATTCCAAAGGCTTACCAGAAACGCGTTCAACTAATCGGACCAATTCTACCAGTCCAGCCAGAGGAACTTCCGGAGAAAAAGGCGTTACGGAGAAAACTTGGCTTAGACTTGGAGAAACCGTTAATTTTCGCTCCTATCAGCGGACCAGTGAAGGAACGTGCCTACCTTTTAAAGGCGTTGATGAAGATTTTCTCGGATTTTCCTGAGGAATATCAGGTCGTTATGTCGATGGGTTATCCGAGTTCCGCAGCAACTCCTATCAGACGTGGAAACTTCATTCTTTACCGCTGGGTCCCTAACCGTTTTGAATACCTCAAAGCATGCGATTTGGTTATTAGCAGAGCTGGACACGGCACGCTTACGCATTCCATTTGCTACGGCAAACCCATAATCGTGGTGCCGACGCCGAGCCACACGGAACAATTAAACAACGCTCGAAAAGTTGTAAAACTCGGAGTAGCTCGAATGGTTGAACAGGAAATCCTAAGCAAAGACGTTCTCCTCTACAACATTGAACGAGTATTGAACGATGAAGAAATTACGGAAAAAGCAAAGCTTCTTCAAGAAAAGGTTTCAAAATACAACGGGTTAGAAGCCGCAGCGGAAGCTGTTCTCGAAATGGCGTAGAAACAGCTCTAGAC
>Ga0116200_10000454_pt1 | contig 13303 bp, 12 predicted proteins | sample Mar14436cmmetaG_FD_94478 | JGI IMG/M metagenome (GOLD analysis project Ga0116200, IMG submission 94478) | Marine hydrothermal vent microbial communities from Guaymas Basin, Gulf of California to study Microbial Dark Matter (Phase II) - Marker... ... | reverse complement strand
TTTTAAGACTATCCACCGGGTCTGAACCTTGCCGGATTTAAGAGACATCATATCAAGATATGTCCTTATTTATTCCACCTCAATCTTCGTGGCTTTTTTTGAGCGTGAGGCGGAAGTTTTTTTCTTTTCCAAGGCTGAAATCCTGGCGTCGATTAGTGATTTGAATGCCTGCAAAAGCTCTATCTGCGCGTTGTAAATATGGTTACAAAATTCGCTGTGTTTTACCTTACTTTCTTTAACCGTTTTCAGAAAAAAGCAAAACGGGCAATAGAGATCATGCTGGAATTCTTCTTCAGCCCTGGTTTCCTCTTTCTTCTTGCTCATTGTTCCCTCCAAAATCTATCGTAAGATAATCTTTTTCGAGGCGTGCTTTTTTAGGTTCTAAACTTACAAAGGTACGAGGCAATATTATATTTCTTTTAAAATTACCTATTCTGATTACCAATTCTTCTCCTACCTTTACGAGATCAATTTCGTCTTTTCCCACAAAAGGTAAGTGTAACCTTATAGTGTGTCTGTGGTTTTCGCTCACGAATTCATAGGGACGGTGCTCGTAAAAAATATCGCAGGGATTCTTACCCTTATAAAGATTTTCTCCAAGTTTAAGGAGCTTTTCCGGGCCTACAACTTCCGTCTGGTAGAACGGAACAGAGAAAATAGGGATCGGATGAAAGTATGAATGGACAAGATCCATGTATTCCTTTTGAGATTTGTGCCAGGTGCCCAGAAAACCGCTGGATGGATCATCTTCAAAGATCCGATTGATAATAACGGCATCAACAGATAGTTGATGTAAAGAGAAAAACATAAACGCCCTCTGGGTTTCTCTCAGCACCATTTTTTCCGCATTTGTGACGAGCCTCACTGAGGTTAGCGCCTGATCCGTGAGCAGTCTATCCACGCCCTGCAGTCGGTTAAAGAGTCTTTCAATGGCCTGGAAATATTCGTCCTCCGGTAACGGAATGTCTGATATCCTCTTCGCCACGGGCCTCATCATACGGGCTATCCGACGTTCCAGGGAAAATACCTTCTTCATGTACCACTCAAGAGTCTTTGGTAGGCTTACAAATCGTATGGACTCCGCTGTTGGTGCGCAATCCAGAATAATCACGTCGTACAATTTCTGCTTGACGTAGCGATTAACATAAAGAAGGGCGCTTATTTCTTCCATTCCCGGAAGTATGGCAAGTTCCTCCGCAAGGATATCTTCAATTCCAGAGGTATTTAGAAGAATAGATATATATTTGTGTACCTCTCCCCAGTTTTTTTCAATTTCTTCATAAATATCCAGTTCCTGAATCCAGAGCCTTTTCGCGACCTGTATTGGTTTTCCTCGGTTTTTGTCCATTAGCGACCGATCCAGATCGAAAGCATCACTGAGACTGTGGGCTGGGTCGAGGGACAAAACAATGGTCTTCAGCCCCTGGCGCGCGATAATGAGCCCGGTAGCGGCCGCTATGCTTGTTTTTCCTACTCCTCCCTTTCCGGCATATAACAAGAGTCGCATATTTTATATTTCGCATATGAATTAAATATCGTCAAGATTGCCAACCTGTTTGTAATGAATCTCAAAACGCGCGTAGCACGGGAGGCTGAAAAAAATTTTTATTGGACTGAAAGGGTATGATATTTTTGTCATATATTTGCGGAATTTTAAAAGGTAGGGAAGGTTGTGAAGGTATTGGTAGCAGAAGATGATTTCGTTTCCCGAAAAATAATGACTCGTCTTCTAGAAAATGAAGGCTATGAGGTCTTCTCTGCATCCAATGGTGAAGAAGCCTGGAATGTAATTGAGCGAGAAGACGTGAGGCTTGTTATTTCCGATTGGATTATGCCTGAGCTGGATGGCCTTGCTCTGTGCAGGCGCTTGAGAAAGGCCAACCTGCAAAAGTATGTCTACGTTATTATTGTTACTGCAAAAAATCATACAGAAGATTTGATAAAGGGCTTAGAAGCTGGTGCAGATGACTTCATTTACAAGCCGATTAACAAAGCGGAGTTACTGGTTAAATTGAAGGTGGGCAGAAGGATTATTGAGCTTGAAAGTGAGCTTTTCGAAAAAAACAAGGAGCTTCTTAAAGCCAATGAGCTCTTGACAAAAATGAGTTTGACGGATTCTCTGATGGATATTGGAAATCGCCGCTATTTTCATCACTACATGGAAAAGACCCACGCTTCCTACAAGAGGCACGGAACTCCGTATTGCATCGCCATGGTGGATATCGATAATTTCAAATCTTATAACGATACATACGGCCATAACGAAGGTGACAGTGTTTTGCGACTTGTTGGGAAGGCTATTAAGAGTACGGTGCGAATGGATGATGAGGTATTCAGGTACGGTGGTGAAGAGGTCGTAATTGTTTTCAGCAACCAGAAGCTTAAGGGAGGACTGAAAGCGTCGGAGCGGGTAAGAAGAAATATTGAGAACCTTGCCATCAAACACGACAGAAACGAACCTTTCGGAGTAGTAACAGTTAGCATTGGTGTTGCGGCAACCGGTGGTTCAGAAAGTAAAGAGCTTCCATGGGAAGAAATATTAAAAGAAGCTGATGCTGCCGTTTATAAGGCAAAGAGAAGTGGAAAAAACCGGGTGTGTGCTATGGCTCCTGGCCTTTTCGAAGTGGTTGAGAAAAGGATGCCGTTATAATTATTTACCTCCAGGATGTTCCGAGGTATTTCAGGTGACTCTTGCACTTATTCTTGCAATCGCTTGCCCCGAATCCCTTAATTATGACAATTCCCGGGGTGCCCTGATTTAACTCACATTCGGGAATCAAAGACTTTTTTATTTCGACGATTTCTGAGTAAGGACTTGCCAGTAGATAATCAATATGCCACCTGAGCTTTTTTACCTTGGATGAGTGCCTTTTAATTCTGGCAGAGACGTTTCTTCTGGCACTTCCGGTATAAATGTACCATCCGGCAGGAAAATGAAATTCACCAAGACGTCCCACCTTTATCATTGATTCTTGAGAAAGTTTGATAATGAGCTGGTATGAAATTACAGGCAAAAAACCCGGGAAGCAATTTTTCCCGGGTTTATTATCTACCACTGTGGGAGATTTGTGTGTGGATTTATTCTGCCCCTTCGACCTCGACAGGTTGTCCGAGGAGATTGAGCGGTGATTTACCATCTGGTACTCCAGTCCTGTAATCAAAGAGATCTTCCACTATTTTGCCTACTTCTTTGTAGAGGGTCCTGAGTGGTATTTGTGCGGGGCAAATCTCTTCGCAGAGTCCGCAATCTATGCAGCGCCCGGCCATGTGTACTGCCCTTACCAGATGAAACGTGGGATCAGGCGGAAGTGTCCCGGCCGGTATCAAGTCAGGATCTTCAAGAGTGCATTCTTTACAGAAACACACGGGGCATATATCCCTGCATCCGAAACACTTAAGGCATCTATCAAAGTTCTTTAACCAGTAGTCCAGCCGTTCAGAAATAGACATATCTTCAATTTCTTTCAACCGGTAGCTTTCTGTGACTGGATTTGCTTTCTCTCCGTAGTCAATCACACTCGGAAACGGTTCCGGGCACTCACACATATCGGCAAGATCCTGTGAACAGGCAAGCCCCAGGATCTTTACCTTCTCCGGTTCTACCTGATTCCATTTATAGAGTTCGTTCAGTGCTCTTTCCTCACATCCTCTGACTACTACACCCCAATTTTTCGCAGGATCCTTTCGGTACAGATGAAGGAACATCTTTATCAGGGGATATCGAGCATTATCAAGGTAAAGTTCGTCGAGTTCCTGCAGGTTTTCCTTGGTAAACACCCATGGTAGAGGGTAGCCTTTGAGGTTTTTTAAGGCCAATACACAGTCAACTTCACCCTTGTTGAGCAATTCTTCTATTTTTTCTCTCATATCAGCACCATTTAGTAAGTTACGTCGATTTGGGTACCTGTCAAAGCTAGCTGGTTAAGTATTCGTGCATAGCCTGGGCCGCAATTTTGCCTGCGCCCATGGCACTAATTACGGTTGCTCCTCCCGTAACAATATCCCCACCTGCCCACACTCTGGCTTTGCTGGTCTTGCCTTTTTCATCCGCCACCACGGTTCCCCACCTCGTGACTTCGAGATCGGGAGTGGTATTTGGAATCAGCGGATTGGGAGATGTTCCGAGAGACACAACCACTGTATCTATATCCATAATGTACTCACTGCCTTCAATTGGTACAGGTCTCCGTCTGCCGCTCTCGTCCGGTTCGCCCAATTGCATCTTGAGCAACTCCATTGCGCAGACGTTGTTTCTGCCATCTGCCAGGAATCCGATAGGAGTAGTTAGAAAATGGAACTGAATTTCTTCTTCTTCAGCGTTTTCTACTTCTTCCGCTCGAGCTGGCATCTCTTCTCTTGATCTTCTATAAATAACGTGGACTTCTTCGGCTCCGAGTCTCACGGCACACCTGGCAGCGTCCATAGCAACGTTTCCGCCACCTATAACTGCAACCCTCCTACCCATTTTTAGCGGTGTCGCATATTCTGGGTAGAGGTACGCTTTCATGAGGTTTGTTCTTGTGAGGAATTCATTGGCTGAGTAAATCATGTTGAGGTTCTCACCTGGTACTCCCAGGAACCTCGGAAGTCCGGCGCCTGTACCGAGGAATACTGCGTCGTACTTCCCGTTTAATAATTCGTCCAGGGTCATGTTTATGCCAATGACTGTATCTAGATGGAGTTCTACTCCGAGCTTTTGCACGTAATCAACTTCTCCCTGAACTATGTCTTTGGGAAGACGAAATTCAGGAATCCCGTATACAAGAACGCCACCGGCTACATGTAGTGCTTCGAACAGGTCAACTTTGTGACCGAGTTTTGCCAGCTCGGATGCGACCGTAAGACCTGCTGGTCCTGAGCCCACAACAGCAACATTCTTACCGGTGGATGGCGCAATTTCGGGAATCTTGACTTCTCCCTGAGCCCTTTCCCAGTCTGCAACATATCTTTCAAGGCGCCCGATAGCGATGGGTGCACCTTTCTGGTTTAATGTGCACTTCATCTCACACTGTGTTTCCTGGGGGCACACCCGGCCGCAAATCCCGGGCAAACTTGTCTTACGTTTCAGGATCTCCAGTGCTTTAGGCAGATTGTCTTCCTTTATTGCCTCCACGAATTCGGGAATATCGATATTCACTGGGCAACCTGCCTGGCATGGTCTTTTTTTGCATTGTATACACCGACTGGCTTCTTTTAGGGCCATTTCGTGGGTATAACCAAGAGCAACCTCGTTAAAATTTCTGCGCCTTATGGCAGGTTCCTGCTTGGGCATCTTGACCCGGTTTAAATCAAGTTTCTTTTTCGGTTTCTTTTTTGGTTTTTCAGGCTCAGCCATGGATAGCTCCTATTTCTCTATGTAATCGCCTGTCATCCTTCAATATGGGACTTGGTCCCAGTACCAACGATAACTTAAATTAGGACTCTGTCCCTGCTCAGTAACCTAACGTTATAAACCCAAGTATGCAAAATTACCTACCACTGAGAACATGAACTGCACTGAAAGCTTTGCTGTCCAATTATTTCATCTGCGTAGGTGCACCTGCGTGCCATCAGTACATCCCAACCCTGTACCAGGTGTCCGTTGAACTCAGGACCATGTACGCAGGCAAATCTGTTCTTACCTTCCACAACACACCTGCAAGCACCACACATTCCTGTTCCGTCAACCATAAGTGGTGCCAGGTGGACGTACGTGGGAATTTCTTTTGGCCTCGTGATATCACAACATAGCTTCATCAAGCAGAATGAAGCCATGGCAATAACTCTGTCAATTGGCTCCTTCGGATGGCGTTCAACCAGTTTGCGGAGAGGTTTTAACGCCGTAGGGTTGGTAAATCCTCCGTCACCGCCTGCTGCAAGGATTAACTCGTCACTGATTTCTTTCAGTTTTTCCTCGCCAAATAGGTTCTTTTGATCCGGAACCTGAAGTATTGTGGTGATCTTATTCCCCTTGTCTTTCAAAGCCTTTATGGTGGGAACCATGCCGGCTATTCCGTATCCGCTTACTATGCACACAACGTGGCCAAAGGAGTCAATGTGAGAAGGTCTGCCCAGTGGACCAATAAGGTGAGCCAGGTTGTCTCCTTCCTTTAACTGGGCAAGCGCTCTTGTTGTCCTTCCAACCTCAATGAAAACGAATTCTACCGTTCCGTCATCTTTGTTCCAGTCGCTTAACGTGAAAGGTACTCGCTCACCCTTCTCATCAATAATTAGAATGATGAACTGGCCAGGTTGTGCTTTTACTGCCACCAAAGGGGCTTCTACCCGCATGCGATGAACGCTTGAAGCTAACTCTTCTTTTTCAACTATGGTAAACATAGCTACCTCTTTTCAATTCTTACGGCACATGCCTTGTATTCGGGAATTCGGCTTACCGGATCGTGAGCAGGGTTCGTCAGGACATTAACCGGACTTTCCGAGAAGTGGAAATCCATGGTTACAACACCCTTGGGTGCCTTGTCACTTATCAGAACTTTTGCTTCCACTGATCCGCGCCTTGAAGTCACTCGTACCACATCGCCATTGTTTACTTCTAAAGCAGCCGCGTCATCCGGATGAATTTCTACGAATTCTTCTCCGCGGATTATATTAAGACCTGCAACCTTGCGGGTCATGGTACCTGTGTGGAAATGGAAAAGACTGCGTGCGGTTGTAAGCACAAACGGATATTCTTCATCGGGCATTTCTTGTGGCCCCTTGTAGGTTAACGGCTCAAAATGACCCTTTCCTCTGGTAAAGGCCTGAGTGTGCAAAATGGGAGTTCCCGGATGATCAGTATCAGGACATGGCCACTGCAACGTGGTCATCTGTAAACGATTATAGGTGATACCACCATAGCTCGGGGTTACCTTGTTTATTTCATCCAAGATTTCTCTCGATGAGGTGAAATCAAAGCCCTTAGCGCCCATTCTCTTGGCTATTTCACATGTAATCCACCAATCTGGTTTTGCCACTCCGGGAGCCGGGACTACGGGATCGAACCACTGGACCCTTCTCTCGGTATTTGTAAAGGTACCATCCTTCTCAGCGAAAGAAGCAGCGGGAAGAACCACGTGAGCATAAGGTACAGACTCGGTGGGGAAGATATCCTGTATGACGAGAAACTCGAGTTTCTCAAAAACATGTTGCAGGTGTTTCAAATTTGGTTCGCTAACTGCAGGATTTTCGCCCACCAGATATACCGCCTTTATTTTACCGGCGTTTATTTGGTCAAACATCTGGGGCAGTGTCAGGCCAATTTCTCCGGGAAGATTATCCACTCCCCAGGCCTCCTCGAATTTCTTTCTCAAATTCTCGTCAATAACTGCCTGGTATCCAGGAAAGACGTTGGGTAAAGCTCCCATATCGCAGGCACCCTGAACATTGTTCTGGCCTCTCAGTGGATTTACTCCGGTGCCGCGCTTTCCGATATTTCCGGTCAGCATGGCTAGGTTGGCTGTTGCGAGAACATTGTCTGTACCATGAGTATGCTGGGTGATACCCATTGCGTAGAGAAGTGCCGATGGTTTGTTCGTAGCGTAGAGGATTGCGGCTCTTCTGATCAATTCCGCATCAACTCCTGTGACCTCGGAAACGAAGTCAAGGGAGAACGCCTCGAGCGATTTCTTAAACTCCTCAAAATTCTCGCATCGACTCTCAATAAATTCCTTGTCGTGAAGATCTTCATCTACGATTACTCTTGCCATTCCCATCAGCAGCGCTATGTCCGTTCCCGGACGATGCTGCAGGAAATATGTGGCGTGTTTTGCTAATGGTATTTTCCTGGGGTTGGCAACTATAAGACGAGCTCCGTTCAAAACAGCTCTGCGCACCCTCGTTCCGATCACAGGGTGTGTATCTGTAGTGTTTGTTCCAATGGCCAATATACAGGAAGCTTCGCCAATATCCTCGATGGTATTTGTCATTGCCCCACTTCCGAATGCTTTGACCAGACCGGCCACAGTGGGGGAGTGTCAGAGGCGCGCGCAGTGGTCAACCGAGTTGGTTTTTAACACTACCCTCGCGAACTTCTGGATAACGTAGTTCTCTTCGTTAGTGCATTTGGCCGAAGAAATAACTGCAACCTCATCGGGGTTGTACTTGGAAAACTGTTTCGCTACGGCGTCGAGGGCTTCTTCCCACGATGTTTCTTCCAGGGAACCGTTTTTTCGTATGAGCGGTGTTTTGAGACGATCAGGGCTATGGACAAATTCGCCTATCCCAAAACGACCCTTAACGCAAGAAAGTCCTTTATTTGCCGGGCCATTCGGATCGGGTACCGTTCTTACTATTTCACCGTCTTGTACTTCAAAAATCAGCCTGCAACCAACGCCGCAGTAAGGACAAATACTTGCCTTGCTTTCTCTTTCCCTGTAGCGATCGTACAGGCTCATCACTATGTCTGATATTTCCGGACATAGATTTTCTTCTTTAGCCTTGACTTCTGCTCGCCATTGCGGCAGCTTGTCCATCAATGCACCAGTGGGGCACACATCCACGCATGCCGCGCAAAACTGGCAGCCAACCTCTTCCAGAGATCTGTCAAGAGGCGTTCCGACTTCCTGGCGACCTTCAACCTCTTTAAATACAATTGCTCCCACTCCCCTGACTTCGTTACACATCCTGACGCAACGTCCGCACCGCACACACAGGTTGTAATCTCTTCTGAAAAACGGACCTCCGTCCTTAACCTCGAACTTCTTTTCGGTGGGAGCTTCATAAGGAATTTCAATTCCCACGTAGCTGATCAACTCCTGCAACTCACAGGTCTGGTTCTTGGGGCAGGCAATACATTCTCTGGGATGATCCCTCAGTATTGCTCTCAATGTCTCCTGCCTGAACTCCTTAACTCTGTCTGTGTTGGTTCGAACCACCATGCCTTCTTCAACAGGAGTGGAACAGGAGGCGGGTAATCCTCTGAAACCTTCGATTTCAACGGCACAGATGCGGCAGTTTCCACTTGGTTTAAGTTGTGGATGAAAACAGAGAGTCGGAATAAAAATTCCAAGCTCCTCTGCCGCCTTCAGAACCGTTGTTCCCTCTGCTACTTCAACTTCCTGACCATCAATCCAAAGTTTTACTTTTCCCATTACGTCACCCAATATCCGGTATTAGGTTATAGGTTAAACTCAACAAATTTGGTATGATATTTGAAAATTATGGCTTGCAATAGTGGGAATAGTTAGACAATTAAAAGTGCTTAGAAAAACATCTGTCACAAGGATTTGTCTCTTTCGGTTAACTTTCATTAACTGATCCTGCGCTCACAAGGCACTTTGTTTGAAAAACGCGAATTTGTCAAATAGATAATGCTAGTACCTCTCCATAGGCGCAGCCTATAATAGCGCTAGATTCACAAAACTGCAAATAAAAAATTACACAAATGGTTTAAAACCAGATTTTTTAATGTATGTTAACTGGTAGTTCCGTGCTATTTTGTCTTTAAAAGTGTCTCATGAAATGGTTTTATCTGTCATTAATTGCGGCTTTTTTCACTTCGCTGTCCGATGTTTTTAACAAAATCGTGTTAAAAAGGGTGGATGAGTGGATAGTTATCTGGCTTGATCTGCTGGTAACAATTCCCTTTTTGCTGCTTTTTCTGAAATATTTCCACTTTACTCTTCCTTCATTGGATGTGTTCGTGATAATAGCTGAGCTGTTGCCCATGGAAATTGCTGCCTTTTATCTCTACATGAAGGCCATTAAAGTTTCTCCACTTTCTTTGACCATCCCGTTCCTTGCTTTTACTCCCGTTTTTACGATCCTTACGGCCTGTTTAATACTCGGGGAAAATATTAGTCCGGCAGGAACGGTGGGTGTTTTGCTTGTTAGTATTGGGGCGTATCTTTTGAACGGGGAGGAAATGCTCGGGCGACCTCTCGCCCCCATAAAAGCGATTTTTAAAGTACCCGGTTCTAGGTACATGTTGATTGTTGCGCTGATATATGCCGTCACATCCACCCTTGGCAAGAAGGCCGTGCTTCTCTCAGATCCTTTTTCTTTTGGCCTCGTGTATATTGTTTCTCAAGCTATTGTACTTACTACAATCAACGCATTTCGCTTTGCAAGAAATCGTAGCCTGTTTGGTAGCATTAAGGATAACAACATCTGGAAATTTGTACTGGCTGCGGGATGTTCCATGGCAATTATGGTAGTAGCGCATTTTTCGGCTATACAACTTGCCCCAGTCTCTTATATGATATCTGTGAAGCGATTAAGCCTGGTAATTTCGGTTCTTTTTGGCTGGCTTATATTTAAAGAGAAGCACATCTTTTATCGTATTCTGGGAGCATCGTTGATGATGTGTGGTGTTGTGCTCCTGTACCTCTATTAAAGGTAAAGGCAAATGAGACAGGATGAACTTCGTCTGGCAATAATATGCTTCTTCGTGAGCTGCTTTGTGCTGGCAGGCTCTTCCACAGCATATAATCTTAAATCGTTGCGAAAAACGTTTGTTAGCCTGGAAAGTCTTGCCCCGGAAACCGGTGCCGTAATTTTTGAGATGAACAGTGGAAAAACTATTTTTTCTTCGCATGAACACAAAACTTTTGTACCTGCGTCCGTGGCCAAGTTGATTACGTCTTATACAGCACTCAAAGAACTTGGCCCCGATTATACTTTCAAAACAGAAATCTACGTAGACGGACCCGTTGTCGACGGAAAGCTTGATGGAAATCTTTACATTAAGGGTTACGGTGATCCCTTTTTAGTGGATGAGAAAACATGGATACTGGCAAAAAGTATTAGTTCGCTGGGGTTGAAAAGATTGAAGGGTGACCTGGTGATTGACGGAAGTTTTTTTTCACCCCTGGTTACAAAGATCAAAATAGATAAAAATGAAAGTCGGCCATACAATGCGGTGCTTTCGGCGTTATCGGTAGATTTTAATACCGTCACTTTCAGGATCTTTCGGTCGAACGACTCCGGAAAAAGGGGTTTTGTTTCCGTTATCCCTTCGTCACCTTATGTGGAGCTGGAAAACTCTGTAAAAGTCTCTAGCAAGATCACTTACCCCCAGGTAGCTGTTACGAAAAGAAGAAAAAAAGGAGGGGTAGGGGAAGTATTTAAGCTAAGCGGCAGGATTCCGGCCAATGGAAAACCCTTCGAAGTACGTTCCAACGTTTCTTTTCCTCTTCTTTTTTCCGGGTGGAGTATCAGAGAAAAGCTTGAAGCGGTTGGTGTTAAGATAGATGGATCTGTAGTCGTTGGTAAAGTCCCTGAAGGTGCGGGTCTGTTTACCACTCACTATTCACCGAGCTTGAGGGAAATTCTTTATGGTTTAAACAGGTTCAGTAATAATTTTATGGCGGAGATGGTATTCAGGGTACTTGGAGCCCGGCTTTACGGTCCGCCCGCTACCGTGCAGAAGGGGAGAAGAGCGATTGAAACAGAGCTGAAAAAGCTTGGGATTAAAAGTAGTGAATACTTCATTGTAAACGGATCGGGCCTTAGCAGAGAAATGCTTGTCAGCCCTTTTGCAATCAGGAAGGTTTTAACTGCGGTGTACACGGATTTTTCCATAAGGCCTGAGTTTCTGGCGTCAATGGCAACCCCGAGAACTCCGGGTACTCTCAAGTGCAGGTTTTCCTGCTACGGCAGAACTCTTCCCGTATTCAGAGCAAAAACGGGATCACTAAATGGAGTAGTCACTGTGGCTGGATATACCTGTGACTCAAGAGGTCGAGTCCTCGGAATAGTCATTTTGTGCAATAAAGTCGGGAAACCATGGAAAGTTAAAAGGTTGCTTGATAAAGTAGTCTGTCTGCTTCAGCAATAAAAAGATCTATAGGAGGAATTAAGTTGATTTCTAGTATGACCGCGTACGGAAGGGGCGAAGTTTCAACTGATACTGAAAGGGTTCTCGTTGAAATAAAAGGAGTAAACCACAGGTTTATGGACATCCAGTGTCGCCTGCCCAGGGTGTATTCGAGCTGGAATGAAAGAATAAGAAAAATTATACAATCTTCCGGGATTAGAAGAGGTCGCATAGAAGTGATCGTGCAACTGGAAGAATCTCCAGAGAAAATCGATAGACCACTACTGAATGAGGCGCTGGCCCGAAACTACTATTTAGCGCTTAAAGAATTATGTTTTAAGATCGGGCTGGATGACTCTCCTCGACTAAGCGACTTGATATCCATAAAGGACATTTTTGAGGTGGCGGAGGAAGAAGACAGAACAGAAAAATTATGGGAAATTGTCGAAGAAGCACTTAACGAAGCTCTCGACACTTTTATGGACATGAGAAAAGTTGAAGGCGAGAATCTGGCGAAAGATATACGCGAAAGACTAACAAAAATTAGTTCGTTGATTGAACAGGTAAAAGAATATGCTCCCAGCGTTGTTGAGCATTATCGGGAAAAGCTGAGGAAAAGGATCCTGGAACTGGTGCCCGAAGATAAGTTTGACGAAAGCCGCTTTCTGCAAGAAGTTACAATATTTGCAGATCGTTCAGACATAACGGAAGAGCTTGTTCGAGCTGAAAGCCATGTTAGTCAATTTATGGAGATTCTTGAGCAGGGAGGCACCATCGGAAAGAAGATGGAGTTCTTGTTACAGGAACTGTCTAGAGAAATAAACACCATTGGCTCCAAGGCAAACAGTGTTGATATTGCCGGACTGGTTGTCGAAATGAAAAACGAAGTAGAAAAGATACGGGAGCAGGTTCAGAACATTGAGTAATTTACGGAGATTTTTGGACGCTGATTTCGTTCCCGTCGCTCACGATTCTTATTAAGCCGTCTTTACTGATAGAAAACCACTTAATCCCGACTTTTTGTGCTGTTTCATGATGATATGATTTAGGTACTTCGGGAATAAAAACCACAATTTCGGGATTCGACAGCTTGATGGCATAATCCACGGAGTTTTTCCCGGTTGTTTTCCCGTAAAAAAGAAGCGCGGTTTTTGCTGACTGGCTCTCATGAAACCTTAATTCTTCGTTTTCGAAAAAGAAGTGAAAGGGCAGCAGAACTATTCTGGTTTTGCCATATTTTAGGGAAAATATGACGTAATACTTTTCGTAGTATGGAGGATCTGGTGCCTGATGAACCTGATAAACCGAAGGATAAAGTACTTTCAAAGAAACCTCTCCCAGCCTGATGTTTTGAAAATCAGTCAGGATTTTCTTGGTGCAGTTTTTTTCCCTTAAAGACTCAAAAGTTTCCCTGAAAGCGTATCCTCTGAGACCGATTCCGCTGTGCCACAGTTCCCTTATTTGAAAAGCATCTACCACAAACGGCAGTAAAGAACATCTTGGGTATACAGACGCCAGAAGCAAGAAATCAATTTCTTTTACTTTTTCTTTCCACAAAAAAGGTGCTAC
>Ga0116200_10000452_pt1 | contig 13315 bp, 11 predicted proteins | sample Mar14436cmmetaG_FD_94478 | JGI IMG/M metagenome (GOLD analysis project Ga0116200, IMG submission 94478) | Marine hydrothermal vent microbial communities from Guaymas Basin, Gulf of California to study Microbial Dark Matter (Phase II) - Marker... ... | reverse complement strand
CGGGATCATCCCTCGTCGAGATTTGGAAAAGCATCTGAGGCGGTTCAGCTGAGCAGTGCAAAGAGCAACTCCATGTGGCAGGTGGCGCTGGCTGCCTGCCACATATCGTTTATTCTGGCTGGAATTCGTGGGAGGTAGAGCGCGTTTCCGGTGCAAAACGAGTCTGGATAAAATTCGTGGGGAGAAAAGGCCGGAGGCCCCGCTGATTTTAGCCACACCCGTGCAAAACTCGACGGAGGCCCCGATTTATCGGGGTTGGATCTTTGGGATTTCCCGTGGCCAGGATTCGGATGCCCCAACTTGTTGGGGTTGCCCGCCGGCAAACCCGAACAAGTTCGGACCTCCGGTGCGCCCACCACGGCAACTCTCAGAGAGCCTCGGGGTTTTCCCGGCAGAAGCCGGGCCTCCGACCCCCCTTTGCACCGAGAACCGGCGAATAAACACGCTAAGCACCCACGTCAGTTTGCCTGAACGGGCAGGATGAATACAATATATATAGTTGAGAAGATGTTGACCACGAATTGCCACGGAAAGCACTTCGGCGAACCGACGGCTGAGAATGCCTGGATTTTGCGGGGCGACAGTTACCGGTGAGCGTTATTGACGAGATTAAAGACCGCCTCGACATCGTCGAGGTCATCTCTTCCTACATTCCGCTGCAGAAAGCAGGGCGGAACTATAAAGCCCTGTGTCCTTTCCATTCCGAGAAGACCCCCTCCTTCGTCGTCTTCCCCGACAGCCAGCGTTGGCACTGCTTCGGAGCCTGTGGTGAGGGAGGCGATGTCTTCACCTTCGTGATGAAGCAGGAGGGCTGGGACTTCCGCACTGCATTGGAGGAACTGGCGCGACGGGCGGGCGTCGAACTGCGGCCCCGCACCCCGGCGCAAAGGCAGGCGGAGGAGGAGGCCGACCGGCTGCGTGGGCTCCTGGCGGAAGCGGCTCGGTACTATCACCACCTCCTGCGCCACGCACCGGAAGCCGAAGCGGCGCGGACCTACGTCGCCCGACGCGGACTGAGCAACGAGACGGTCGCTCGCTTCACGCTTGGCTATAGCCTCCCGGGTTGGGAGAGCGCACGGGCCCACCTGACCGAACGAGGCTACACAATCGAGGAACTCGTGAAGGCCGGATTGCTCGTGCAGCGGGAGGACAGCGGCAGCACTTACGACCGCTTCCGTGACCGCCTGATGATCCCCATCCGTGACTTGCAGGGGCGTGTGATCGGCTTTGGAGCCAGGACGCTCGATCCGGAGGGAGTGCCCAAGTACATCAACTCTCCCCAGACACCGCTCTTCGACAAGGGCCGCACGCTCTTTGGGCTGGACCTAGCGCGGCAGGCCATCCGCCGCGAAGACCGAGTCGTCATCGTCGAGGGCTACATGGACGTGATGCAAGCCCACCAGGCGGGGTTCGCCAACGTGGTGGCCCAGATGGGCACGGCGCTGACCGAAGCACAACTCAAACAACTCCAGCGTTACACCAAACGGTTCGTACTCGCGCTCGACCCCGATGCGGCAGGCGTGCAGGCGACACTGCGCGGCGTCGAAGTGGCGCGCGAGGCACTGGAGCGGGAATGGGAGCCGATCTTCGACCCGCGAGGACTGGTGGGGTACGAAGCCCGACTGGGAGCGGAGATCCGCGTCCTCCGCCTCCCACGCGGCCAAGACCCGGACGACCTGATCCGTGAAGACCCACAGCGTTGGGCTGCGATGGTCGAGGAAGCGGTCCCCGTGGTGGACTTCTACCTTCAAATTCTGCTGGAAGGACTCGCCCCGGACGACACCAAAGCCAAGGCCCGCGTGGTGGATACATTGCTGCCGATCCTGCGGGCGGTGGCGAACCCGGTCGAGCGGGAGGACTACGCGCAGAAGATAGCGAGGGCACTACGAGTGGATGCACGCGCCGTGCACGCCCGCCTGCGCAGCGCCGAGCGCCGGAGCGCACGACTACAGCGCGGCACGGCCCGCACCCAGGAGAGAGCGCCATCACGAGGCGTGACAGCCGACCTGGAGGGGCACTGCCTGACGATGCTTCTGCAACGGCCCGGTATCCTCTCACAGATCAATGACGCACTCAGAGAAAGCCAACTGGAGCCCCTGCGAGGACAGGACTTCCAAGATGTGGGTTACCGGGCAATCTTCGAAGCGTGGGAGACACTCCTGACGACCGAGCACCCTGTCCCCATCGAAGCGCTGCGAGCACAGTTGCCCACCGACCTGCATGCGCGGCTGGAGGGATTGCTCACACCCGACGAAGCCACACTTGCCGACGAGCAATTGGTGCGCGACGTCGTGCTGACGCTCCTACGACTACGAGAACGCAACCTCAGACAGTTGGGCCAGGAACTGAGTTTCCTGACCCTTGAGGCCCAGGAGGCGGGGGACATCCGGGCGGAACAGTATATCGAGGCCCTGCGAGCGTACAGAGAGACACTCCTGCGCACACAACAGGCGCTGGCACAGCGCTGGGGATGGATGAGCCGAGGCAGGGCAGCCTGAACACCTACACCTGTGGGGCTTGAGTACGATGACAGGAGAAAAAGAACACCAATCTACACCAATTGCTACAGCAGATAAGCCGGCGATGCGAGCGACGAGGGACATCCTCGACGCTCCGGATCGCGACCCACCGGTGCTGCCCGATGCTAATTTGGCGCCATCGGCAATTGATGAGAGCCTCCCAGACGAGCAGGGGGACACTGCCATCTGGGACGAAGTGGAGGAACCCACCCCTGACGAACTAGAAGAAATCGAGGAAGAAGAACTGACGGATACCGCACGCGAAGCATTGCTTGAAGTTACGGATGACCCGGTACGCATGTACCTGCGGGAGATTGGGCGGGTGCCCCTCCTGGAACCACACCAGGAGATATGGCTCTCTACCCAGCGAGAGGCAGCCGTTCATCTTAAGGACTTACAGGCTCGTTTGAAAGAGCAGAGCGGACGACCACCAACAGGACAGGAAACCCTGACTGCCTTGATGAATTCGCTCCGCAAGGCCTGGTCGGCCATACTCAAGAACTGTAGCCACCTGAATCTGCCTTTGCCTGACCTGGCCGCATTGGTAAATGAGGCCGCAGCACTCCGCCACGCATTGATGCCGGAGAGCCCTTCGTATCTCTACAACTACCTGGAGCAGATAGGCTGGTCAGAATCGGAAGATGAAACCTGGAAAGCGCTCACCAGCAATCTCTTCGACGTCTTGATCCTGCTCTACCTGCTGCCTGAATCCACACTGGACCTGCTGCGTGAAGAGTGGCGTAAGCGGAAGAAGTTCCCCTCACCGCGCAAGATCAGGCACAGGGTACCAGGTGAAGAGGAAATTGCAGCGACATGGGCCAATCTGGAAGAGCGAGCCCTAGAGGCCCAGCAACTTCTGACCCGGGCCAACCTGCGATTGGTGGTCAACGTCGCCAAGCACTATACGGGGCGCGGTATCTCATTCCTCGACCTGATCCAAGAAGGAAATATCGGGCTACTCCGGGCCGTCCAGAAATTCGACCACACCAAAGGATTCAAGTTTTCGACCTACGCCACCTGGTGGGTCCGGCAGGCGATTGGCCGGGCCATTGCAGACCAGGCCCGTACCATCCGCATCCCCGTGCACATGGTGGAGACGATCAATCGTCTCCTCCGTCTCCAGCGGCAGATGGCACAGGAACTGGGACGAGAGCCCACGGTGGAGGAACTGGCACTGGAGTCGAATCTATTGGAGCCGGAGGAGACGGAGGCCATCCTCGCCGCACAAACCGCAGGAGAACCGCTACCGCCTTCACTGGAGCGCCGCCTGCGTCGCGCTGCGGCCAAAGTGCGAAGCATTATGCGCATCTCGCAGGAGCCAATGTCGCTGGAGATGCCGGTGGGGGCGGAGGACAGCGGCCTGCTGGGTGATTTTATCGAGGACGAGACCATCCTGGGGCCGGTTGACGCAACCTCCAACCAACTGCTCAAGGAGCAAATACGTTCCATCCTCAATTCGCTCAGTGAGCGGGAGCGCGCGGTGCTGGAGATGCGCTTCGGACTGAAGGACGGAGAAAGCCACACGCTGGAAGAGGTCGGGCGCGCCTTCGGTGTAACACGCGAGCGCGTGCGGCAGATCGAATCCAAGGCGCTCCGAAAGTTGCGCCACCCTGGCCGCAGCCGCAAATTGCGCGACTTTCTCGGCTAGACCGAAACGAAACGAAGCATCTGCGAAATGGAGGATGTACCTTGCGACGTAGAACCGGATGTATCGCCTGGCTCATCATCGTTGCCATCGTCATTGTGCTTTTCCTCGCGTGGCAGTACTTCGACTATCGCCTGGCTACCCGCACTCTGCCCGTCGGGATGACGATGGCCGGTATGTCAGTGGAGGGAATGACGCGCGAACAAGCACTCAACGCGCTCGAGGTGGCCTTTGCCACACCTGTCGAACTTGAGTACCAGGAGCAGCATCTCTCCCTCCCCCCCGATAGCGTCGAGTTGCGCTACGATGCCGAGGCCACAGCAGCCAATCTAGATGCGGCACTGGCTGCACAGAGAGGACTCGATGGCTTCATCGCTCACATCCTGCGCCGCCCGCCCGCCCCAGTGGACGTCCCTGTGGTGGTCAGTTACTCGGACGAGCGGCTCGACGGCTTTCTGGCCCGCATTGCCGGACAGTACGACCAACCGCCACAGGAGCCGGTCCCACTCCCGGCCAGCCTGACCTTCCGCCCCGGTCAGCCGGGCCACGAACTGGATATCGAGGCCTCACGCCCCCAGGTCGCCAAAGCCCTCGTCTCGGCCACCAACCGGCGAGTCGAACTGACCGTCCAGACGAAAGAGGCCCCACCGCTGGACCTGGACATACTGGGCCAGTTGCTCCAATCTCTCCTGGATGACCACGAGGGCCTGATACCCGGCATCTTCGTCAAGGACCTACAGACCGGGGATGAACTGGGGATCAACGCCGATGTCGCCTACGCCGGGTTGAGTGTGCTCAAGATCGCCATCCTGGAAGAAGCCTACCGGGCTCTCGACGAGCCTCCCGACGTCGAAATGACCCGACTGCTTAGCGAGACGATGACCCTCAGCGGTAATTTCACTGCCAATTTGCTGCTGCGGGACGTCATAGACAATGGTGACGAGTTTCAGGGGGCCGAAAACCTCACCGCTTCGATGCAGTATCTGGGGCTGAGAAACACCTTCATGGCGGCCCCCTACGACGAAGAGGCTCCACTGACTATTGTCACGCCGGCCAATTCCCGTACCGACATTACCACCCGGCCCGACCCGTTCATACAGACCACGCCGCTGGACATAGGATTGCTATTGGAGATGATCTATCAGTGCAGCCACGGCGGCGGCGCGCTGATGGTCGCTTACCCCGGCGCTTTTACTGACGATGAGTGCAACCAGATGATCGAGTGGATGAGTGAGAATCGCATTGATAGCCTCATCGAGGCCGGGGTCCCAGTGGGCACCAAAGTGGCACACAAACACGGCTGGACCGGCGACACCCACGCCGATGCGGCGCTCGTGTTTAGCCCAGGCGGTGATTTCGTGCTCGTCATCTTTCTCTACCGTCCCGAATGGCTGGAATGGGAGGAGAGCGCACCCCTTATGGCCGACATCGCCACTGCCACTTACAACTATTTCAACATCTCGCCATAGACCTCACCTTATTCTGTCCTACTGCCGCGAGCATGCATCGCCAAACCGATCAAGCGCTCATTACGACGGCTGGGAGCCATAGAACCACGAAAATGGTACCTTTGTCCAATTGCATGTTTACTCACTTGGCTCTATAATTCACAATACGTTAAGCGTATGCAGGAATCGGGATATGAAGTCTCTTGAGACTCGGCATATTGAGATAACCGATTTTTCTTCCAGTGGACCTGCTGCGCCAGAGGCCGAACCTTCGCAAGAGCCGCGCATCCCATCCTCCTCCTCTTCAAAAGGGCCGGCAGCACAGCCAGGCATTTCCCCGCCCCGGCAACCTGAACACGTCAAGGGGCGACTTCCCGATGGTCACTTGCTTCAGAACCGCTACCGTGTTCTGGGAGTGCTGGGGCTTGGTGGCATGAGCGCCGTCTACAAGGCCCAGGATCTGCGCTTCCCCAACGTCACCCGCCTATGCGTCGTCAAGGAGATGCTCAATACTGCCACGGATCCCCAGGTGCGGGCTATGATCAAACGCAGTTTCGAGCGCGAAGCCAGTATCCTCGCCACCCTCAGCCATCCCGGTATTGTTCAGGTCTATGATTATTTCAATGAGGGCGACCGCAGTTACCTTGTCCTCGAGTATGTAGATGGTAAGGACCTGGAAGCCCTCCTGCTTGAGACGCCTGGCTTCCTGCCCGAGGCTCAGGTGGTGAACTGGGCTATTCAGATCTGCGAAGTGCTGAGTTACCTACACAGCCATAAGCCGCAGCCAATCATCTTTCGTGACATCAAGCCCTCCAACATCATGCTCGATAACCATGGCCGCATTCGGCTGGTGGATTTCGGCATCGCCAAGATCTTCCAGGTTGACCAGAAAGGCACTATGATCGGCACCGAGGGTTACTCACCGCCGGAGCAGTATCGAGGCATCGCCGAACCCCGAGTGGATATTTACGCTCTGGGAGCCACGATGCATCACCTGCTCAGCAAACAGGATCCACGACTGGAGCCGCCATTCTCCTTCCACGAACGTCCCATTCACAGAACCAATCCCAGCGTATCCCGTGAATTGGTGGAAATCATCAACCGAGCGGTGGAATACGACGCCAACAGGCGCTACGGCTCGGTCGAGGAGATGAAGCGCGCACTGATGAGCCTGAGTTCCACCCGTGGTATCACCGGAACAACCTCTTTCGGCACCCCGGCCTTCATCAGCAGCGACGTCGTGGCCCTGTGGCGCTTCGCGTGCGAGGACGAAGTCCGCTCCTCACCGGCGGTACATAACGGCATCCTCTACGTCGGCTCTTACGACCACAATCTCTACGCTATCAATGCCGAGAATGGGAAGTTCCTGTGGAAGTACGCTACCGAAGGGGGTATTGCTTCGTCCCCCTGCGTGCACGAAGGGCGTGTGTTCGTCGGTTCCGCAGACCGGGCGCTGTATGCGATCAACGCTGATACGGGGCGCATCTTTTGGACCTGTCCCACTCAAGGGTGTGTGTGGTCATCGCCCCGCGTCGCCTTTAATCACGTATTCTTTGGCTCAGACGATCAACACCTCTATGCGGCCAATATACATAGCGGCCGTGTCGCCTGGGTGTTCGAGGCAGAGGGACCGGTGCGTTCGTCGCCAGCCATCGGAAATGACGCGATCTACGTGGGATGTGAGGGAGGAATGGTCTACGCTGTAGACATCAGTGGTCAATTGCGCTGGCGCTTTCGTGCCCGGCGTGGCGTGACCTCATCCCCCGCCCTCGCCGAGGAGATGGTCTATGTGGGCAGCCAGGACTGGCACGTTTACAGCCTGGACATCCGCTCGGGCTGGTCGGTGTGGCGCTATCGCACCGGTGGACCGGTCGTGTCCTCACCTGCCGTCAGCGGGGGCCTGGTCTTCATTGGCTCCGTGGATGGCTACCTCTACGCTCTGAATGCCGAGAGTGGTCATCTGGTGTGGCGTTATGCTACGGACGGTCAGGTGACTTCTTCCCCCGCCGTGGACGAAGGGGCGGTATACTTTGGTTCGGTAGATGGGGCTATCTACAGCCTGGATGCCCAAACGGGCGCTTTGCGGTGGCGCTTTCAGACTGAGGGAGCAGTGACGTCGTCGCCTGTGATAGTGGACGGCGTGGTCTACATTGGATCCACCGACCGTTACGTGTATGCGCTCCCTGCCTGAGGCTGCACTGTTTAGTGGGAGAGAGTAGCTATGCAACTCATACGTAGTCTTCTAGGGGTGAGGAAAACATCCACATCGCCAAATCCCCCGTCCCCGCCTGTGGCTGCCACCGCCCGTCCCAGGCTCAAAGTCGGGTGGGCCACCGACGTGGGTGAGGTGCGCCGCCACAATGAGGATGCAGCGCTCATAATCACAGCCACTCACGATGGTGACGATGCGCTCCCCCCGTTTGGGCTTTTCGTCCTGGCCGACGGTATGGGAGGACACCAGGCTGGAGAGGTCGCCAGTTCTTTGGCAGCCCGCATCGTGGCTCATCGCATCATGCACCAATTCTATCTGCCGACACTCGTCAGCAATGAGCGTGGCACGGAGCAACCTGCGCTGAAGGAGATGCTCGTGGATGCAGTGCGAGCGGCCAATAGGGCGGTGGCGGATCAAGTGCCCGGTGGGGGCACAACCCTGACCTGCGCGCTGGTGCTCGGGCCGCGAGCCTACGTCGCCCACGTAGGAGATAGCCGGGCCTACATTGTCACGGAGGGGAAACTGGATCAGATCACCCACGATCACTCGCTGGTGGACCGTCTGGTCGAGTTAGGGCAACTTACGCGCGAGGAGGCCGCTATTCACCCGCAGAAGAACGTGCTGTACCGTGCCGTCGGCCAGAAAGGTGTGCTGGAAGTGGACACTTACATACGAACTATCCCTCAGGGGGGGCGTCTGCTGCTTTGCAGTGACGGGCTATGGAGTATGGTGAGCGAGGCGGAGATGATCCACATTGTAACGACTTCCTACTCGCTTCAGGCAGCATGCGAGGGTCTGGTCACGGCCGCAAATCAGGCCGGAGGACGTGACAACATCACGGCCATCCTGGTAGAACCATCGCCGAATTAGAAAAATCGTCCGGAGGCCCGGCTTCAGCCGGGGAGTTTCCGCTAAAGCGGGGCTTCCGCAGTATTTAGCGATCTCAGTCGCTGAAGTCATCACTACGAACAAGTTGGAATATGAGCATAGACATCGAAAAGGACTACTACGCCATCCTGGGCGTGTCTCCATCCGCGACGGACGAGGAGATTAAGCGCGCCTATCGTGCGCTGGCACGCCGCTACCATCCCGACAGCCGGACGGAGGATGTCTCTACAACGCTGTTCCACGAACTCCAGATTGCCTACGCCGTCCTGAGTGATCCACATCGCCGCCGCGCTTACGACCGACAGCGGGCCGAGTTGGGATTAAGCGAGGAGGCGGCCCTTGCCTGGGAGATTCTGCTGAGCCAGAGTCAACTCAGTTCTCTCTACGAGGAGCAGACGGTCTATCTCCTGATAGAGATACGACCGGCCTCAACCGCGCAGGCCGAACGCCTCCCGCTTAACTTATGCCTGGTGATTGACCGTAGCACCTCGATGCGGGGAGCACGGTTGGAACACGTCAAGAGAGCGGCCCACCAGATCGTTGATGAATTGCACGACGATGACGCTCTGGCAGTAGTCACTTTCAGCGATCGGGCCGAGGTTGTGCTGCCCAGCCAGTCAAACGTCAACCGCACCCGTGCTAAGGCCAAAATCTCCACCATCCAGGCCGGTGGTGGCACCGAGATTTTGCAAGGTATACGGGCCGGGCTGGCAGAACTCGAAAAGCATCACGGCGACCGGGTCACCACTCATCTGATCCTCCTAACTGATGGTCAGACCTACGGCGACGAGGAAGGTTGCATAGCCGAGGCCCGGCAGGCTGGGGCTCGCCGCATTGGCATCACGGCTATGGGCATAGGCGAGGACTGGAACGACGCCCTGCTCGATGAGATTGCAGCCCAGAGCGGGGGGGTCTCCGCTTACATCGCGTCGCCTAGTCAGGTGCGCGCACTGTTACAACAGCGGATACGCGGCCTAGGGACGGTCTTCGCCCAGGGGTTAACGCTGGAGCCCCGCTTTGCCGAGGGTGTATGGATGGAGAGTGCATTTCGCATCTCGCCCTATCTGGAACGCCTCACCCCAACGGATAGCGTGATCAACCTGGGCACATTGCAGGCCAATGCGCCATTGACCATCGTGTTGGAACTTGGTGTAGCCCAGAGGCCGGCCGGAGAGCACCGGCTGTTGCAACTCGAACTCACGGGCAATATACCAGCACTGGATCGCCAAGGGGATAAACTCCGGCGCGACGTGCGCTGTACTTTCATACCCACTGAGCCACCGCCTGAACCGGTGCCGACAGCCATTCTAAATGCATTGAACAGGGTCACCCTCTACCGTATGCAAGAAGGAGCCTGGGACGCATTGAAGAGGGGAGACATCAGCACGGCAACCCGTCGTCTGGAGATGATGGCCACACGCTTGTTTGATCTGGGGGAGAGCCAATTGGCTCGGGCGGCGCTATTGGAGGCAGGACGTATTGCCAAAGAGGGAACTCCAACGGCCAGAGGACACAAAGAACTCAAGTATGGCACACGCAGCCTGACCATTACTCCAAGGAGAAGGCCCCATGATTGAATGTCCGTATTGCGGGCATAAACATCGTCCTGGCACATTGTTCTGCAGCGAATGCGGATTATACCTGCCCACCGGCGGCCCTCTGCGGACTGGCCTACTTACCGAAGACGAACTGACCACTTCGCAAACGAAGTGCGCGGTCGGCGAGCCCGTTAAGGAGACTGACGAGGCCCTCCTCGTCCCATTACACATCAAGGTTCTGCCCACGGGCCGCCAGGTCCAACTACCCTCCAAAGCCGAAGTGCATATCGGGCGTCTCGATATAGCACACGGCATCTTTCCCGATCTGGACCTCACCCCTGATGGAGGACTCGAAGGTGGGGTCTCGCGCCGCCATTGTAAGATTCACCAGCGCAGCCCGACTTACCTGGTTGAGGACGTCGGTAGTGCCAACGGCACCTTTCTGAATGGAAAGCGTTTAACTCCCTATTTGCCTCATGTGCTCAAGGATGGGGATGAACTTCAGTTGGGCCACATCAAACTGGAAATCACCATCCGGCAATGAACCACGGATAGACCCAGGAGGGTAGCGTATGCCTTATACTGTGATGATTCATTTATTAAACGAGGATGCCATTGTGGCCGAGACAGAGCGCATTCCCGAACCCACCGACCAGGTGCTGGTCGTAACCAACGTCAGGCGCCGTGATGGCCGCGATGTCTCCTACATTCTCCCCGAAAGCAGCAAGGTGATCTTCCCCTGGACACGCATCCACTGCGTGGAGATCCTGCCCAGCGAGGAAGAGGAGAAGATCGTCAGTTTCATCCGCGAGTAGCGTGTGCCAGGGTGGCTAAATATGTCTAATCAACGTGAACTTATCCTCGTCGTGGATGACGAGGCCCGCATGACGCGCTTCATCCGTATGAACCTGGAACTGGAAGGCTACCGGGTGATAGAGGCCCACAACGGTCTGGAGGCGCTTGAGAAGGTGCGCACGCACCTACCCGACCTGGTCATCCTCGATGTGATGATGCCCGAACTGGATGGCTTCGAGACGTTGGAGATGCTGCGCGAGATCTCCAATGTCCCGGTGATTATGCTGACCGTTCGGGCCGACGAGGAGGACAAGGTACGTGGGCTGGAACTAGGGGCTGACGATTACGTGACCAAGCCCTTTGGTGCACGCGAACTCGTCAGCCGTGTCAGAGCAGTGCTGCGCCGCACTCGGGGGCCGGTGATGCCCGAAAAGGCCATCCTTCGCATTGATGACCGGTTAAGTGTGGATTTCAACAGCCAACACGTCATCGTCGAAGGGAAGCGCATCAAGTTGCGCCCCACTGAATTCCGCCTGCTCTATCACCTGATCGAAAACGCTGGCTGGGTGGTGCCCTACGAGACGTTGCTGGCCAAGGTCTGGGGCTACGAATATCGTGAGGAAATCCACTACCTACGTCTATACATCACCTACCTGCGGCAGAAGATCGAACCCGATCCATCCCACCCTCGCTACATCCTCACCGAGCGCGGGGTGGGATACCGCTTCATAGATTTCCGCAAAGAGCAATCCTCCGAGAGCGGGTCTGAAAATTCAAGCGGGTCTCTCCCATCACTGCCCGCCGGGGCATGAAGGAAAAAACCATCCAGAGACATCCGAAGACCCCATCCGGAGGCCCCGCTTCAGCGGGGATTTCCCGGCTGAAGCCGGGCCTCCGTACCTTATTGTTCATTTGGGCCTTGCCCCTGCCCACATTGCGGGGGCATTTCTATTTCTAGTATATTTCTAATACGGCTCTTATGCCGATCTAATGGAATGATGCTAAGAATAAGGACGCTTGTTAACGGTATGAGATTCTACCATCAAACCTGGTAAGTAAGGAGGTGCAGAGATGACAAGTCTGGTGCGTTGGGAGCCCTTCCGTGACCTGATCAGCCTGCGGGAGGCGATGGACAGACTCTTTGAGGAAAGTTTTGTGAGGCCGCGAACCGGGTGGCTGGCCCCGTTAGGGGCGGAAACGTTGGCCGTAGACATGTATGAGACCGATGACGCCATCGTTGTCAAGACGGCCATTCCAGGCGTCAAGCCCGAGGATGTGGATGTCAGCATCGCTGGCGACACCCTGACCATTAAGGGCGAGACCAAGGCTGAGGAAGAGGTCAAAGAGGAGAATTACATTCGCCGTGAGCGTCGCTATGGCTCCTTCTGCCGTTCGCTGACTCTGCCGGTCCCGGTCGTGGCCGACGACGCAGAGGCCGAGTTCGAGAACGGTATTCTGACCTTGACCCTGCCCAAGGCCGAAGAGGTCAGGCCCAAGACGATCAAGGTCAAGGCCAAGGGCAAGTAATCAGCAAATATGGGGGGAGATTGAATCTCCCCCCACAAGTCCCTATGAAAGCAGGGAGGTGATGAGATGACTATGACACGTTGGGATCCATGGCGCGAGATGATGACCTTGCGCGAGGCAATGGATCGGCTCTTTGAGGAAAGTTTCGTGCGCCCGACACGAAATTGGGGAGAGGGCACACGGGAGCGTCCGTTCCGGCTCCCACTAGACGTGTACACGACCCCGGAGGAGATTGTCATCACCGCATCGTTGCCAGGGCTGACCCCTGATGAGGTGGATATTACCATTGAAGGTGACACTCTGAGCATCCGGGGGGAGTTGCGGCCGCCGCTGGAGAACGTCGAGTACCTGTTCCAGGAACGGCCTTATGGTGCCTTCTCGCGCACGCTGACGCTCAACGTGCCTGTGGATGCAGATAAGGCCGAGGCGGTCTTCGAGAACGGCGTGCTGACGCTCACTCTGCCTAAGTCCGAGGAGACAAAGCCAAAGGTCATCAAAGTCAAAGGCAAATAACAAGGCACTTAAGCAGGTAGAGGCAGGGTTACACAACCCTGCCTTTACTTTTTGGGCTCTACGCGGATTCGAGTGGCGGGAACGCTCCGGTTGGCAATTTTTCTGCGGATACTGTATAATGTTAATATGGATCGCCGACGGTGTCGCTTACGACGCCGGCTTGTGAGCGTTGGAGGATGGGCAGGGGCCTGTAGTGGGCGGGAGAGGGGAGGAGACGATGCGCAAAGTAT
>Ga0116200_10000449_pt1 | contig 13337 bp, 14 predicted proteins | sample Mar14436cmmetaG_FD_94478 | JGI IMG/M metagenome (GOLD analysis project Ga0116200, IMG submission 94478) | Marine hydrothermal vent microbial communities from Guaymas Basin, Gulf of California to study Microbial Dark Matter (Phase II) - Marker... ... | reverse complement strand
GAATGCTGCAACACGTTTTGCGCGTAACTGGAGCGGTATTTCAGACGTCCGAGCAATTTTACTAATTCAGGATTTATGCCATGAACCCCTAAATCAAACGTGGCTTGTTCCCCTGCCTCACGAATGCTGGTTTCGATTTCTTTGTTTACCTTTGCTACAACATCTTCTATCCGAGCTGGATGAATTCTCCCATCATGGATAAGTCTCTCCAGCGCTACCTTTGCCACCTCCCGCCTAACGGGATTGAATCCTGATAGAATCACCGCTTCGGGCGTATCATCTATGATAACATCCACTCCAGTGGCTGCCTCGATGGCACGAATATTTCTCCCCTCCCTGCCAATAATCCTTCCCTTCATTTCCTCATTGGGCAGATTCACCACTGAGACAGTCTTCTCTGCAACATAATCCCCTGCATACCTTTTCACGGCTAAGGCCAGAATCTCTTGGGCCTTTTTGTCCGCCTTTTCACGTGCCTCGTTCTCAATTCTTCTAATTAGTTTTGCAGCTTCGTGACGGGCCTCTGATTCCATGGATTCAATCAAGAGCCTTTTTGCATCCTCACTGGACATACCCGCTATTTTTTCCAGTTCCTTCTTACGCTCCTCTATAAGCCCGAAATATTCTTGTTCCTTTTCTCTAAGCTCCTTCTCGATACGGTCAACATTGTGCTCTCTCTCTGAAACCTTGGCTTCCCTCTTCTCGAGCTGCTCCAGTTTTCGATCAAGGTTCTCTTCTTTGTGAAAGAGCCTCTTTTCCTGGATCAGAAGCTGTTCTTTCTTTTCTCGGGTTTCCTTTTCGAACTCCACCTTCATCTGATAGAGGGTATCCTTTGCCTGAAGGTGGGCCTCCTTCTTTATGGTCTTGGCTTCTTTCTGGGCGTCTGCAAGAATTTTTTTTGCATATTTCTCAATGGATTCCACTCTGGATTTTGTCAGCCGCTTGCGCACAAAAAAGCCAATAAAAATCCCCGCTACAAGCGCGGCAAAAGAGATGCCTAGTGCATATATATAGCTCATAATTTCCATATACTCCTTTTTCCCAGAGACTAGGCGCGACAGCAATTTCATTGCTATTACGGCGTCTCTCCACTTTACCATCGAAACCGTAGGCTGGGACGGGCACCAATTCTAACGGATACTGGGGACAGGTGGGGTGATTGCAGAAGTGAAAGGGATGTGTGAATCGGCCTTTATCATATGGTTACATGCATGGCAGCCCACTAACGTCAAACTGGGTAGTAAGAGCTACCAAAACCAAATTCCTCACACGGGTATGTTTAGCTTCCTTGCAAGTCTTGCATCTTAAATCAAATAATCCAAGAGACAGGCAATAGTTCCATTGGAGGAAACCAACCACATATTCAGGAGAAAATTTCCTGTTCCGATTCAAACCCACAGTCTCCTGCGGATGCCCTGTCCAGCCCTAGATCGCGCCTTCCAGAGATCTATGTATTGGAACCGATTCGTTTTAGCATGGCCTCGGTTCTCGATCGTATAATATCTAAAAGTGCTTCATATCTCTCAAGGAGCTGAAAGTAATCACTTGCAATATGAAAAGCCGCCAGAATTGCCAGTTTTTTTTCGCTCAGAGATGGGCCCTGTTCCCTTATTTCTCTCAATTTCTTGTCCACAAAGTCAGCAACCTTCTTTACGTACTCGCTGTTTTCCTCACTTAATAACTGATATTCCTGGTCGAGAATCTTAACAGTAACTTTTTCTTTCAAAGGTTGCTCCCTAGTAGGGGTTTATGGCAATTCAATTTCCTCAAGTTTCTCAAGTAAATGCAAGATCTTCTGCTTTGCCTTATCTCTCCCTGATCTCAAGGTGTCCACTTGCCTTGTTAAATCCGCGATCTTCTCCTCCTGTATTTGCACCTTTTCAGAAAGAGTCGTATTTTCCCTTTTTAAATCTTGTATTAGTTTCAGCAATGCATCAACCTTCTGTTCTAGGAGATCTAATTGCTCAACATCACCAAACGTATCCATGACAATTACCCACCTTGTTAATGTTTTACACTAATATTAGCCTGCAAGGGTTGAAAGGTCAATAAAAAAGGCAGGCCTAGATGGCCTGCCCTCTGAAATTATTCCTGCTATTTTCAATGCTTACATTACCTTCTCCGCTACCTTGATTCTTGCAATAGCCCGCTTAAGTGCCATTTCCGCCCTATGAAAATCTATATCAGGGGTGCCCCTGGCCTTAGATAATCTCTCTTTAGCCCTTTCTAAAGCCTCCCTGGCACGCTCCACATTAATCTCGGTGGCCTTTTCCGCCGCGTCAACCAGCACAGAAACCTTGTTATCCGATACCTCAGCAAATCCTGTTGTGACAGACAAGTATTCAGCCTTGCCATCAGCGCTGTAGCGGAGTTCTCCCGGCAAAATTCCGGTAAGAAACGGAACATGGCCTTCCAACACTCCAAACTCCCCAATGCTACCGGGTGCCACCACAATATCTACTTGCTGACTCACCACCACCCTCTCAGGTGTCACTACTTCCAAAAACAGGTTACCCATAGATCAACCCTCTTACTTGTTCGCGGCGGCCATCTTTTCGGCCTTTTCTACTGCCTCGTCAATGCCCCCGACCATATAGAAAGCGGCCTCTGGGAGGTCATCGTGTTTCCCTTCAATGATTTCCTTGAACCCTCTGATGGTCTCCTTCACTGGCACGTATTTTCCTGGAGTGCCAGTGAACTGTTCTGCCACATGAAACGGTTGGGAAAGAAACCGTTGGATTCTTCTTGCTCGGGCTACAGTCAATTTGTCTTCCTCAGAGAGTTCGTCCATACCTAAAATCGCGATAATGTCCTGCAGGTCTTTATATTTCTGAAGAATCTGCTGCACCTGACGCGCAACCGTATAATGTTCTTCTCCAAGGTAATTGGGATCCAGAATCCTGGATGTAGAATCCAAAGGATCCACTGCGGGATATATACCCAGCTCTGCAATTGGCCTGGAGAGCACTACAGTACCGTCCAAGTGGGCAAAGGTTGTAGCCGGAGCCGGATCAGTTAGGTCGTCCGCGGGCACATACACACATTGGACCGATGTGATAGAGCCCTTCTTAGTAGAGGTAATCCTTTCCTCCAACTCACCAAGGTCTGTGCCAAGGGTGGGCTGATAACCCACAGCGGATGGAATACGTCCAAGCAATGCAGACACCTCGGATCCGGCCTGGGTAAAACGAAAGATATTATCAATAAAGAGGAGAACGTCCTGACCCCGTTCATCACGATAGTATTCTGCAGCAGTCAGTGCCGACAATGCGACTCTCGCCCTGGCACCAGGAGGCTCAGTCATCTGTCCGTAAATCAGAGCTGCCTTCTCAATAACCCCAGAATCCTTCATTTCCAGATATAAGTCGTTCCCTTCTCTGGTCCTCTCCCCAACTCCCGCAAACACACTGATACCACCGTGTTGCATGGCAATATTGTGGATCATTTCCATCATGACGACAGTCTTTCCAACACCGGCACCCCCGAACATCCCCATTTTACCACCCCTAGGAAAAGGTACCAAGAGGTCAATAACCTTTACCCCGGTCTCTAGCACCCTTACGGTGGTATCCTGGTCCTCAAAGGCAGGAGCGTGCCTGTGGATGGGATAGTATTCCGTAGCGTTAACAGGTCCCAAACCATCAACGGGTCTGCCCACCACGTTCAGCACTCTGCCCAGGCAAGCATCCCCCACAGGCATCATGATGGGCTTACCAGTATTCTTGACCTTCATTCCCCGAACCAGACCGTCAGTAATATCCATAGCGATACACCGGACAACCCTGTCACCCAAATGCTGGGCCACCTCTACCACCAAGTTATCCTGGGTGTCGTCTATAGCGGGGTTAGTAATGGTAAGTGCTGTCAGCAGAGCGGGAAGCTCACCCTCAGGGAATTCCACGTCTACGACTGGTCCAATGACTTGTATGACTTTGCCCTCGTTCATATTGATTAATGCCTCCTTTTTGCCATTATGCCTTCTTAAGTGCCTCAGCCCCACCCACAATGTCCATCAGCTCAGCAGTGATTGCTGCCTGCCTCGCCTTATTGTAAACCAGGGTGAGGTTATCTATCATTTCAGAACAGTTCTTGGACGCATTGTCCATTGCTGTCATACGAGCGGCATGCTCGCTGGTCTCATTTTGCAGGAATGCGTTATAGATCTGAACGCTAAGATGCTTAGGTAAAAGCTCAATCAAAAGCTCTTCTGCACTGGGCTCTATTAGATATTCTGTGGCGCCAGATCTTTCTGCACCTTCATCAACGCCGGGAGGCTCAATAGGGATGAGCTTTACCACAGTGGGTTCTTGCTTCACCATACTCACGAACTTGCTGTACATCATGTAGACTTCGTCCACCTCATTGTTAAGATAGCGGTCTATGAACTCCTTTGCTATCTGATTTATGAAGGCCATATCAATCTTCCCATAAACGTGAGTATGGGAAATTCTCACATCAAAGTCCCTTTTGGTGAAGTAGTCTTTACCTTTTTTGCCCACTAACGTAAGAGTACAATGTCTCCCTAGGGACTCCTGTCCTTCTACCCAATTCTCTGCCTGGGCAATAAGATGAGTATTAAACGCCCCACAAAGCCCCCTGTCGGCAGAAAAGTGTAACAACTCCACATTCTTTATCTCATAGCGTTTAACAAGCAAAGGATGCACATCGGGTTCCAGACGGCTTGCTAGATGACCAAGAACTTCTGCAAACTTTCGAGCATACGGATCAAAGCTCTCCATTCGGGTTTGTGTATTACGGAGCTTTGCCGCTGCCACCATGTTCATCGCCTTTGTTATCTGGCGGGTCTTCTTAACTGCACCAATCTTCCGCAGGATATCTCTTAATGTTGCCATAGAAACGTCTCTTTACTTTAGAACTCAAGGTTATTATCAATAAACCAATAGGTTAATATCCCCAAAATCCCTATGACGCTGGTTGAAAAATCCCCCTGAACTCGCCCAGTGCAGACTTCAGCTTTGCTTCCAGTTCTTCGGAAATGTCAGTCTTTTCCTTTATCTCCTGGAGTAATTCAGGATGCTTGCTTTCCATAAACTCAAGCATCTGCTTTTCATAATCAGCAATTGAATCTACGGGCCACTCGTCAAGATACCCATTTGCCCCTGCAAATAGGATGGCCACCTCTTTTTCTGCAGGCATTGGTTGGTATTGAGGCTGTTTAAGTACCTCCACCAATCTCTGCCCACGAGCCAACTGCTGCTGTGTTGCCTTGTCCAGATCACTGCCGAACTGAGCAAAGGCCTCAAGCTCCCTATATTGGGCCATATCGAGGCGCAAGGTTCCTGCCACCTTCTTCATTGCCTTGGTCTGGGCAGCTCCACCTACCCGAGAGACTGAAAGACCAACGTTAATTGCAGGACGCACCCCTGAGAAGAACAGTCCTGGCTCCAAATATACCTGCCCATCTGTGATCGAGATCACATTGGTGGGGATATAGGCAGATACGTCACCAGCCTGGGTCTCGATTATGGGCAGAGCGGTCAATGATCCACCGCCCAATTCGTCATTCAGCTTTGCAGCACGCTCCAAGAGCCTGGAGTGGTTGTAGAAAATGTCACCCGGAAATGCCTCACGTCCTGGTGGACGTCTCAAAAGAAGGGAGACCTGACGATAGGCTGCGGCCTGTTTCGAAAGGTCATCATAGATGATTAGGGCATGACGCCCACTGTCCCGGTAGTACTCCCCAATGGCGCAACCAGAATAAGGTGCTATAAATTGCTGAGTGGCCGGGTCACTGGCGCATGCTGCAACCACGGTGGTGTATTCCATTGCACCGTGCCGCTCTAATGTATCAACCACCTGGGCGACAGTAGATTTTTTCTGTCCGATGGCTACGTAAATACAATACATGTCCGTCTCTTTTTGATTGATTATGGCATCAACACAAATGGCAGTCTTGCCGATCTGGCGGTCACCAATAATCAGTTCGCGCTGACCCCGACCTATGGGTGTCATGGCATCAATGGCCTTGATACCCGTATACATGGGTTCCTTCACGGGCTGGCGTGCCACTACACCTGGTGCCACCATTTCGATCCTTCGATACTCTGTGGCATTGATGGGCCCTTTGCCATCGAGGGGCTGACCTACAGCATCAATAACACGCCCCAGCACAGCCTCCCCTACGGGAATTTGTGCGATTCTGCCGGTGCGCTTTACTATGTCCCCCTCCTTGATTTGGGAATCATCGCCCATAATAGCCACGCCTACGTTATCCTCTTCCAAGTTTAGGCACAGCCCATAAATTCCTCCCGGGAACTCTAGCATCTCCATAGCCATGGCCTTTTCTACGCCATAAACGCGGGCGATTCCGTCACCAACGGACAGAACCACGCCTGTCTCACTGACCTCCACTCTTTTCTCATAATCCTTAATCTGATCCCTTATGACCTGACTTATTTCTTCTGCTCTGATTTCCATTAGCTATATTCACCCCTTTTTAATGATTCTTTTAGACCCTCCAACTGGGCCCTTACACTGCCGTCCAATACCATATCGCCAATCTTCACAACGACGCCGCCTATCAGCGAATCGTCTTGACTTACCTCAGCCTTCACCGTCTTGCCGGTGAGCTTTTCCAGACCTTGCTTCAGTTTCTCGAGAGCATCTTGCTGCAGCGGGCGTGCTGTTATGATATTCGCCCTAGTAATATTGGAAACCTCGTCTGTCAACTTAGTGTAATATTCAGAAATGGCAGAAATGGCTTCTATCCTGTCTTTGTCCAGCAGCACTCTCAAGAAGTTCTTTACAACATCCGGAAAGTCCGATTTGGCAAGTACCGCATCAAGCACCTTGGTTCGCTCTTCTGTGGAAAATATCTTGCTGGAAATCACCTTAAAAAAGGCCTCATTTTTCTCACAAAAATGAGCGAACTCTTGCAAACACTTGCCATAGGCCTCGTAATTACCATCTTCTCGACCGATACCGAACAGTGCCTTTGCATATCTTCTGGAAATCTTGGAGCTAATCAATGTAACTTCTCCACCCTTTCTATGAATTCGTTAACCAAATGCTCTTGATCCTTGTCAGTCATATGTTTGCTTATGAGCTCTTCTGCCTTTTTTGTAGCCAGTTCTGCCACCTCGTCGCGCAGCCTGGCCCTGGCAGCATCCATTTCCCTTTGTATTGTGAATTCAGCCTGTTGCAGGATTTGTTGAGCCCTTTCTTTAGCTTCCCTTATAATCCGCTCCTTCTCTGCCAGACCCTCTGCCTTGAACTGCTCCAGGATCTGCTGCTTTTCCTGCTCAAAGGCCTTAAGCTTCTGTTCAAGTTCCTTGACCTTACTCTCAGCCTCATCCTTTCCCTTCCGAAGCTCATCCAGTTTTCGCCGTATCTCTTCTTTCCTAGACGAGAAAAAATCCTTCATGGAACTCTTGCGGATAACCACGAAGAGTATAATCACCATCAGGCCGAAATTAATAATCCTTGCAATCAGATCCTTTAGTTCACCACCCCCATCATGGGATGCCGCCTCCCCACCGTGCTCCGCGGCCCACAGGAGCCCTGAAGGAATCCATACCAACACCAAGGTGCTAACAACAAGAAGAATCTCTTTCAATATCTCTGATAAGCCTTTTTCCCGGCTCATTGAACAGTCCTCCCCAAGATCTTGTGAACAAGTTCGGCTGAGAAACTCGCTATCTGGCCTTCCAACTCCTTGCGCACTTCCTCCACCTTGGCCTCAATTTCCTTTTTGGCTCCATGAACCTTATCCCCTGCTTTGGCCATGGCATCGGCCAAAATGGATTTCTCCTCCTCTATTCCTTGCTCCTTTATGGCCTCTTTTTCCCTAAACCCTTCCTTTCGTGCCAGAATCATTCCCTCCTCTATCCCCTTGGCAGTTTCTTGGGCCCGACTTTCATAGTCCTGAATAGCCTTCTCCAGACCATCCATCTCCTGTTTTCTTTTTTGAATGATCCTCCGGATTGGCCTGTAGAGTATAAGGTTCAGGACAAACAACAAAAACAAGAAATTGATGATTTGGTAGACTAGTGAAATGTCTATCTTCAGCATGGCAAACGCATCCTTTTCTAAACTAATCCAATAGGTTCACGCCTCAGCGGGTAACGCCTTTTACAAAAAAAATAATGACCTTGTCAAAGCTTTTTTTAGGGGTGAAATTTTTCCGGGATAGTTAGGAAATGACCGCTACCTTTTTCTCATCTTCCTCGCCCAGCGACTGCATCTTGCACGTGCCCTCAAATATTACCCCTTCTTCTATTATAACCACTGGCGCTTGTATGTTGCCAAAGACCTTTCCAGGGGCATGGATTTCTATGCGCTTGGATGCAGTAATGCTCCCTTTTATCTCTCCACTGACGATTATCTCAGACACGTCGATCTCGCCCTCAATAGAGGCTGAATCTCCAACCACCAACGTGCCCTCGCTCAATATTTCCCCTTTGAAGCGCCCATCAAGACGCACTGAACCTGTGAAAGAAAGTTTTCCCTCAAATTCGGTCCCTTCGCCCAAAAAGGCATTCATCTCTTCCTTTGTCTTTTTCATGGCAGCACCCCTTTTAACAGTTTTGGCTCCTTATCATAAGGTTTCACATTTTGCAAGAAAAATCACAAAGTATTAAAAACAAATAAATATGAAACACTTTGGGTCAGTCATCCATTAATTCCATCATTCCAAATGGAGCCAAATCCCTAATAGCTCATGACCTATTGAAACATGAATCGCCTCATCCTTATATTCATCAGGATTCCCAATGCGCCCATGGTGGATACCAAAGAAGATCCCCCATAGCTGAAAAGGACCAGCGGTATGCCGACCACTGGGAGAAGGCCAGTGACCATCCCCACATTTATTATCACCTGCCAGAATATTATGGAGGTAATCCCCATGGCCAACATGGACCCGAATTTATCTTTAGAATTTCTTGCAATATATATGCCCCAAAGAATAATAAGAAAGTACAATGCCAGAAGGAATATAGATCCTATGAATCCCCATTCTTCTGCCCACACGGAAAATGCAAAATCAGTGTGCTGCTCGGGCAGGAAATGAAGCCTTGTCTGTGTTCCTTGCAAGAAGCCCTTTCCCCACAACAGACCGCTGCCAATGGCTATTTTTGACTGATTTATATGGTAGCCAGCCCCAAGGGGATCCATGTCAGGCCTCAAAAAGGTCAGAATTCGTCGCTGCTGATACGGTTTGAGATGAAACCAAACAAAAGGGGCCAATACCATTACCGTGAGGATAACGATCAATATGGACTTCCAGTGAATCTTCGCAAGAAATATTACTGAGGCTCCCAAAAGGACCAGGAGCAAGGCTGTCCCAAGATCCGGCTCCTTGACCACCAAGATAAAAGGGACCACGATTAAGGCAAAAGGTAACCACAGGTCCCTAAGCCGATACTCCTTGAACTCCTTTTTCTCGCCAAAAAACCGGGCGAGAGCAAGTATAAGGGTAATTTTGACAAGTTCTGAGGGCTGAAAGGAGATGGGACCAAGACTCAGCCATCTCTGCGATCCCGAAGATATTTTTCCGATGATTAGCACGAGTATGAGCAGGGCAACCGAAACAAAATAGGCAGGGTAAGCGAGGCGCTCGAGAAGAAAATAATTAAAGGTGGTCATGATAAGAAAAACTGCAAATCCCAACCCATACCAGTATATCTGCCTGATGAATACCTGAGCGCCTCCTTCCTCTCTTATGGGGAAAGTGGCACTGTAAAGATTCACTATACTTGCGACAGCAAGGCAAAGGAGAATTACAACTACAAACCAGTCAAAATTTTGCACTAGCCTTCTATCGAACATTTCTCCTACCCCTCTCCGCTGCGCTCTGAGCGTCCTTCAAGCGGGATCATACCCTTTTCCCGCAAATAATGTTCTATTACCTCTTTCGCAATGGGAGCTGCTCCGCTCCCACCATGGCCCCCATGTTCCACCAAGACGCTCACCGCGATGAGGGGATCATCTGCTGGCGCAACAGCTACGAACCACGCATGGTCCCTGAACCTTTCTTCATCGATCTTACCCTTTTCCCCTTTTTCCAGACCCACCACCTGAGCGGTTCCAGTCTTTCCCGCTACCTTCACTCCCTCAATTGCCGCCCTCCTCCCAGTGCCATGTTTTTCGTTCACTACTCCGATCAAGGCCTCCCTTATGATTTGCATATTCTCTTCTGAAAAATTTAGTTGACCTTTAATTCTGGGGCGGAAGGCATACAGCACATTTCCCTCTGTATCCTTAACCAACTTGCTCACCTGCGGCTCATATAAATAGCCTCCATTGAATACAGAAGAAATAAGGCAGGCTGCCTGAAGGGGGGTAATAAGCAGATAGCTTTGCCCTATGGCAAAAGACAGGGTCTCCCCCATCTGCCATGGAATACCCCATTTTTTGAGTTTCCATGAGCGGGTTGGCACAAGCCCAGATCTCTCAAAACCCAGGTCAAACCCTGTGCTAGTCCCCAGGCCCATTTTCTTTGCGTAGGCAGCAATCTTGTCTGCCCCCAGCCTTTTGCCAAGAGTATAAAAATAAACATCGCAGGACTCTACCAAAGCCCGATGTAATTTTACTCCTCCATGTCCTGCCTTTTTCCAACACCGAAACGTCCTGTTGCCTAGCCTCAGCCAGCCTGGACACCATATTTCCTCTTCTGGATCCACTGCTCCTTCTTCAAGTGCAGCCAGAGCCACAACGATTTTGAACACAGATCCCGGTGAATATAAGCCGGCAATAGCCCTGTTTTGTAGGGGATACTTTTTGCTTGTCACCATCTCCTTCCAGATCCTTGGGTCTATGCCTCCTACAAAAAGATTGAGATCAAATGATGGTTTGCTCACCATAGCCAGCACCTGCCCTGTATTGGGGTCAAGGGCCACCACAGCTCCACTTTTTTCTCCAAGTGCCTTTTCGGCAACGCTCTGTAGGTCTTTGTCAATGGTAAGATAGACATTGGCTCCAGGTCTCGGCGCTTGGCTTGATATGACGCGAATTTGCCTACCGGCAGCATCCACTTCCACCTGTTCTCCCCCTCTGATACCTCCCAGGACCCTTTGCCATTTGAGCTCCACGCCAGCCTTGCCCACTAAGTCCCCCACCCTGGCACCAAAGTACCGTTTGCTCTTTAGCTCCTTTTCTGTTACTTCCCCCAAGTAACCCAAAATGTGAGAAGCAAAATCACCCATGATGTAGCGTCGCTGAGGGGCCACCCTGATCAACACTCCCGGCAGATTGAACCTGTGAGTCTCGAGCATTGCGACCTCGTCGCGAGACAACCCCCTTTTTATGCACACTGGTTGAAAAGGCTTCGCCCTGCGAGTCTTACGGATCAACTCCAATGCGTGATCATGGTCTAGGGAGACAAGCTTCTCTACTTTCCCAACTAGACCCTCTGCGTTTTTCACATCCTCGGGGACCACATAAAGGTCATAGGAAGGTCGATTATTCACGAGAATATTATCGGATCGATCATATATGAGCCCCCTAAATGGTGGGATGTCCTGAATCCGAATTCTATTGCTCTCTGATTTAATCCTGTATTGGGGGCCACTTAGAATCTGCAAAGACCATAGCTTTAGGACAAGGATAGAAAAGGCCACCATGACCAGCAAAGTGGCCTTTCGAACCTGCCTATTCATAACCTCAATAGAAATAGGATCAAGAATGGAAGTCTTCAAAGCTCTTCTGGCCTCAACCTTTACATTCCTTGCAAAAGTCCTTCCTTGTGACCCGTGCCCTTGAGAGACAGACGCAGTCGCTCAAGGAGGTAGAATACAATGGGAGCGGAGAAAGTAGTCCCCAAGAATGCCACCACCAAAGGCCAAGGTGCCATACTTTCAAAAACGACGCCACTATCTAAAGCAAATAACAGCACAAAAAATAGGACCTCTTTGGTAATCCAAGCCATTCCGACAATAAGAATCTGCCCCCGGGGATTGTTCAGGTGAACGAACCGGGATGATAGGGAAATAACGCCAACGGCAGATAGATATAAGAAGACAAAAAGGCCCTTGAATCCTCCCGAATAGATATCCAGGCACAGACCCTGAACAAAAGAGAAAATTCCTGCATGGGTGGCACCGCTTCGCAAATAGGTATATGCCATCAAGACAACTACAAGATCCAGCCCAATAGCCTCTGGAAAAACTCTTCCCGCAACCTGGCCCTTAGTTAAGGAAGAGACCAACCCTATAGCCCATACGATGAAAAAAAATATAAAGTTTCTCCTTTTGTTCATCACTCAAACGGAGTGCTTTTTCTAAGGATTATAAGTACCTCTTCCAGCTTAGAGAAGTCCACCGCAGGCCTCATTTCCACCTCCTTGAACAACTCTCCTGGCCTCTGTTCAACCCTAATAACCTTTCCCAGTGGAAGCCCCTTAGGAAATACACCTCCCAGGCCAGAAGTAATTACCACGTCATCAAGCCTCACATCACTCGATTTGACAATGTATGCGACTTCACAGAGTTCTTCGGAAAGGCCCTTGACCATGCCCCTATCGCGAGTTCGTTGAATAAGGCAGTCTACTGAACTGTTTTGGTCTATAATTAGCAACACTTTTGAATAATGCGGCGACACGGAGACTATTCGACCTACTACCCCCCTGGCGTTGACCACCGGCATATCCATTGTGATGCCATCTATTTCACCCTTGTCCACAATCACTGAGCGAAACCAGCCGCTGGGGTCCCTTCCTATAACCCTCGCGGCTGCCACCGGTTCCTTGAATGTTTCTTTGAATTTGAGCAGGGCTTGTAGTCGCTCATAGGTGGAAAGGAGCTCCCGGTAGCGGCTGTTTTCCAACATCAACTGCTGAACCTGTCTTCTCAGCTCCCTGTTCTCACGCCTCACCCCGACCAAGTAGAAGTACTCGAGCCAGAAATTCTCCACCGCGTCAACTGCGTAAGTAAAAAGTCTCTGCAGTGGACCCGTAGTCTCAACTACTATCTTGTCAAGCAGATTCCACTGTCGATTAGTTCCCGATTCAGACGACAGTAGTAGGAGGGCAATAATAATAAGTACTGCCCAGATCCAGGCCTTCCTAAAGGGCGTAGAATCTTTCAACGACTATTCTCACACCTCATCTGTACAAAGTCGGGTATTAGCAAACCGGAGGGGGCGGCGCTGTCTGAAATAGGCTGAAGGCTCAAGGTACAAGGCATCATGCAAGAATGTCTTGAATCCAGTTTCACTTTCCCCAGCCCCCTAAAGCCTAAAGCCCAACGCCTAAAGTCTAAAGCCCAACGCCCAACGCCTAATCAAATCCTCAACTTATGGCCACCTCTTTCAAGATATCCATGTTGTCCAAGGCCTTGCCAGAGCCCAGCACCACCGTGGAAAGCGGGTCTTCGGTTATG
>Ga0116200_10000448_pt1 | contig 13338 bp, 8 predicted proteins | sample Mar14436cmmetaG_FD_94478 | JGI IMG/M metagenome (GOLD analysis project Ga0116200, IMG submission 94478) | Marine hydrothermal vent microbial communities from Guaymas Basin, Gulf of California to study Microbial Dark Matter (Phase II) - Marker... ... | reverse complement strand
GTGCCCAGGTCCACGATGATCGGGCAGACCGTAGTATCCTCTGTGGCCGTATTGTTATCCTCATCGAGGTCTGTGGTTTCGGAGGTGACCTGGGCCGTGTTGATCAGTGTTCCTTCCGCTGAGGAACTCACCAGGACGGTGATGGTGATGGTCCTGCTCTCACCCTTGGGGAGGTTGCCGAGGTTGCAGGTGACGATGTTCCCCTGGACGGTGCACATATCCGGCGGCAAGGCGGAGACGAAGGTCACCCCATCGGGCAGCGTATCGGTCACCACCACCCCGGCTGCGTCCGACGGGCCGGCGTTGCTCACCACGAGGGTGTACACCAACTCCCCGCCGGGCAGCACCGGATCAGGCTGGTCAGACTTGGTGACTGAGAGGTCGGCCTCCGCACAGGTCACCGTGATCGTGCTGCTCGCCTCCTGGACATAGCCAAGGCTGTCGGTGACCGTGATCCGATTGACCAGTTCGTAGGGATAGGTCAGGGGGATCGTTTCCGTGATCTCAACCGTGTAGTCAAGTTCACCGGATGCTCCCGGTGACAAGGTTATCAACCAGTCAATCTGATTAAGACTTGGGTTGAAGGAGCATTGTCCGTTGGGGCAGGATAACGATTCTGTTTGCAGAGTCATACTTACTGGCAACATATCGGTGGCCTGGAACGAAATCTCCACGGTTGAATCGTTGGTCAACTCCACAGTGTAGTCCACCAACTCGCCCGGCGTTGTTGTCACCGGATCCGGCGTTTTGATCGGCCACCACCAGATGCAAATGACGGTCGCCTGGTCATCGTCCAGCTTCCAGTGGACGTGGTGAGTCTCTTCGTCGTGCACCCGGTTCTGGTCGTTGTGTTCGTCGTGTGTCATCAGGCGGAAATTGTAGATGCCCGTGGCCGGGCAGGTCCAGGTCACGACGCGTCCTGATAGATCAGGGTCGTCGTTCGTCTCATCAGCCGCGTCCCGGTCGCAATCTTCACTGCACACCGGGTCAATGGGCACGTTTGAGGTGATAGGATAGATCGGAATGAGTGCTGGATTATCCGTCGTCAAATCTTTGTCCCAATACCATTGCTGCGGGATGTCGTCCTGGTTTGGCCCATCGCTGTCGGAAGAACCAAAGCCACTCAACTGAACCTGAGTACCCACCGTGACGGTGACCGCCTTGAGGCAATCGCCTTGCCAGCGCACGCAAGCGTCAGCCACAGGTTTGTAGTAGCGGTGCAGGAACTCGTCCCAGGTCGTACCTTCGGGGAACAAAAAGCCCTCAATCTGCGGCCGGGGGTGGGTATCGCTATCAGGCGGCTGGCGTAGAATAGGGGCCAGGATAGTCGGGTCTTTGGCATACAGCACCTTGGACGGGAACGGGTTGTCGAACCCGCAGGTCCGGTCACCTTTGGCGGGTGCCTCTTCGCACTTGTCCTCGGGCAGCAGTTGGTCACGCGGGAAGTAAATGGACAGCCCATGAGCGTTAGGGCGGGCCGGCCCGTGTTCCTCAGCCAGCACCACCGGTCCCGCCTTTTGGGTCAGGCTGATTACTTCGATATCCGCGGTGATGTCATCCGTACAGATAGGTGAGTGATGAATCAGGTACGCGAAATGTTGCAGGTCAATGTAGTTATGATCTTCGAACTCCTGAACGTTCAACCGGCCACTATGCTTGATGTGATACTGTACGTTGTCTTCGACCTTGTCGTGCTTGTCCTCACAGGTCCCTCGGTCGGGTTCCTCAATGACAGTGCGCATTTCGTCGGCAAATTTGCTGGTCTGCTGGACCAACTCAGTGAATCTATTGTCGTCATTCGCTGCAAGCCCACCATCCCCAGGCTTGGGGTTCAGACGCACGGCGCTCAGCGTATGCTTGGTGTCCGTCATATAGTAGGTATGGTAGACGGAGACGATGTGCTTGCTGAATGCTTCGGCGTCCCAATTCCTGGCGTTGTCTTTCAGCCCGTCCAGCACTTCCTTGTACGGCCAGCCAGTATCAGTGATGCGCTCCTGGGAAGCGACCATCACCTCCACACTATCCTGCACCTGCCGGCCGACCTCGATCAGCGCCATGTGGCCCATGTCAAAGCCCAGGATGTCCACGTTCTTGTCCACGCCGGTGCCGTCCTTGTAGTCGCTGCCCCCATTGATCTCAGTTTTCACCGCCGCCATGCCCTCGCGCAGTTCTTGCATCGTCAAGGCATCGAGGGTGGGTGTTACATCGTTGCCCGGCCCCAGGGCCTTGTCCGGGTTCACCTTCCAGCCGTACCCCCGACCATCACCCCATATTATGAGGGCGTATTTCTTGGCCGGGAAGTAGTCCACGGCCCAGTCCACAAACTGGGCCAGCGTCTGAGTGATGCCCATGTTGACTTCCGTCACCACCCCAGCGGCGGTAATAATCGGTTTGACGATGGAGTATTGACTGCCGGTGATTACGTGGTCTTTGCGAATACAATAACGGACGGCGTGGCCCTGATGGTCGGCCCGGCCATCGTAAGCCCGCACGTCATAGTCCACCTGGACCAGCACCTGAAAGTCTTTCATAGACTCCTCGCCGGAGCCGGTTTGCTCCATGTCGTTGATGGCCTGAAACGCCAGTTCATCCAGGTTGGCAGCACCTTCCAGTTCAGCGGGCATGTAGACCATGATCGTCCACTCTTCGGGAGTGATGAGCCGGACGGTGAACTCGCCTGCGCCAGTCACCCGACGCACAACCAGGAAGTAGAGGCCATCGGCCGGAACTGTGAAGGTCATCGCCTCATTGGCCGTGGGAGTGGTGGATTTAGTAACAGTCACTGGTTCTCCGTTCGCATCCGGTATGCCACGGTAGAGGTACAGGTCATAGTCCGCGCCGGCTGGCCCATCGAGGATGACCTTGTACTCCTTGCCCCGGTACAGGTGCAGGTGCCGCGCCCAGACCTTTTTGTCTGTGAGGCCATTGCCGAAGCGGTCAGTCTCGACAGCGCAGAACTCCTTCGTCACTGCCTCGATGGCAGCGTCAGGAGCGATGCGACCGTAGCCCTCCTTGTTGTCCTTGCCGCCCCGATCCCAGCCGCCGGCCGGTGCGCCGGGCCGCCTGCGAGGATCGTTACTGGCGCCAGCGTTAGCAAACCAGGGGTCCCGGCTGGGGTTGGCGTCTGTAGGCGAGAAGCTGGCGCCATTGGGAGTGTCCAGCAGTCCATTGGCACCATTCCGGATCACCGCATCTACGCCCGCGTTATAGATGTTGTTGCCGTTGACATCGCGGATCAGCTCGTCGCCCCAGTTGCGCAGGCCGTCGCCGTTCTCATCGAACCACAACCACTGAGCAGGCACCGCTTCACCGCCGGGCACCTCAAAGGTGGTCATAAGTACGATGGACTTAACAAGCCGGGCGAACTGCTCGTCGTATACCCACTGGCCCGGATCTTCGTCAATGATATCATCCTTGTCGTTGTCCACGCCGTCCCAGCGGTCTTCGTCTGCACCGCCTTCGTTGTCTGTGTTTTGGTTCTCGTAGTCGGTCATAGCGTCTACGATAAGGGCTACCTCACCCGCTACCATCGGAGAGGCCTGGGAGGTGCCATTCATCTCGGTGAAGTTGTTGAGACCAGGGTTGCGGCCTCCTGTATCGTGTACACTGTTCCAGTTCCGATCAAACCATAGCTCACCACTGAGGGCATTGACGCCTGGATTGTGGGTGTTCAGACAAGCGTCGCCACCTGCCTGGTAGCCAGGCCGACCGTTCCAGTTCAGGAAAGGTTCGCCGCCACCCCGAACCCAGTTGGGCGGCGCATTCAACTCCAGGTAGATGTCCAGGTAGCGATCGAATTGGCGGTTGTGGTTCAAGTCGCCGCAGCGATCACCGCCGTCAAACTGACCGTCGCTATCGTTGTCAATGAAGGGTTCAGGTGCGTTGGAGTCCACAGAGGTCATCGTAGCGGTCCGGATGAAGTTGTTATCAATCACCCATCCTCCACCCGGCGCGACGACGTCTGGCTTGGTCACTCGCAACAGTGGATCACCGTTGCTGCTGAACCAAGTGACCTGGTCGCTATCGCTAACAGCCCCCACCGTGAGGACTTTGGGCTCTGTGGCAGGGGTGTTGATGAGACCACCGCCTTGTTCATTATCGAACTCGTTGCCGGCCGCATTTACTACCACCACACCCGCTTCTACCAAACGACGGGTAGCCACACCCCAGGTACGGGCGGGAATGTCCCGCTGGCGCAGGCTCTGGTTCACCGCCACGACGTGGTAAGCGGCCAGGTTGTTTCGCAGCCAATTGAGACCGTTGATAATGCCAGCGTTAGCGTTGCCACTTTGGGGATACCGCACCCCCACCAGTCTGGCATCGTAGGCCACGCCGCGCAGCTCACGGCCGCCGGGTGCACCTATGCCCGTTCCTGCCGCGATACCTGCAACGTGGCTGCCATGTCCGTCCTGATCCTGAGGTGCAGTGGCGGAGAGTTGGTCTTCGTCGTGCCAGCCCACGATTTTCGTGCCGGCGGCCAGCGCCCTCCAGCCAACTACTATGACATCCTGATAGTTGCCAAGCCCGGGATGAGTAGGGTCCAGTCCAGAATCTATAATCGCTATAGCAGTCATGGGATCGCCAGTGTAGGCGAAGCGAGCATCAGGGGTGTTGGCCCCGTCTAGTGCACCTCCCCATACTTGCTGGATCCTGGTATTCGCAGTGGCCGTGTCCAGCGCAGGGGCCACCTCTAGGTCAGGATCGACAAAGGCCAGATCAGAACCTGCAGCAGCCCGATAATCGTCAAAGCGATTGGCAGGGATGGTGCCAAAAAAGCCATCAATGATCTCCAGTGTGAACTCGACCGTGCCATCAAAACTGGCAAAGAGATCCTGGTCGCTCTGAGTTACTGGGTGGGTCAGCATCACGATGACTGGCACGGGCGCATCTGGCTGGTCACCTTCCAAGATCTCCTCAATTTGCTCGGTTAAGTAGTCATTTACCTGGTCATAGTCCTCATCGGCGACGAAAGGCTCCGGCGCTATTGTCTCCGAATCCACAACGATTGTTCCCGAAATCTCGCGGTACGTACAGACAAGTTCGACCTTCTGGCCCATCTGCAAGGCCTGGTCAGTACCGAGGGTAAAGGTACATGTCACGACCTCCGGGCCATCGGACTGGGAGAGAGTGAACAAGTCCGGCTGGTCGGTTGTGATGCTAACAGGGTGGACGGCCCCGACCGCTGCCTCGGCCATAAAGGTCAGCGAAAAACGTTCAATGGGGTGACCCACGTTGTTGCGGACAAAGTAGGAGACGCGTGTCTCGTCATCGCCCAGTAACTCTGTGAGCCGTGTAATGCGGGGATGTTCAGCGATGAGTACGTGGCCAGGAGGCAAGACTGCCTCGGGGTCAAAGTTGCGCATAAAAAGCGGCAAGTGGACTATGTGGGTAACGGCATCGGTGATAGACAACATACTTCCGTCGCCGGCTTGAGCCGCAACTACCGATGCAGCAGCGGCCCGCTCTGCAGAGGGCAAGATAGGTGCTTCCGGCGCGGGTGCGGCCTGGGAAGGCAATAGAAGCACCGCCGACAAGGCGAGAAGAAGGAAGCAGCCCAGGATCAGGGTCAGGCCCATGAGACTGAGCCGCTTCCGGCGATCTACCGAGATACCACAGGGTCTTTCCCCTTCCATTCCTTAACCTCCCTTCTCAAAACTAATAACGACCAAACTCATCGGTAGATACGGGTTTATGCTTTCGCCTTATGACCTCACATTATTTAACGTAAAACTCAGTTCTCGGGTATGGGTATGTTTTACAAATCCGCCGCCGCTAACCCCGCCACCGGCCGGGGTCGGATACGCAAACCCGACCTACTATTGGGATGCTGCTAACCCCGCCACCAGCAAGTCAAGCGCCACCTCCGCCTCGATCTCCCCGCTCTTGATGGCCACGTCGGTGTCCAGCAGGTGGCGATACACCTTCTCCAATTGCGCAGCGGTGAAGTGGGTCGCCTGGTTGTGGAGTTTGCGCGCCGGGAAGGGATGCAATTTGAGCGCCTGGGCGATGTCCCGCGAGGAGGACCCCTGCGCCTTCAGTTCCTTGACCTGAATGAGGAGCCGGAACTGGCGCGCGATCATCGCCAGGAGCCCCAGCGGATGCTCGCCCGCGTCCAGCAGGCGGTGGAGTGTCTGAGCGGCCGTGCGGCCGTCCCGTCGGCCCAGCGCATCTACCAGATCGAAGACGACGGCGGTCTGAGCGTAGGGCACCACGGCCTCCACATCCGCTTTCGTGATGGGGCGTTTGGCGTTGGTGTAGGTCACCAACTTGGCAACCTCCTGGTCGAGCAGCCGCAGGTCGGCACCGACGAGGGCGGCGAGTTGCCGGGCGGCCTGGGGTTCGATCTCGCCGCCGTGCCTGCGGACGCGCTTGGCGATCCAGCGGGGCAGGGCCTTCGCCTCCGGCGGGTCGAAGCGCTTGACGTAGCCCCGCTCTTCCCGCTGGGCCAGTTGGAGGATGGGGTGCTTTGCCGGCAGGGGGCCATCTTCAACGAAGACCAGGCGGGTCGTTTCGGGCAGACGGGGAAGGTAATCGGTCAGGGCGGCCAGGTACTCTTTCTGAGCCGTAGAGAGTTCCTGGCCTTTCCGGGGGGTGAGCCGTGTCAGCAAGCCCTTGACGATGACGAGCCGCTTTTCGGCCAGGAAGGGGATGGCGTCGCAGGCATAGCGCAGTTCGGCCAGCGTGAGGTTTCTCCCATCAAGGAGGGTGGTGTTCAGGTCCACGGTGTCGGGCGGGCCGAGGCGGCGCTTGAAATCGGTCAGCGTCTCGGCGCGGGTGAACTCGTCTGCGCCGTGGAAGACGTAGAAGGTAGGTGGAGGCTTGGACATCTGGGCAACTCCATAAATACATGTCGCGTGTTGCGTAATCCGTTGTCGTCCTGGAATCCGCGTTATCCCTCGGTGCGGACGTGGTGGACGACGATGCCGGCCCGCTCCTCCCGCGTGACGCCGACGATGCGCAGGCTGCCGACGTCGGCCTGAGTGGTGACGCGGGCCTGGAAAGCAGCCCCCAGCGGTCGGGCCAGGATGATCCCCAACGTGGCGGCGGCGCAGGCGAGCGGCAGGCGGGCGATTCGCTCCAGACAGCCTTTGGACTTGCGACCCAGGGCCAGGAAGGCGCCCACCCCGGCCAGTGTCCCGGCGACGGCGAGGTTGGAGCCGCACTGGGGATGGATGGCCATCTGCCATTGCCCGGCTTTCAGCCGTCGCAGCCCCTCCTGGGCGGCAGCCAGCACTCCCTCGGTGGGCACGTCGCCGTAGATGTAGAAGCCCCACAGCGAGGCGCGCCCCACCAGTCTGAGGCCGCGATAGCGTTCGCTGAGGACGTGCATCGTCGCATGTTCCAGCGCGTGATTGCGGCGCACGCGGGAGATGAAAGGGAGATTCAGCAGAGTTGGCAAGGGATATGCTTTCTCCATCGGTACCTCGGTGGCGTGAAATGTGATTCTGTAGGGCGGGATCTCATCCCGCCTTACAGCAGCATTATAGCATATCCTTCACCAACTTCAACCGACTTGCCTTTCCTGCCCGACGGTGTTACACTACCAGGCGACTTCAAGTGGGAGGCGACGATGGCAGCGCAGGCGTTGTATCGTAAGTGGCGACCCCGAACGTTCGACGAAGTGGTGGGACAGGAGCATGTCGTCCGCACGCTACGTAACGCACTCACCTCCGGGCGCATCCACCACGCTTATCTCTTCGCTGGCCCCCGGGGGACCGGCAAGACGACTATGGCGCGTTTGCTGGCCAAAGCGGTCAATTGTCTGGCCCCGGAGGACCAGCGCCCCTGCAACGAGTGCGCCATCTGCCAGGCGGTCAATGAGGGGCGGCTGCTCGATCTGATCGAGATTGACGCCGCCTCCAACACCGGCGTGGACGACGTACGAGAACTGCGGGAACGGGTCGGCTTCCGCCCCAACGAGGCCCGTTACAAGGTTTACGTCATTGACGAGGTACATATGCTCTCCAACGCCGCCTTCAACGCGCTGCTCAAGACACTGGAAGAGCCCCCACCTCACGCCATCTTCGTGCTGGCGACAACCGAGCCACACAAGATCCCCGCCACGGTGCTCTCGCGCTGCCAGCGTCACGACTTCCGCCGCATTCCCGTCAGCAAGATCGTTGCCCGCCTGGAATGGCTGACCGAGCAGGAGCACATCCGGGCTGACCGGGAGGCGCTGACGCTCATCGCTCACCAGGCCACCGGCAGTATGCGCGACGCCGAGAGCCTCCTCGACCAACTGGCCTCCTACGACGAGCAGGGTATCACCGTCGCGGAGGTGCGTGCAGCGCTGGGGATAGGAACCGGTGAGACGGTCATCCAAGTGACCGATGCGCTGGTCAAGAGTGATGTGGCACAGGGCCTGGGGGCCATCAACACAGCCGTGGACGAGGGAGCCGACCCCCGCCAGTTCGCCCGCCAGATGGTGGAGCATTTGCGGGCGTTGCTCCTGCTGCGACTGAAGTCCGGCGTCGTTCCGGCTTATGTTTCGGAGGACCTGCGCCCTCGGTTGGAGGCCCAGGCCGCTGCTTTCTCGCCCCGCGCTCTGGCGCGGGCGGTGCGGCTTTTCAGCCAGGCTGCTGCTGAGGCTAAGGGCGGCTGGCAGCCCCAGTTGCCGCTGGAGATGGCCTTTATTGAGGCCGTGCTCCCACCTGAGCCGAAGAGTCCTGCACCCGGCGGGAAATCGGCCTCGGTCAGCACACGCACGCCATCTTCCGCCCGCCGTTCGAGGTCCTCACCGACGCCGACCAGGGCTGCCCCCGCTCACCCGGTGTCACGTCCTCCATCTTCGCCTCAGCCCAAAGCGGTCCGCGAGCCGGCACCTGCTTATGAGAGCCTCGCACCCAGCGTTGGCTCGTTGACGCCGGAGGTCTTACGGAGCCGCTGGCCGGAACTTTTGAACGCCCTACGCCCGCGTAATCTCTCGCTGGAGGCGCTGATGCGCTCGTGTGAGCCGGTGGCTGTCGAAGGAGACGTCGTCGTGCTGGGGTTTGCCCACAACTTTCACCGCAGTAAGGTGGAAGAGGAACACAACAAGCAGATCGTTGAGGACGTGCTGAGCAGCCTGATTGGTCAGCGTTACCGCGTGCGGTGTGTTCTGGCTCGCCGGGAGCGTACTGCCACGGCCTCACACCGCTCGAAGTCAGAGCCTGTCGGTGGGAAAGTCACCTCATCGGTAGAGCAGATTATCGCCGAGGACCCGGTGGTGCGTGCGGCGGTGGAGGATTTGGGGGCGCAGATCGTGCAACGGCACGAATAGCAGGGAGGTTGCATTGGGCAGAAGAAAGATCAAACGAAAGAAGGCCCCGGCCGGTCCGCGGATGAGCCAGGCCGGGATGCTCCAGCAGTTGCAGAGCCTCCAAGAAGATATGCTCAAAGCGCAGGAGGAACTCGCCACGATGGTCTTCACGGCGACGGTGGGCGGCGGTGCGGTGACCGCCGTCGTCACCGGCGAACGACGGGTGCAATCACTCACCATCGCGCCGGAGGTGGTGGACCCCGAAGACGTGGAGATGTTGCAGGACCTGGTCATCGCTGCCGTCAACGAGGGGCTGGAGCAGGTGGATCGGGCCGTGACCGAGCGGATGGCAGCCTTCACCGGTGGGCTTGGCATCCCCGGCTTGCTTTAAGGTGTGGGTGGCGATGCAAACGGCTCCTGCTTCAGTGACGCGGCTGATCGAGGAACTTGCGGAACTACCGGGTATTGGCCGCAAGACGGCCGCCCGTCTCACCTACTTCCTACTGCGCGACAAATCGGACCTGGCAGGGCGGCTGGCCGAGGCCCTGCGCAATCTTAAAGAACGTACCCGCTTCTGCTCCGTCTGTTACAACGTCACCGAGGAAGACCCCTGTCCTATCTGCGCCGATCCAGGACGCGACCACACCATTATTTGCGTGGTCGAGGAGCCGCTCGACGTGCTGGCGCTTGAGCAGGCCGGGGTGTACAAGGGGGTATACCACGTCCTGCACGGCGTACTGGCACCCTCAGAGGGGATGTTCGTCGAGGACTTACGCATCGGCGAACTGGTGGCCCGCGTCCGAGGCAGCGACGTGGAGGAGGTGATCCTGGCAACCAATCCCACGAGCGAGGGCGACTGGACGGCATCCTACTTGCTGACGCGGTTGCGCCCGTTGGGCGTGCGTATCACTCGGTTAGGTCGGGGGTTGCCCGTGGGCGGCGACCTGGAGTACGCCGATGCGGTGACGCTCACGCGGGCACTGGAAGGGCGAGAGGCAATCTGATGCCCGGGCGGGCGCATGAACACCTGAAGGAGTGGCTGCCCGTGATTGATCCAAGGAGACCCGCCCGCTACGAACGCATCTACGCGCAGTTGAAAGACCTCATCGTCGGCAAATCGCCCAACCTCTTGGCGGCGATGGCGACGATCTGTGCCGTGCTGCACCACAAGATGCCTCACCACTCCTGGACCGGCTTCTACTTCGTGGCCTCCGAGGACGAACTGCACGTGGGACCGTATCAGGGACCGGTCGCCTGCCAGGTGCTGCGCGGTCGCGGCGTCTGCCTCCACTGCGCCCGAACCGGACAGCCCGTGGTCGTGCCGGACGTCGAGCAGTTCCCCGGTCACGTCGCCTGCGACCCGCGCTCCAAAAGCGAAATCGCCCTGCCGGTGGTCAAAGGGGACAAAGTGATTGCCGTGCTGGACATAGACTCCCACAAGCCGGCCCAGTTCGACGAGGACGACATCCCCCCGCTGACCAAAATCTTGAACCTGTTGCAGCCGTATCTTTCGTTCCATCGGCGTCTCCGCTGAGCACTTTATCGAAAGCGGTAAGCATAGCGTGGTTAGGATCGAATCATGTTGACAATTGCCGAGGTCTTAGAGATGCCGGTCTTCGCCGCCGCCAGGGTAGTAGCCGGCAAGAAGGGGTTGAGCAATCGCATCCAATGGGTCCACCTGATAGACATCCCCGAGATGGCCGATTGGTCTCAAGAGGGCGAGCTCCTTTTCACTACTGCCTTTGGCCTCAAAGACCGGCCTGAGTTGCAGAGCGTCCTTATCCCCAATTTGGTGGAGCGCGGTGTAGCAGGTATGGTGGTAGGTATCGGGCGCTATTTTCACCATATCCCGGAAGTGATGATTGAATGGGCGGACAAATTGGGCTTTCCTATCATCACACTGCCGTGGGAAGTTCCCTTCATCGAGGTTACACGCGCCATCTCCGAGCGGATCGTGCATGAGCGATATAGGCTGTTGCAGCAGTCGTTGCACATTCACAACACCCTCACCCAGTTGGTGCTCATGGGAGATAACCTTGATGCTTTGGCGAAGGCGCTGGCGGAATTGGTCCAGTGCTCGGTTACCATCGAGGACACTCACTTTCGACTTCTGGCCTGCGCTACGTGGGGAGAGATTGACCAGGCCCGGCAAGAGAGCATCCTGCAGCGCCGCACACCGCCGGCCCTTTTAAGTGAGTTGGAGCAACGTGGCATTCTGGGTGAACTGCGCCAGAGTCTACATCCCATGCGCATCCCTCCTTTGCCGGAGCAAGGGCTCACCTTCGAGCGGATTGCGGCCCCTATTGTGGCCGGGCGTGAGGTGCATGGCTACGTCTGGCTGATTGTCAAAGACAGACCCATTAGCGAACTGGACATGATAGCCATTGAGCATGCCGCTACCGTGGCCGCTTTGATTCTGCTTAAGGAGAAGGCCGTCTATGAGACAGAGCAACGGCTCAGGAGTTCCCTGCTTGACGAGTTGCTAGAGGGGGAATCCGATCTCAGAAGCGAATTGCTGGAAAGGGTCAGACACTTCGACCACAGTCTGACTCAGGGCCAGCAAATCTTGATCCTCCATCAGAACAATGGCGGCAACCTGTCTAATCTGAGTCGCTGGGTGGAGCAGAAGATCAGAGAGCAACACCAGCCGGCCCTGGTGGTGGAGAGAGGAGAGAACCTGGTGCTCCTCCTGGAGGCTTCTCAGACTGAGGAAGGGATGCGGCTCGCTCGTGCGCTGTGGGAGGCGGGCAAGAAGGAAGGATACCTTTTCTCCGTGGGTGTAGGGCGAGCCTACCGGGAATGGGAGAGGCTCTCCGAGAGTTACGAGGAAGCGCAGGAGGCTCTGGAAACAGGACCATCGCTGCTGGGACGAGAGGTCATTTCGTTCGATACATTGGGATTGCTATACTGGTTGCGTCATCTGCCTCCGGGGGTGCGCGAGAAGAACCGTTTCAGCCAGGTGGTCCTGACCCTGGCCGACTACGATGCCCAGCGAGGTGGAGAGCTTCTCAAGACCCTGGAGACTTACCTCGACGCGGGGAGGAATGTACAAGAGGCTGCCAAACGCCTCTTCCTCCATCGCAATACAGTTCGCCAGCGCTTGAGCAAGATCGAAGCCCTCTGTCATCTGACACTCAACGATCCCCTCACCTGCCTGAATTTGCACGTGGCCATAAAGGAGAGAAGGCTACAGTCGGGCGATTGATGTGCACGGCGCACACTTTTGGGGCTGTTTTTGTGGTCTATTTGGCCCTTTACATGTCGCATTGTACATGGTAGAATATTCAGGGATTATCGCTTCAGGCAGGGCTGAACACCCTTCGAGTTCCCCCTTTTCAGAGAATTCAAGTGCCAAACTCGCATGCAACAAGGAGAGGCGTCTCGCAGGCGGTAGAAGCCGATTTCCTCTTTGGCCGTCTGAAGCAATTGCAAATGCGTTATCCTCGTCTCATCGGCGATGTGAGGCATGGCAATTTGGTGGTGGATGTGGAGTTCTACCTGGAAGATGTGGCCATTGATGCCACTCACTGCCTTCTGGATGCTGGCATCACCGCAGTTCATCGTATGGATTCCCCCAAAGTCATGAGCCTTCAACTCCCGTCGTTGCTAGATCAGCAGCAAGGACCACTGGTCATCAATCTCCTGGATCGCTTTTTGCGGGGGAAAACCACTTGAGTTTTCAGAGAAAGGAGGTGAGGCGCACTGGCCTGTGATATTGCGCGCGGTGAATGGCTATGTCTGGTGATCCTGCCACTGGACATAGCCGTGTAGCGGAAACAGACGACTGTGCAAAATAACAGGAGGTAAAGAAGATGAAAGACAGAGGGCGTTTTCTATTTGTGCTCTTGGCTGCTTTCTCGGTGGTAACACTGGCGGTCAGTTGTGCTGCGCCAGCCGCTCCCACCAAGGAAGCCTCCCCTACTCCGAAACCAGCCGAGGAGGTCACCACCATAAAGGTCGGGGCATTGCACCCGGTGTCAGGTGACTCGGCCGCGACAGGCAAAGCGATGCGCCAGGCGCTGACCTTTGCTATTGACGAGGTCAACGCTCAAGGGGGCATTCAGTCGCTAGGTGGCGCTAAGATCGAGTTAGTCTATGGG
>Ga0116200_10000447_pt1 | contig 13355 bp, 15 predicted proteins | sample Mar14436cmmetaG_FD_94478 | JGI IMG/M metagenome (GOLD analysis project Ga0116200, IMG submission 94478) | Marine hydrothermal vent microbial communities from Guaymas Basin, Gulf of California to study Microbial Dark Matter (Phase II) - Marker... ... | reverse complement strand
AGGTAACCCCATAATGGCACCCACAAGGGTAGTCTTACCTGAACCATTGGGACCAAATATCACATGCACGGTACCTTCCTCAATGGTCAGGTTTACTCCATGAAGAATTCTTTTATTCCCAATTTCTACCTTAAGATTTTCAATTTCCAGAAGAGGGGTGTTCATTTTGCCTCCCGCTTAAAATTTTTGCCTTCTTGAAGTTTCTCCTGAGCGAAAAAAACTCGCTACCTACTGTCTGGGCAATCCTGAACTTGCCAAATACTTTGCTTTACGAAACGTCATTTTGAACGAAGTGAAGAATCTCAGTCTTAATTTGTAGAGACCCTTCCCTTCGCTCAGAGTAACATACAGGCGAGTCAGCCAAATTTGACCTTGTCAAATTATTTATCCCCAAAGTACTTTTTTCTCATTCTCTTCAAAAAAAGCATCGACTCTTTCATCTCCTCCATTCCGTTCATCCCGTCTTCAATCGATATCCAACCCTGGAAGTTTACTTCTTTGAGGATAGAGAATATTTTATCGTAGTCGTTGAGTCCTTTGCCCGTAACGCCATGGTGCAGTTTCTCAGAATAGCCGATAGCGCCATCGGATTGTTTTAACTCTTCAAGTGTTGTTCCTGGTTCTAAATAACGGTCGCTGGCATGCATCGTCTTTACCCGATATTTCACCGCCTGAAGTAAATCAATCGGGTCTTCTCCCGCAACGATACTGTTGGATGGATCGAATTGAATTCCAAAATATGGCGAATCGATTTGATTGATTATCTTAAGAAATACATCTTTTTTCTGGGCAAACTCCGGATATTGCCAAAAACTGTCCTTGTAATGGTTTTCCATAACTAAAATCACGTCATACTCTTCCGCTGTCGGGAGACACAATTGGATCGCCTCAACCACTAATTTAACTCCTTCGTCTTCAGAGACGTCAGGCCGTTTCTGTCCGGATAGCACCCGACAAAATTTTCCTTCCAATTCTGCCGTTACCCGAATAATCTCTTTTTGTTTTTCCACTTCCTTCTGCCACATCCTTTTTTCTCTAATGGTAAAATCCGGGGAGTAACACATCATCGGTATTTGAAATCCGTGCTCGGCAATAAAATCCCTGAGTTTCGACAGATACTTTGAATCATAACTTTTAAGAAATCCAGAATACAATTCCAGACCATCCGGCTCGAGTTCTGTTGCCATCTTTATCCAATCAAAGAGCGGGATTTTGCCACTGCAAATCTCCTCAACATAACATTTTGGGAAAGCAGCAAGTTGTACCATCGACTACTCCTTTCAATAAAGAGGTAAGAATTTGCCTTTCGGCTCGATTTGCATTACCATATCACCAAGCCATTCAACAAGAAATTCCCGCCCGCTGATCTTCACCTTTTCCCGATATTCTGGCACGGAGAAGTTGACTTGTATTTTGTCTCCAAGCTTGACATCCTTGAATCTCAGATAACTCTCTTTCCACTCCGGAGAAACTATTCTCCCATTGTATTTGGCAACCAGATCATTTCTTGCCCAGATGGGAATTCTCAAGTACAATTCGGCAGGATGTTTCAGTTCTATTTCTATTTGCCCTTTCTCCGGTAATGAAGTTCGGATAATAACATCATTATCTTCTTTATCTAAAAGAAGATTGATGTAAGTACTATTGTTTGTTCTTTGGGTAATGGCCTCCCAGATATAGTGAAGGGCTTTGATTCCATGCCAGGAGCAACAGCCGCAGATAAATATTTTTCCATCTCTGGTGAAATAGTCATTAACCTGTGTCCAGCCAGAGAATCCTCCCAGCAATTTTTCTGCTAAATTATGATCTTCAATCATAGAAGTATTCTGAAATTGGCTCTTGAGCAAATGGTTTTTTGTGTAACGACTGACCCTGTCCCAATGTTCATCTGATCCTGCCTGAGCCAATACCAGTGCTCCATAGATCATATCATAGATACAGCAGGTTTCGCAGTACTCTAAAGAGGGATCTTTCAATGCTACCATTTCCGGGAACCATCCGAAATTCGATCCCAATCCTTCAGCAAATTGATAAATCTGGCGAGCCCGTTGAAAATACTCTTCATTGTTCACTAGATGGGCATATTTAAGAATGCCAACTATAGACCACATATTCCGATGAAAATGTCCGATGAACCGTCCATCAAAACCATACAGATAGCTTTGCGTTAGGATATATTTAGTAAGCCCTTCTGCAAATTCTTTGGCTTTTTCATCACCAGTAATTTCATAATAACGGGTCAGAGGTAAAATAAACGTACCACTGCTAGCAAGTTCATAACAATTAATTTGTGAATATTTGTTAGGGTCCCAAATTTTTTCTGGCACGTAATTATTGAAGGGGAAATAGAGCCCTCCGCCATATAAATCCTCCTCTTGGGTTAAATCAGCATAAAAGTTAGCTTCTGATGCTATGCGTCGTAGACCAGCAATCATACTGTCAATCTTTGTTTTAACCCAATTTTCTTTAGTAAGTTCATACCAACTAACCATGGCATCGAGTACATAAGCCAGTCCGTGCAAAAAGCAATACACATGCTTACTGCCGGATTTATGACTGGGGTATCGGAGGCCATCTGGATGAAAATCAGTCTGACACCATTTTCTGAGGCCCTTTTCTACCTCCTCGGCCTGGCGAGTCCCGGTTAGTTTTCGGTTAAGCAATATAATTTCCATCCAACAGAAAGGTGGATCGCAGTTGTCAATTCTTCCATGAACAAGTGAATTCTTACCATCATACACAATGCCCCAATAAGGCAGAAAATCCTGCTCTGGGTCGACCATAGAGGTGGCGAAATTAAATCCCAATTTGATATGCTTGATTAAATCGACTGACATATTCACCCTCCTGCTTATAGATTCATACTTTCTATCTCTTCCCTTGTCACTAACACCAGTGGCCGCAAAGTGAAGCCTCCGTCAAAAACGATGTTTGTCCCCGTGGCAAAAGATGCCAGATCAGAAGCTAAAAATGCATAGACAGAACCTACATCATCAGGCAGTCCCACCCGACCAAGGGGAATATTGCTCATGAATTCTTTACCCATTTGGGGGTCATTAATCACCTTTGACAGTGTCCCTTTAGCCCAACTGGGCGAATTGATCAGACCCGGAGATACTGTGTTGACTCTTATTCCGTATGGAGCAAGTTCTATGGCTGCAGTCTCAGCAAATACCTGGACGCCAGTTTTGCTGACTCTGTAGGCAGCTTCTTTATAAGCTGGATTATATTGAATGGTGGAGGAGGTAAACAGAATCACTCCTTTTCGTGTCTTAACCATATGCTTGGCTACTTCACGAGTACAGAGCATCGCCCCGGTTAGATTGACCGCAATGATCTTATTCCAACATTCCAGAGTGATTTTGGTAATCGGCTCCCACTCGATGATTCCCGCATTGCTCACAAAGATATCAATGCAGCCCAATCTGTCAATCGTATTCTGAACCATCAGCACCACTTCCTTTTCTTTTGAAACATCGACCTCCATCGGGAGCACTTTTACACCTAGTTTCCTTATTTCCTCCTGAGTTGATTCTTTTCCCTCCCTAAGTTTAATGTCACAATATGCGATATTTACTCCTTCTTTAGCCAGGGAAAGACAGATCGCCCTTCCGATCCCTCTTTCTCCGCCGGTTATCAGCGCATTTTTACCTTTTAGTCCTAAATCCATTTTTTTGCCTCCTTAAATAATCCTGTTTTTCCGCCTATAGAAAATCCATTTGACAGTCTCTAATAAAATTACCTTCAATTTGGCCCTAATTGGAGTTTCTGCTTCATACTCAATCTTTTTACAATCCAGTTCGGCTTTCATCAATTTCTGGTAAACCAATTCCTCCTATCCCAAGATAATCGACTTTTACCGTTTCATATCGTTTCATTACCGTTCCATTTTTTGGTATGGTTTATAATTTCCTCATCAAAATGTAATGTATTTGCGCACCAGCACCTATTTTCTTTACAAGCTTTTTCTTTATTAAATCATTAGTATCTCGATAAGCAGTGATTTTGGGGACATTATTAATTTCTCGATATTCTCTATTAGAAATCCTTCCGTGCTTTCTGATATAATCTATCGCTTTCTTTTACCTTTCATTCAATTCTACAGCAACTATTTCTTCAGCACCAGTTTCCAGAATTTTCTCTGCTGGGCCCCAGAAAATTACTGTAAAAGAAACTTCAGACTCTCTAAACTCCGGCTCTTTTAGACCATGCTCTCTCATTAATCTCTTCCTTCTGGTGATACCCGTTCCCCAAGCTTCAATTTTTTTGATATTAAACAACAGCCGGCCAGTAATCCTATTCCGTAGGACACTTCTATTCTCAAAAGTCTCTAAGGTTAATGGCGGGGGTAATTTGCCAGGACTTTCAACTTCAATTCTATCATCAAAAATATTTACAAATATTGATGCACCGTAAATGGAATAGTCCCGATGAACCACAGCTTTTTGGACGTGGCACCAAATCTCAGAAAACATTGACCGTGTGTAAAATAAGGTTTGTTGTCTCCCTCAGCTACTTTAATGATCAGGATTTGTTTGTTGTCAAGGGTTTGTTCCTCAACCTCAACGGGTGGGTCACAACTGCCACATATATCTGTAATCCTGTCTTTCAATTTCTGGGTAATATTAATTCCCACTACCTGAGCTGTTTTATCCTGAACACCCAAACTGGTGTTAGCGAATGCTACAATATCTTTTGCTAACTCCTTAGTCCTCGGCATGGATTCCTTGAACTCAATCGATTCTGATTCTTTGATAGTTAACATGATTTATTTTCTCATGGTTTGCTTTTCTATGTTCTTAGGATGCTTATAGCTAACCATTCACAAAGCAACTCAAGTTCTCTTATAATGTTCCCCGGCACAACAATATAATGATTAGCTAAACATTGTTCAAGAAATTCTTGCCGTTCCCCTGACAATCGGACTTTAACCCACATCTTGTCAGCTCGCCTCGTTTTAATCAATTCTCCGGTGGTCAGATGTACATAGTCACATTTCTTTCCATACAGGCTTAGAAGAGTCACTTCGCCATTTTTGAGTTGCGGATGGCATACAGGTGTCGGAAAACCTTGTTCCTTAGCTTGAATGGAATCCTTGATGATCACTGATTTGGCGTCAGCAGCAAGAGAGGCTGGAGCACCACAATGAACCAGAGTTAAAATATTCTCTTTGTCCAAATCATATATGTCACCTACATAAGGATTGATTCCGGTAAGGTATCTGACCATTTGAGTAGCTATTGAGATTAAAACGTCCCCTTCACAGGTCAAAGTGTAATCATCCTCGATAAATCCCAGGCAGGGGTTAAGACCAACTTCCTTGGGCATTCTACTCCAGCATTCTATGGCAAAACCATCCAAACTATGGCTTTTGGCAATGTGCTTCAATGCCAGATGGAGCCTTATCCCTGGGTTGAGGAGTTCATCGGTAACTTCAATTAAGAATCGGTCTTGGATTTTTTTTCGCAGGTCTTCAATGGCATTGACAGCTTTAGAAACTCGACCAATCGCCTGATGTAATTCATCGAAAGAAATTTCAACTATCTCTGTTCCTATTCTCTCTTTGATGCGTGCTTTGTCGTAACTCCGTGAAACCAGATTGGGAAATAGTGAACCTATGGTGCCGATACGGCTGAGGCGTAACCGAGACAAGGCAAAAGCTGCCTGTACACGTTGTCTGAATTCATTCAAAGTGCTTTTATCATCACCTAAGCCGTAGATTAACTTTACTTTTTTCTTCTCCTCTTTAAGTGCTCCCAGAGCCAGCGCACTGCTGGGCCAGGCCCATCTCTCTTTGACAGCCCAGACAATAGCAGGACAGTCCATTAATTCGACGGCATTCTTAATTGCCTGAGCGCTCATCCCCCTGAGCACAACCAACAAAACTGCATCCAATTCTTTGCGTAACAGTTCGATTACAGAAGCTTCTATTTCCTCTGTGCTGGCTTTTATCCCTCTATCGAAGGCTTCTATGTCAAGTCCTTTTATTCCATTTATGATGATTTCATAGTCTCTCTTTTGAGCTTCAGCTTTGATATCTCCGATACCAATAATACCAACTCGTGGTTTAAGGGCACGTCTCATTGTTTTTCATTTTCCCAATTTATACAGGTATTTGGCACCATATTCGAGAAGAACAACTCTTGAGCGGAGTGATGGTTTTAACTGATCGATAAATTTTTGAGGGTCAATAGTATTTTCTACAAAGCAGTCATAGTGCATGGGGATAACGATTCTGGGATTAATTAAAGCAGTTAGTTTCGCCGCATCCTCGGGCCCGAGATTGTTAAATCCTTCGTTGATGCAGACTATCAAGATGTCCAGTTTCTGTTCAATTATCCATTTCAGTTTATCTACGTATTTGTGCAATCCTTTTTTAGTATCTCCGGTGATGTAAACCTTTATCGGATCAAAATCGAAGAAATAGCCGTAGTGGGTGATCCAGTTATCATCTGTGCATTCAGCATAGACGGAGATCACTTTAATTCCATCAATATGGAGATGATGTTCGAGATTAACCTCAAAGATTCTCTCTTCACTAATTCCAATTTTTTTCAAATGGCTGCACGATTCTGGCGGACCGAAAACCCTTGCTCTGGGATTCGCTTTTAATAACGGCAACAGAGTCTCTTCATCGGTATGGTCACTATGGTCATGGGTGAGAAATATGTAATCTACCTTTGCCTTTTCAGGAGATATAGGAAAGGTTGAATGGATATAGGTCATATTGTCTTTCCTGGCAGAAAAAGAGAGGAAAGGATCCACCATAATTACCTTCCCACTCGATGTCGTGAAAGCAAATCCTCCTTGACCAAGCCAGTGGATAAGTAGTTTACCTTTTTTCATTTTCCGGAATCTTCTCGTTCATTGTTTCTCTAAATGTATCCAATTTAGGTAGTGTCCGTAGATAGTTGTCTGCCTGTCCGGCCAGAAGAGCCAAGGTTGTCCTCGGTTACTATTGACAAGCAACAACGAACGCTACCCCCAATTTACCGTTTTCTTTTGTTTTTATCAAGTTTTTTCTAATAACCCAAACTTTTTATTACCGACTTAATTATCCCAGCTGATTTTTGGAGAGCAGCGCTCTCTTCGACAGAAAGGGTTGTTTCTATTACACGCTCAACCCCGTTGATGCTGATCATGCAGGGAATGCTGAGACAAAGATCATGGAGCCCATACTCTCCATTCAGAAAAGTGGAAACCGTCAGAACGCTGTGTTCATCTCTGAGTATGGCCCCCAGAATTCTCAACATGGCCAAACTAACACCATAGTTGGTAAACCCCTTGGCCTCAATAATGTGATAGGCGGATTTTCTCACTGTTTCTTCAATTTGACTTTTAGGAGGGCTCGGTGTACATTTGTGTTCACAGCTTTTGCAGAACGTTTCCAAGGGGATACCAGAGATATTAACCAGACTCCACAAGAACACCTCGCTGTCCCCGTGCTCGCCAATCACGTAGGCATGAACGTTTCTGGCATCGACGTTACATCTCTGGCTGAGCGAATAGCGAAATCTGGCAGAATCCAGAACAGTACCGGACCCTAAAACCTGCCTCGAAGACAGTCCCGAACTTTTGAGCACCACATAGGTCATTACATCCACGGGGTTGGTGGCTACAAGTAGCACTGTTTCTTTGAGATAAGAAGCTATCTGATCCACAATGGATTTGCATATTTCTGCATTTCGCTGAACCAGTTGCAACCTGGTTTCGCCAGGTTTTTGCCGAGAGCCGGCAGCGATAACAATTACCTTTGCCCCCTGACAATCGGAATACTCCCCGGCGTAGATTTTTACCGGTGGAGTGAAGAAAAGACCATGGTTCATATCCAAAGCATGGCCGTGAGTTCTTTCTTTGTCTATATCGATCAACACTATCTCGGTTGCCAGGCCGGATAGCTGCAGAGTATAGGCCAAAGTAGCCCCCACATCGCCTACACCTATGATAGCAATTTTAGACATAATAACCTCCTTGACTCCGGATACAGTTTTTTCACTGTCCTTCCACAAATTATTCTCTGTTCGTTAGAAAACCACCTGTTTTAGCGCCGCCAAAGCTTGGTCATAATCCAGTTCATGCGTCATTTCAGGAACAAGCTCTATATTTCGAATTACAGCTTCCCTATCAATAAGCCAAACTGAATGAGCAAGGAGCTTCAGTTCTTTAATCAGCACGCCATATTTGAGCCCGAAATCCCTTTCTTGATAATCGCTCAGGGTTTTGATTTGCTCCGACCCAGTGGCGGCGCACCATCTGGACAGGGCAAAGGCAAATCCATGCTGATGTTCAGTATCACCACGACCTGTGACCCCTCGGTGGCCAATTGATTGAACCTGCTCGCCTAAGGGTTGCACACTGGGGCGTCAAGTAATAGGGTGACGCTGAGCAACATCATCTTTCCGGCAAAGTCGCTTAATTTAACTGGCTGCATATCGTTGCCCACCACCTGGAACTCAGGGGCTTTATCACCAAATTTCAGCCCTTGCCCTAATATAGGATCATTGGCTTGCCTTTAAAGCTCACGAGACCCTTTCTCTCAACTGTTCCAGCGAATTCTGATTTGTCCATTTTCCTCCTCCCTTTAATTATGGTTCACACAGGCTTAAACCTTTTACGTCTCTGATAAAATTTATCCTTTAGGGAAAACTTTCGACAAGATGGTCGGGATAATAAGAAAGTTTGGCCTTGCGAAGCCCAGGTTCACCCAAATCCTGTTCCCTATTGATATAGAGCAGGTCCCGCCAGCGATTTTCACAAAATTGCTGGTTGATCATCGCATAAAGTCCGGGATTCTCTGAATTAGCCTTTTCTATATGCACTACCGCTCTTTGCTCATTCAATAATTCCCCCAGAGTAAATGCTTCTACTTTACCGTCGATTAAGGTCACTCCTCCGTCGATTTTCAAAACAGGAAAATGGACCAGAGATTCACGCACGGCTTCTGATTCACTTAGCAGATTCATATCGTCTTCACAGCGACGTATCTTACACCACTTCTCGGCTACTTCCAAACATGCCTCTATGTAATCATTGTTTAACGGAAACTAAGTAAATGAGGAAGAACGAGGAAGCTTGTTGATATGATTTCGCTTTGAATGACATTTCCTACCTGCCAATTTAATCAAGTCTTGACTTCGATAAACGTAATCGAAGTAATCTCGAGTTGGTTCAACCATAAGGTTTCTTGCGTCCTCAATTTCTGAGATCAGCTTCTGGACAGCCCGTTCAATGCGTGATTTCTTCTCTCTCTTCTCGTCCTTAAGCCATTGTAAAAAAGTGCGGGTACCCTCCGGTCTAGAAGGAGACCCTACAGCTAACAGAGCAAAAAATACATTGCCACTGACAGTACAAAAAACAAGCAACCACTGTTGATACATGGACCATTGAAATTGATAGTGAGAGCGCCAGATAAAAAGATTGGTGAAAGTCCATTCAGAGGTTTGTGGCTGATATTTCCATAAGATATCTTTAAAGAAATCGCGGTCTTCTAACTCGATTGGTCTGAATTCGGAAAATTCTGGACGTATTGTCAATTAGTACCTCCAAATAATGTTTGCGCTATCAATCCGGCAATCGGCGGAAAGAAGAATGTGCTTGCAATGCGGATGAGCGTGAACTCCCACCCTAATATTCCCATTTCCATTGGTTATCGACTAACTGCCCATAATGACCACGCTGTGAGAAACGCAACCATAGTTCCTACGCTTGCACCAGCACGTAAAAGGCCAGCGACAACAGGCAAACTGACATAAGGCCCTCCAGGAGTCAAACCACCAGCCAATGTACCAATGAGTAGCCCTCACTTCCCAGATTCAACACCAACCCACTTTGACAACAAATCTTGAGGAAGAAGAACTGGTTGTTGGCAGTACTGTGGGCCCACTTCACATATCTAATTCCTGTGGGAGGGCTCTCCAGAGCCTGATTCCATTGGCGTCTGGAGACGCCTCCTACACCCGCAAATTTGGAAAATCAGGTGTATAGTACAGTCATATTGCCTTATAATGTTTTAACCTTTCTGAAGCAAAACATTTCTAATGGTACCCTAACACCAAAAGCCATAAATTCAGGTATATCCCTGCTCCTACCGAGGAGATTAAAATTAGAGAAGCAATTGTTTCTTGATAAAATTCGTAACGCTCGCTGAGAACAATCATTGAAACCGCAACCGGCATGCCGTACATAAGCACCAGTATTGAACTTTCCAGATTAGGAAGATTAAGTAACCTGGTAATCCCAAAAGCTACACAAGGTAATAATATCATCCTCAAGAGGCTCAGTTTAAAAGCTTTGAAGATATTTTTATATTTCCTCCCGAAAAGGAAGACCCCTAACATAAAAATGGCTACTGTGGCGGTCGTACCACCCAACATATGCAGCGGAGTTGACAGAAAGGAAGGAATCCTTATTTTAAGAAAAGAAACCAGAATACCAGACAGGATGGACAAAATCAGTAGGTTTCTGGAAAGTTTTTTCGTGACGTGCTTTAATGTTTTCCATATTGTAGCTTCTCCAAGCTTATACAACTCGAGACTCGTGATAGAGATTATAACACTTACGGTAGAAACGGAAGCTGTTGACAATATTGCCAGACGTTCTCCCTGCCCGGTAGGGAAAGCAAACATTATGAAAGGAATTCCGAAGAAGGCTAAACTACCGAAAACAGTACTTACAATCAACAGATAGAGGGTATTGTTCGAGAATCGAAAAATAAAACGAAGAGCAACGTAAACAATTAGTATCATCAAGACAGGCAAGATGCCCACAAGCATGAATTTTAAAACTTCTCTGGTGTAACTTATCTCGCTCATATTGACAAAAAATAAAGCCGGTAGTGCAAAATAATACACATAGGCACTAAGCACGCGTTGGTCGCCAGATTTTAAAATCCCTGCTTTTCTGGAAAAGAAACCTGTCCCAATTAACAAAACAAGAGGGAACACTGTTCTCAACGCAATATTATTCATGGTCTATATCCCTGATAGGCTTGTCTTGGTTTTGCCAAAAATCCCAATCACAGGATACCTTTCCAATAGGTCTACCCCATGAGGAGCTTCGTAAAGGGCATCGGTCAGATCCTCACCAGTGCCTTAGGCAACCTAAAGGTTGCGGCTACCATTCATTTAAGATGTAAATTGTCCATTTTGCAGAATTCTAAAAGACAAAGAGGATAATCTCGAAAATCCAAGAATTCCCCTTCGCCAATTTCGACCCTACTTCAGAAACTTGGACACGAAGGGAGAAGTTTCTCCCCTACGCAAAAAGTGTCCTGAAGGTCCTTCACCTAAAAATTCTGAGAACCAGGATTCGTGTTCAATTTCCTCATTCAGGATTGCCTGCACCAGATCGTAAGTGCGGTGATCTTTACCAGCAGTCAGATGGCAAAGATGGGTATATCCTCGCACTGCACATCTTTCAGCTTCTACCAACACTCTTAACATAGCCTCGACGTCCGTCGGGTCTCCGGGCAGGCTGGCTGGTGGACAGGCCGACATGTCATGGAAAACCTTCATATCTTCTGGCAGCTTGCCATCGAGTTCATAGATCCGAGGAACTAAAGCCTCAAAATGGTTGCGATCTTCTATGCGGGCTGTTTCTGCAATCTCTTTAATCCCTTCTCCTTTCAAGCCGATCAAGTTTACCCGCAGGATCGTATAATAGTAATAGGTGGTGAGCTCTGCGGCTGCGTTCTTAACTAACAATTCAACGAGTTGATCTACGTTAACACCAGTCCTTTCCACCGTCTCTCGTGTTACCTTAGCCATGCTCCTCCCTCCTTTCTTAAACTAACTGCTTTTCATTGAGTTAACATACCCACCCCTCTTTTTAATCTAACCCGGGCATTATTTCCTTAACGCCGGCACCGCAGCAAGCTCCCCCCATGCCGCTTGAGTTGACTAAAACTTTAAGCTTTAGAAGTTACTACTTCAACATCCAGAGACTGAACGCCATTACCAACATACCAGCAATTACACCGACAATTGGCGTGTGTTCGCTGCCGAAGGACTTGGCCGCCGGAACAATCTCGTCCAGTGAGATAGCAACCATGATGCCGGCAACGACGGCCAGCAGCCAGCCTAACAAAGTTGGCGTCAGGAAAGGCAACAACACCAGTGCGGCCAATCCAGCACCCACTGGTTCGCTTATCCCTGACAGAAACGACCATAAAAAAGCTTTGCCCCGGCTGCCTGTGGCTGTGTAGACAGGAGCGGATACCGCCAAACCTTCGGGAATGTTGTGGATGGCAATTGCCACCGCGATGGCAGTCCCCAGGCGCACATCCTGGAGTGCACCAGCAAAGGTGGCCATGCCTTCAGGGAAGTTGTGAATCCCTATGCCGAAAGCAACTAACATCCCGGTTCGCATCAAGCTGCCTCTGGATTTGTTCCCGGGATAATCGTGCTGTCCAATATATTCATGGGGAACCAAAAAATCTATTAGAAAGATACTGGCCATTCCAATGAAGAATCCCAGATGTGCAGAGAGAAATCCTATGGATTCAATGCTTCCTTGCAACAGTTCTACAAATGAGACTAACACCATTACGCCAGCCGAGAACCCTAGTGTGAATCCCATAAATCGTGCTCCGGGCTTACGCACTGCCAGGCCAAGCAGGCTTCCGATAGTAGTTGCCAGGCCAGCCCCGGCAGTTAATAATAATGCAATACCAACCCTGCTGTGTTCCATGCTTTACATTTACCACTAAAATGTTTGAAATTTTTCCATAGGTGCACCACAAACAGGACATCGGGCAGGCGGCTCTCCCTCTCCTGTGTACCCGCAGACGCTACAAATGTGTATTTGCTTTATTTCTATGTCATTTCCCGATTCAACAGCTTGTCTGGCCTGGCTGTACATAGCGGCATGTATTTTCTCTGCTTCCAGGGCATAGTGAATTGACGTCCGAGCACCCTTCTCCTGTTGGAGTTTAGCGATAGCATCATAGGCGGGATACATTTCCTCGACCTCGAACGTTTCTCCCTCAATAGCTGCGTTCAAATTTTCACCAGAAGCCCCCAGATTACCAAGAGCCTTAAAGTGATTAGTTGCATGAACCTGTTCTGCAAAGGCTATTGCTCTAAAAAGCCTGGCAATATTAGGATAACCTTCTTCCTCCGCTTTCTGGGCAAAAATCAGGTATCGCATATGTGCCTGACTCTCGCCAGCAAATGCCGTACTTAAACTCTCCTCCGTCATCTTCCGCATCTGAAATCCCTCCTCTTTAGATTCCTAAATGAACAATTTTATTGTTAATTCTTCCCCTTTTTACGTCCACCTTTATTTCAGTCGTTCTTTATCTCCATTGGATTAGGACTTTATCATTACCAGCAGCATCTTAAATCGTTTAGTTGCCT
>Ga0116200_10000445_pt1 | contig 13407 bp, 24 predicted proteins | sample Mar14436cmmetaG_FD_94478 | JGI IMG/M metagenome (GOLD analysis project Ga0116200, IMG submission 94478) | Marine hydrothermal vent microbial communities from Guaymas Basin, Gulf of California to study Microbial Dark Matter (Phase II) - Marker... ... | reverse complement strand
CGAGTATTGATAGCTGATCAGCTGCTGAGCTCATTGCGTACCTGCACCACCTTAACTTGTTCACTAGATCAATGAGAAAGAATATTGTTATCCTATCTATGCTACTCATGCCTCACCAACCTCTACTCTCAATGCCTCACCAACCCTCTCCGTCTTGATCCTCATCTTGACTCCCTTCAAGCTCCCTTTGGTCTCCAATTTCCTCAGGATGAATGATGCTACCTCAGGGTTAGTCAACTTCATCCTGTACTCATTCCCGTAGTAAATTACCGTTATGTACCATTCCTCATTGTTCCTCCTAACGATCTTCAGCGGGTGGTCACAAGTTATCTCTAATACATCGTCCATGTCTGCGTGGATCCTTAGTGGAGGCAGCGTTAACACTCCAGCGTTATCGCCGAACTGCCTCTTCAACCAATCCTTGAACTCGTTGATAATCTCTTGAGTGGTCATGGCCTCACCAACTCATAGATCAACTTATTGTCCTTCACTATCAGCAGGAACTTAGTTCCCTGCTTAATGTTCAATTTTTTAGCTACTTCAGCGGGGATCCTAACGTAAATAGTGTTAGCGAAATCCCTAGCTTCAACTATTGCTTCAATCTCCTCAATGTTCCCATTCTTTCCTTGCTTAGACTCACTCATCACTATAATCATCGTTTTTGATTCAAATAAAAGCTACTGAATGTATGAAGAAATTTTTGATTGTTTCTTCAGCGGAGTATGGTCTCATCATTGTTCAGAGCCAGGCTTCCTCATCACAGAATTGAATCAGGTGTTTCAATGAGCGACTTCGTCGATATCTTCGCACCAGATCCTTCTTCACTTTGAATCAGGGGTTGAAAAAAATAGGTTGTGTTACGAATAAACGATGTTGATTATCCAATCTGGGTAATAGAGCGTTGAACACATTGTGCACAATAGAGTTGGCACATATGTCTCACTGCATTTGATCAGCTTCCCGTTGCACATTTCGCATAGTATCATTTCTACCCCCCTCAATAGATCTCAAGCTATTGATTGACTCCCACAGCATAGATATAACCGATTGCCTAATATCGCTATAGTACTTCATGATCTTGTTGTTACTTTTTGATCTCTTGCTAACCTCCTTGCTGAGAACAAATAAATATCCTGATGCCTTCCTAAGCTCATCGATTAATTCTTTATCAGATAGTTCCTCAGGCTTCTTAGCTACTGAAGGCTTCCTACCAGCTTCAACTGATTTACCAATCATCTCTAACGCCTTCCTAAGGCTCAATTTCCCTTTGGCTACATCCTCGATCAGTCCTGGGTTAGCTGAATACAATTGCAGTATCCTTGATCGAGTTACTGGGTGAAGCCTCATCATTCTCGTTGCTGTTTCTGGATCAACCTTGCACTCCTTAACCAAAAGATAGAATGTTTTGACTGTATCGTTAGCATCCACATTATTTCTCGCTCTATTGATCCTGTATGAAGCTAGGATTGCCTCAGCATCACCTAATTCCTGAATTATCGCTGGGATCTCCTTGATCCCAGCCCTCAGGCATGCATAATACCTATGCACTCCATCAATAATCTCATACTTCTCATCACTTGTTGGTCTAACTAGGATTGGCTCGAAAGGCCTACCCCATTGCTTGATCTCATCCTCGATCCTAGCTATAAAACCCTCCCTGAAGCTTGATCGAATATAATGAGCTGGTGGTTTAATAGATTCTAATGGTAGCATTACCGATTTTTCACGTGAAACATCCTTATTGCTCATCATGTTCACCTATAACTAGATCAGCTGTATCAGTGATGTATTGAAGATGGCTTAGTAGCTCATCAACTATCTTTGTCGGTTCATCAGACATTAGGACTGTTGACCTAACTCCAAGTATTGATACGCATAGTTCTTCACTATAGGTTCCATCATCATAATTATTCCCGATATACAACTCGAAACCCATCCCATCCCTAATGACGATAATCGAGATTAATTCTCTCTCATTACTCAACCATTCAGTAATCTCTAGTTGAGCCATTAACCCGTGGTCAACAATTAGATAATTAGCTTCTCTGTAAATTTTTCTACCCATCTTTATCTCTCTCATTCTCTCCAATCTGAAAGAAGATTAGAGGTATTTAAGGAGTTCTAAAAGAGTCTAAATAGAGGATTAGAAAATGAGGAGAAAGAGGGTTGGGTTTTGGGTAAAGAGTAAAAAAGGGTTGGTTCTTCTCGGGGATTTACTCTAATAGGTCTTCTCCGCTGTAGTCGGCGAGATCTTTAACGTATACGTCTCCTCCGTGGCTATCAATCAAACAGAAGTTGAAGACGTACACATCCATGTACTTATCTCTGTCAGGATCAAACGCCTCTACATGACCTCTAACGTAATAGAGTGATTGTTCCCCTGGTATGAAGTCAATCTTCTCCATTATATCAATGATTATCTTATCGTTTTCATCTAGCTTGAATGGTAAAACTCTTTCTATTGCTTTAGCTACTGTTTCCCTCATTTCTTCATATTTCCATGGTAGGTTTTCCATCTTTTTGACTATTATTTCGTAACTCATACCTCCCACTCTAAAGAGATCTCTAGAGGCTTAAAAAGTTTTAGGGGGTTCAAGAAAATATCGAGAATTGTGATTTTTCACGTGAAAAATCGGGAAGAGAAAAAAGATTGGGTTACGGGATGACCTGCTCAATGTTTAATACTATATTCTTCTTCCCCGTTATTTTCATCAAATCGTTATAGAACTCTCCTAGTAATGTCTCGATCTTCTTCCTAAACTCAGGTAGTTTCTCATTCAATTCATCCTCATTGGTGAACAATACATCCCCTATGTGGTGATTCCCAGTTAACAAGATCTTGTTATGAATGTGGCAGAAATCAGTGTAGTTGATTGTTGAAGCTAGTTCTGCGGCAACATCAGAATGCTTCTTATCGATCCATCCCCATAGGCAGATCATTATTCCAGCTCTAACCGTGCAAAACAATTTCTTCCGATAAACGATTATTTTCTCGTCTTCTGATTCCCTCTCTTCGACCTCCTTCCAATACTCTGACTTACTGATCTCGATCTCTGGCTTAATTACATAAACGTTGATTATTCCCTCAAGGATCTCTTCCTCCTTCTGATTCTCAGATGGAGAATATGATGTAATCATATTCTCACTACACGATCAATCCATCTTTGACAAATCCAGCAATAGTACGTTATTTTGACCCATTCATTGATGATCGTTAGGTATCTGAAGATGCAGAAATCTCTGTGATCGATTAAGCACCTTCCTGATGTTTCACGTGAAAAAATGGATTGCTTTGCCATTTAGCAATCCTCCTCCTCAGCTTCCTCTAGGATCTCAACTTTGTCAACTCTCTTCGATAATTCTGTTATGATTGTTAGAGCATTTTTGAGTTTCTCTAGTACTCTGTTCACCCTTTCATTGAATTCACTTTCAACTTTCTCGACATCTAGCTCATCGCCATAGTAAACACTCTCTCTCTTGCACTCCTTCACCGATGTCGCATAAACCCTCTTTTTCTCTTCATATTTTGTCGCATATACTTCTATCGTTGTCTCAATCGTATATTGAACGCTCCCGTTGTCGAAAAACAACATTCTTCTCGGTTCCTCAACAACCAACTCTAGCGTTATCCCCTTTCCATTGAAGACCTCTATCTTCTGACTCATACTCCCAACTCTAGAGAGTTCTCTAGAAGTTTAAAAGTTTTATGTTCCAGTGGAAACCTGTATATATCTTCTATATATATATACAGAGTGTATATACATTCTATAAGATTCTCTAGAGCTCCCTAACATTAAAGATCCTGAATCCATATCGATCGAACATGATCTTTGCGTTGGGATCCACAGCAATACAGACACAAGCTCCCATTATTGGTTTCCTCGGGTTGAACTCAATTCGATAGAGATTAACATAGGTTATGAGTTGACCCAATGCTAATAGATTGGCTCTCGGCTTGACCTCAAAGATCCATATCAAATCGTGAGTATGGCCTACTGCATCAATCCTCAGCTTGGTTAGAGCTGAGATCGATTTGTAGGTAGCTAAAGTTATTTCGTATTCCTCTCTAACTGATTCATCACCCATTCTCAATCTCTCCTCAAGATTCCTCAATCTGTTGATCAGCCAATCAGGAACATTCGGTTTTCCAACCCTAACATCGTACTCGATTTTTTCGAACCTTAGATCAGTTTTCATTAGGAACTGATCCCAAATATAGGCTTCGTAGGGCCCCATGTGAGGGTACTTTATTGCTAAATATTTTCTCATCTCCATTGACATCCTAGCTAACTCAGATCTAACAAACCTCCTAATTGACCACTCGCTCATCCTGATTTTTCACGTGAAAAATTGGAGTTATGTTTTATTGAGAGAAAAATTGTTGATTTGTTTATGTGTACATTTGCTGGACTTGCTCCTTCATCTCAAGTATTTGCCTCACTGGGATAACCTCATAGTACAATAGCGATTTTGCTGGAACCTTAACGATCTTCTGCTCATGGATAACCACATCAGTCCCCCATTGCCTTGTTTCAGTTTCAGCCCAAATCTCAAACTCGTCTGGAACCAATCTAGCTCTAAGCAAAATCCCTTCAACAGGGATGTAATCTCTCCGAATTCCCCTGAACCATTCACCGATCCCGTTGATTATCGTTAATAGCTCAGGAGATGTTCTCTCGATCCTCCACTCAAGGTAAGCCAACCTCTTCGCTAACTCCTCCTTGTCAAGCTGGAGATATTTTTGGAACTTCTCTCTAAGCTCAACTTCAGCTATAGTTAATTCTTCCTGAGGTTTTTGAGATTCTGATTTTTCACGTGAAACATCCTGATTAGTTCTTTCCTGACTACTCATTCTCTCACTATTCCTCATTGGGATTACTCACTCAAAAAGGGTATGGGGTACCCCTACCTACACCGAAATTTCTCATAAGCATTTCTGCGGAAATTCTATTGGTATGTCTACCCCTGCAACACCTGCAATGAAAGTTTCGGTTAAGCCTCCAGAGATAGCTGCAAAGAAGCTTCTTGATCGAGCGCTAGCTGCAAGGGATTACTATGTCTATGGTGTTAGGAATCCGAAGAGATCTCCTACTGAAGCTGCTATAAGCATGAGGTCAACGCTTGAGCAGAAGATGGCTAGGAAAGAGATCTGGGATAAGTGGGAGGAGAAGAGGAGGGCTGCGGGTGATGCTCTTTGGAGTGCTGGTATTGAATTAAAAGGAGTTCAAAGGTATCCACAGGGAATCGAATTCGGTGTACCGAAATGGTTCGACTTCTACGGCCAGTTCTCGAAGAGGCTAACTGAGGTTTTAACAAGAGTCTATAGCATTCCAAGAGTAACGATCGATGATAGCGTTAGGAGGGTTGAGACGTTGATAAGGGGATTGCATGGCTTTAGATATAAGCCTTCGGCGATGACGGCTGATTCGATTAGAGCTACATTGGAGAAGATTCGTGCTGTGAGGCTGGCATAATGCCTGCCTTTTTCTCATTAAACAAGATTCTGAAGGAGGGAGTTGAGTATAGGACAACGAGGAGACAGGGTTATGTAATCAGGAAGATTGGGACGAATAGTTCAGGGAATGCGAGAATTGATGTGGATGGCAAGAAATTATCTGTGATCAACTCAAGCGTTGCTCCTCTCCACGTTACTTCAAGCAATCTCTTAGGCCCCCTGGATCTAAAGGATTGCTACATTGTTGTTCCACCAAACACGAAGTTCAGCTTCACTGGAGATAGTGGATCAAAGATGAGGGTTGTTGGTGAAGCAGTGTTATTGGAGGTTGGAGAGAGCTTCCCAAGTGAGTATCTATCGAGGTTTGGTGAGCAACATGATAGATTCAGAACTCTCTACGAGGCATCGTTTAGCTTGGGAACTGATGAAACCTGGAAAAATGGAATCGCTTATGAAGTAATGAGCTTAACTCCATTGACTACAGAGAGGATCACTCTTGATGACGTTGTTCTCGTTAACATTACTGGTGACACTGTTAGCGAGGGAGACTTCGCTGTAGAGTTTTACATGGATAACACCCCGTTTGAGCCTGAATTCGCTGAGAACCTCTACGCTGGAATAGACGCTTTATCAATGCCTAGTCCACCGAGGGATGATACTGAGGAATTGGTGTTCACTCTGAAGGACTACCCGATTGTTGTCAACGGAGATCACACTCTATCGATCAGGGTTAGGAATGTTTCAGGGAGTGATAAGGCTCCAGCAAGCGGATCAAGCTGGACTGTTAACGTGAAGGTAATCGCTAAATATGAGCGAGTAGGGAGCTGAGAACATGATAATAATTAAAAGTCTTTATCATGGAACGGTTGCAAATGGATCAACATTCTCAGCAAGCTGGGATAGTGACGACAATTACAACATTAAATATATCTTCATTAAGGCTGATGGAAACAGAACAACTAAATCAACAATAACCATTAGAATAAACAACGTTCCCATCACCAAAGATAAAGCTTTGTGCAACACGTTTGGATCTAATCCAGAGGATGCAATAGAATTGAATATTCCTTTGGAGAGGGATAGGAGGATCGAGATAGAGGGAGTTAACGACGAGGGTGCTGATAAGCTCATAACGGTTGAACTTGTTCTAGAGAAGTGATTGGGATGATCAAAATGCTTATGTTTCACGTGAAAAATCAGCTTAGATCGAGATCATGGGGAGGAGGATGAGTATCCCGATAGCTATTGAGGCTCCTGCAAACAGTGATCAAAAGTATGAGCTCTGGAAAGTTGATTACCCTGCAGTGGTTGTCAAGGAGATCGAGTTATCTTTTGAGTCAGGGACATTCAACGTTTTGTTTGCTTCATTGTATTATGGTGAAATGAAGGTTGCACCATTAAAAGGGGAATACACGAGTGTTGGAGGAGTCATTAGGGATAAGGTTGATGTCCCCTACTTTGAGGGTGATCCAATCTTGTTGAGGGTTAGGAATCTAGATTCAGCTAATCCTCACAAGCTTTCGGGTTCAATAGAGATCGAGGTGGTTGGTGAGGAGGATGAGTAGCAGCATGAAGCTTGTTGGAAACTTAGTCTTCAATCAGCGGGATGGTGTTATTAAGCATAGGGAGACGAGTGAGGTTTTAGCCAAGTATCCCGTTAAGATTGCTGTGCCGATAACGTGGATTGACCCGAGGGTTCAGATTGCTATCGACTCAACCGGGGTTAAATACACTGGGGGAGCGTTTAAGGTTCATAAGGAGCTTCTCGATCACGTTGACCACGCGTTGTATGGCGTGTACGCTCTAGATCCTTCCGCAACTGATGCAACGGTTGATGCAGAATTGTATTGCTTGACCTGCGGTACTGTTGTCGAGAAGCATAGTTTCTCTGGATCAGGTGGTATCGTTGAGAAAGTGATCAGTAAGGATATACTTATGGATCATAGTAATCATTATCTCCACGTTAGATTGAACGTTACCACTGCTTCAGCAACAAGTGGAGCTAACCAGGTCTTCGCTGGAGCATGGCTAACATTCATTTATGATCTAACGAAACAATGAACTCTTTCTCAATGCCGATTTTTCACGTGAAACATGAGTGATCCACTACTATTCACTCCTTCAGATTGTGTATTGTATCTTGATCTGAGGAAGCCCGTTGGAGATAGGTTATTCGATTACTCTGGCAACGGTAACCATGGAATTATCCATGGTGCTAGGCTATTGAACCAGCTTCCATTGAAGGGTTTGTATTTTGATGGGGTTGATGATTATGTTGAAGTATCAGATTCATTGTCTTTGAGGCTGACTGATGAGTTGACGATTCTTGTATGGATATATTTGTACGACTATCCACTTAAAGATTATGCAAGGGTTGTTGACAAAGGACAAATGTATGAGCTTGCTGTTAGGAGAAATACAGGTGTTCTTTCATTCGCGTTAAACAATGATGTGGGTTGGGTATGGCGGGATAGTGATGATGTTGTACCACTGAAGCAATGGACACAAGTTGGACTTGCATATGATGCTGCGAGTGGTGTCGTTAGGCTCTACATGAATGGTGTAGAAGTTCATCACTTCAATGAGTCTGGGACAATAGCAGCAGATAACTATCGATTAACAATAGGCTGTTACTATAATGGTACACAAATAAACCTCCATGGACATATACTTCTAATACAGATCTACAACCGAGCTCTAAGCAGTGAAGAGATCAAGCAATGCTATGAGGATATCAAGGAGCGTATTCTCCGTAGGATCAAGGGAACAGGACTGATCTGATGAACAAATTAGTTAGGTTGATCAAGGTTGTTGGTTTAGCTGCAGCATCAGTGATATCGCTATTCCTGTTCACAGCCTTCACATGCAACTATCTTCATTACGGAGTACTCATGGTTTGTCTAGACATGAGCAAGTATAATGAGTACATCATTGAGTTACCACTGTTCTTAGTATCAGCAATTGTTTGCCTTAAACAATTGATAGATGAGATGGAGGGGTTGGTGAAGTAGGGAATGGATGAGTACTTCATAGTCGTTGATGTTCCCAAGAACACTCCTGAATCATCACCAATAACTAAGTATATCGATCTTGAAGGCGACTATGTCTACGAGATCAGTTACCTGATTCCACCAGGCCATTTGGGTTTAACAGGATTCCAAATCTACTATGGTGATCTGCAGTTGTTGCCGAAAAATAAGGGAGAATGGGTTAGGGGTGACAATGTTTATCGATCTGTGAGGGTTAGGTGGAGCTTCAGGTCAAGGAGATTCAGGCTAACGATAAAAGCGTATAACAATGACGACACCTACGATCATGGTTTTTACTTCTGGATTGTTACTGCTAACCGCAATGAGGTAATGTGGTATGAGAGGCTTGAGAGGATAATGAGCTATCTGATTAGGCTTCTCTGGAGGAGGATCTAATGCCTTCAGGCTATCCAGATTTCCAGTTACCGTGGAACATCAGGAATGTTAGCTTGAGAGGAAAGATTGTTGATGTCTCTCGATCACCGTTGGGGATTAGTATTAGTGAGCTCTACGCTGCATACGACTGGAATGCTGATCGAGACGTATTGATTCCTTTCAAACCAGTTGGATCAGTTACCTACAAGCATGGGGCTACTGCAGCAAGTGAGTACACACTGATCGTTTACGTTTTAGCTAGGATCAAAGTTCACAGGGATATCGTTGTCAAGGGATTAGTATGCTTCAACGCTTTTGTTGGCTATTGGGTTGAGGGTGGATCTGGAGCAATAGACTTCATTTATTGTTTGAGGAAGCTGGTTGATAGTGAGGAGGTCTTCAAGGTTTTCCAGAGGGACTGGATCATAGAGGAGATAACCAATACTTCAGAGATTGTTGAGGTTCATGTTGCTGCAGCAGAAGTTGACTCCTACGTCTTTGAGGCTGGATCAACCCTAGAGGCATCACTATGGGTCTACGCTAAGAATGATTCAAACTACAATACTCACGCAAAGGTCTACATCAATGATCCTGACAGACCATTCAGAGTGTTTATCCCATTCTCGAGTGAACCATATGAGTGACTCAATAGTTATCCCATTGTTGATACTGGTTATTAGCCAAAACTTCTACCTGATTGCTAGGGTTGAGAAGCTGAGGCAACATTTCCTCGATCATTTAAAGTATTTGCATAACGTTAACGTTAATAACTCTAGATCGTTGAGGAAGGTGAGGAGGCGTGAGTGAAGCATTATCCATAGCGATAGTCTCATATGCTGTTGGGATGATCGTGGGTTATCTGACTGCTAGGATGAGGGTAACCAAGCTTGCAAACATCGTTGGTGAAGCATTGGTTGATGCTGCTAAGGATGGGAGGATAAGCAAGGAAGAGTTCATCAGGATCATAAGCATTCTCTACGATATAGCGAAATACGGGAGAGTGTTAGAGGAAGAGAAGTGGGAGCATGAGCGAGGAGAAACCAGTCATTAGGAGGATTATTGAGACGGTAGCGTTTGATCCAGAGAGAGGAACCTATCGTGCAGTTGAGATAAGGATCGAGTATCCAAGAGGAGTCTATCACTCGATACTGATCCCTATTGAAGAATATGATCCTGAGAAGGTTGATGAATATGTCAAGAATTGGTTGAAGCGTTACGGGAAGTGGATCGGTAAGTCGATTGAACTCAAATAACTGATTTTTCACGTGAAACATAACCATGGGCTTTTTATCATGGTTAGCTGAATGGTGTAGAAGGTATATTCCGATCGTAGGCGAACATATCGCTTACATTGTTGAGCAAATTGAATGCAGTATTGAGTCATTAATCGATCCGATTAAATCGAAACTATCGATTGTTTTCGACTGGTTCTTAAGCATTAGATCAACTGTTAACGATTTCGTTAGGGATCCAGAAGGATTTATCAAGAGGCATGTTGGCTCTTGGGTAAAGTCTCTAGTTGATAGTGTTAACAATGCATTAGACACTTTCAAGCGTTGGGCTGAGCCTAAAATCAAAAATCTCGTTGACTTTGTATCAACTGCTGAAAACTGGCTAATCAATCAGTTATCAAAGCTATCAAGATTCATCTACGAGAAGATTAAGCCGTTTGTCAAGGGTTATCTTGACTTTGTAGCTTGGTTCAAGAGATCATTTAGTGATTTTCTGAGGGATCCTGTTTCGTTCATACAGAGATCTGTTTCACCATTACTCAAGAGTTTAGAGGGATCTCTGAGGGAATGGATAAGATCTGCTTATGGTTGGGTTGAGAATGCTAAGAAGTTTATAACGAAGGATCTACCAGAGTTCATCAGCTTTGCAAACGATATGATTGATCGATTGAAAAATGCGATTTTAGGTGTTGATGATTGGATCAGAGAGAGGTTCTTTGAGGCAGGCTTAGGCTTGGCTAAATGGTTCATCTACACGCTAATAGATGACCTATATCATTTAGAGTATGATCTTGAGACTGGAGAGGTCATTGGATCACCAAAGAATCCCCTGACAATGATCTTCATTGCCTGGTTAGAGGTTGAGAAACCAAGTATTGAATATGAATCTGTTTCAAATGAACTTGAAATTGGTGGGAAGGGATGAGTCAGGCTGATGTTTCACGTGAAACATCTGAAGCTAGGAAGGATCCGAAGAGAGTTCCATTATTATCTGCTTTGATCCATGAAGGATTAAAGCTTAGTCTTGAGGAGTTCATGAAATTGTCAAAGGATGAGCAGATCAGTGTAGCTAGATCCGTTGCTGAAGCTTGGAGATCGGTTGCTGATCAGGTTAGGCATCACGGTCACTCAATACAGGTTGAGATCCTGAAGAAATCGATCCTAGAGTTCTCTAACGCGATCATCGAGGCAGCTAAAGAAGCTGAGGAAATCGTTGCTACAAACCCTGTTGCAGCAGTGATGAAGCTATTGTTTCTTCCTAGCTATGTAGCTCTCTATATTGCTAATGATTTCTTTGGGATATTGTTCGATATCCTGATGGAGATGTTCATCCCCTCAGAGAGAGATACTTACGAGGTCGCTGTGGAGAGGGCTAAAAAATTCGTTACAATCGTAGGCGATCTCAATTCGATGGGAGTGATCTTTGACTTCATAGGGAAGACAAGGATACTTGGATCTAAGATAGGTTGTGACGCTATAGGCAGATTGATAACGAATATCGGTTGGACTTTTGGCTTGGGTTGGTTGACTTGGGTAGCATTTTCTCCAGTATTTCGCTATGGAATAGCATATCCGATCGAGAGGGAGCTTAGGAGGAGGGTTAGGGATCGAGACCTAACGATATCTCAATTAATGGAGCTGCTTAGAAGAATGACTATCTCTCTCGATCAATTTAGGGAGAAAGCGAGAGAATTAGGTTATCCTGAAGACGGGATTAACTACTTGATCGAGTATTCCAAGAGGTTGTTGACTGTAGCTGATCTGAGGTTTGCATATGAAAGCGGTAGAATATCTGAGCAAGAATTTTTGGATCACTTAGCGAGATTAGGCTACCGTGACGATGACCTAGAGTTGAAATTCGGTATCGAGAAACTGAGGGCTGTTAGAGACGATTACCAGAGGTTTGTTAGCGAATTGGAGGATCATTATGTTAGAGGCTATCTTGATCGGGATGAGCTAGCGAAATGGATCGAGTTTAGTGGTTCACCGAGGGAGATAATCAACTATCGGCTTTGGAGAGCTGATTATAGAGCTAGAGAGTTTGAATATCGATTAAAACTTAGGGAGATTGAGAGAGCCTTCATAGAAAATAAAATTGATGAGGCTGAGGCTGTATCAAGGCTATCAGAATTCATTAAGAGGCCAGAGATCATAGAGAGGTATATCGCTCTTTGGGAGCTGAGGAGGAAGCCTGAAAGAATCGTTGATCCGTTTGAGAGAGCTAAACTAAGATACAATAGGATTAGAGCTAGGGTTGATGGGCTTAGGAGACAGATCAGCTATCTCAAGGAATACCTGAGGGAGAGGATGGAGACTTATGCAGCAATGGAGAAATCGATAGTCGATAATTATAACCTGATTATGGAGAGGATCAGGAGGTACTATGAAGCTAGGATCAATGCTGTTAAAGCAGAATGCAATGTTTCACGTGAAAAATCGCTAAAGGAGATCCAATTAAGGATAGCTGACTTGGAGAGTGATCTGAGGGATAAGCTTGCTAGAGCTCTAGCTGATTTTAAAGCAGAGTTAGGTAGGATAAAGCCTGATGTTTTTGCCTCGGCTGGAGTGAGCATTGAAGAGATAATCGATTCACTAGGATCTCTGAACCTCGATCAGGTTGTTGACCTATTGTTATCTCTATTGCCTTATTGTGATCCTAGGGAGGCTAATCGTGTTGAGAGCTTGCTGAGGCACGTAGAATCGTTGAGGGATGTTTTGGAGAGGATCGAGTTGTTGAAGGCTATAGCCGAGATTAGGGTTGAAGAACGTGAAGCAAGGTGCTTAGCTATTGTTGAGAGATTGAGAGGTGAGATGGAGGTGAAGTTGAATCAGATTAGGATCAAAATGGAAGATAGGATTAGGTTGCTAAGAGAGAGAGCTGACGACGAGAGGATTCGCATTGAGAGGAGGATTGATCTGCTTAGATCGAGGGTTGAAGAATATTCTGTGGAGTTGTCAACGCTTGAGAGGATGCTGAAGCGGTGAATGATTAATGGGCTACAGTGATGTTGTTCCCCATGAGCTATTGGATCCGGGGAAGAAGCTACAATTCTTGAATTGGCTAGCAAAGCTTCCAGCTGATCCATGGACTAAAGTCAGGATTCTATTCTATTGGGCTAGAGCAACGAATTCAACCATTACCGAGGACGATGTAGAATACGTTACTCTTGGGCAAGCAGAGTTAACCCGCGATAAAGGGTGATTCATTAGCTATCAATCAAAAAATTGGTTGATGATCAAAAACAAAACAATTCCATCACCATCGAATATTCTGATTAATTAAATAATTCGTTCAAGATCATGAAAAACTCCTCCT
>Ga0116200_10000444_pt1 | contig 13411 bp, 12 predicted proteins | sample Mar14436cmmetaG_FD_94478 | JGI IMG/M metagenome (GOLD analysis project Ga0116200, IMG submission 94478) | Marine hydrothermal vent microbial communities from Guaymas Basin, Gulf of California to study Microbial Dark Matter (Phase II) - Marker... ... | reverse complement strand
CCGCAAAAGTCAGTATAGTAAAGGCTATCAAAACAAGCTTAGGTCTTTTAACCAGAATCTCTGTGATTCTCAATTTTACCATCTTTTCGCTATATCAGGTTAATGTGGTGGCGTTTAATTCATTTTCCCTGCTTATAAACGCCATTTTACAACCCAAACATCGTAGTTTCCTTTGCCAGCATCTCTGTTACCTACAGTATAACACCATTTCATATCTTGCGATATGCATAGCCACACGCCGGCATCCTCGTAGCTCCCTCCAAAGGTTTTCATGAAAGTTTTTTCTCCATCAGCATCCAATTCTACAAGCAAAAGGTCATCTCTACCGCTTCCGAATACACCCTTGTATCCAACTACGATGTAGCTATCCCCTTTGACATCGACGCAACTGAAGCCTGTAGAATCTTTACATGCCAAATTTTTCATCCACACTATGCTGGCATTTATATTTACCTTGATGGCAAATCCTGCGAAGGTAGATGAATCTTTACTCTCTGTATGACCCACGGCAATTATGTAGCCATCATCTGTAACCTCCACATCGTTAAACCAGTCATCATTCTCATAACCAAAAACTCCACTCCATACAATGTTTCCCAGACTATCTACACGCATTATCAACCCATCTTTTTTTCCTGTGTTGGGTGCTTCCCATCCGACCACTATAAAATCGTTGTTAAAAACATCCACATCTCTTCCAACCTCATCATACTCTTCTCCATAAGTCCTGTTCCATATCTCATTTCCATACCCATCTATCCTTATTAACCACACATCACTTCCTCCATTGCCATAGGAAGTGGTACTACCAACAATGAGGTATCCTCCGTAAGGTGCTTCTGTTATAGATATGCCTTCATCCCATCCTTCACCACCATAAGTCCTGTTCCATATCTCATTTCCATACCCATCTATCCTTATTAACCACACATCACTTCCTCCATTGCCATAGGAAGTGGTACTACCAACAATTAGGTATCCTCCATCGCCTGTTGGTATCACTTTCTTTCCATACTCGTTTCCTTCTCCACCATATGTTTTATTCCATATCTGATTTCCGTTCTCATCCAACTTTATGAGCCATACATCTTTCCCACCATTACCAAAAGATGATGTGTATCCCGTTACGATTACACTTTTATTATCAACCATAATGAACCATCCTTCATCATCTTTATCTCCACCTACTGTAATGCTCCACGCTACATAATATTGCTCAGCTGACAGGACGTAAACAACGATAATCAGAAATATAGATATAGCAGATACTAGACCAACAAGAATCGATTTCCTCATCCATCGTGCTATCGAAAATCTTCTATTTAAAGTCTAACAGCAAAGCCGATTAAAATTGAACAGAAAATTATTTATATATTTCATATATAATACTAACTATCGTAAACAGATTCGGGGGTATAGAGAATGAATAGTAGGTATAATTGTGCAGTATCTGTAATTATAGCTACACTCATATTATTATCTGGTGTTACGGCAGCGGTAGAGATAAATTCTCCAAATGATATTGTAACCATAGAGGATCAGGTAAAACGACCTTCTGTTGATGCTGGAGGACCTTATCAGAATATGACCGGTAAAACCATACACTTTCTGGGCAGAGCCTTTCCATCGGCTGACATGTATTTTACTTCCTACAGATGGGAGTTTGGGGATGGAAATTCAACAGACGTTCTACCGATTAGACAAGATCATGATTGGAGAGATACGACTCTCCCAGATAATATGAGAGATGTGGTGAATGATGAACGTGAAGAGCCCTACTGTATAGAGCTGCCTGCAAATCACACGTACAACGAGGATGGGCTCTATCTTGCCATACTAACTGTGTGGGATAATACTGGTAGAAGTCTTTCAGATTATGCCTTGGTAGCCATCAATAGATCGCTTCCATCTGATACATCTCTCCCAGATTATCCAGAATGGAGAGCTGCATGGTGGTGGGATAATAACGTAAATGACAATATTTTCAGCAAAAAGGTATGGAATGGAGACAGAGGCGGATGGGAAGAATGTACAGATGTTAGAATAGGTGACGAGATAAAATTCAGGATAAGCTTCAACGTAGATGGAAGAGTTGATGAGCTTAAGGTTATCGATTACCTGCCACCAACCGTTAGATACGTGGGCGCAAGCATAGAGCCTGATAGCATAGAACGAGTCGTATATTTTGATACAGACTCCTTTGCATATTATCCATTCACAGAGATCACATGGAATTTCGGCACAGTGTATTCTGGAACCATAGAAATAGAGATATGGGGAGTTGTAGAATATCTAGACAAATCCTACTTTGATATAGATAACGACTCCATATTCCCGATTGCATATCTAACCAGAAATGTTGCAGTAAGAACATACACAGGTCACTCTCCCGGATGTGGAAATCCATATACAGTAAGACAGGCAAACGATGCAGTCTTCAATATAGTCACAGAAAAGCCCGCTATAACGATGATCAAGAAAGTGAAAAAAACGGGAGATACAGATTGGTACGATGAGGTTAATGTATTTGCTGGAGAAACAGTCGATTTCATGTTGGTCTCAAAGAATACGGGAGATGTTACTATACCTGCTCCTATCTTAGTAAAAGATCACCTACCAGAAGGGTTGAACTATAATTATGGGAGCGCATCTTACTACCTGTGTATGGGCAACACTTGTAGTTATCCATTACCTATGGAGCCTGAGATGCAGGATACTACTTTGATATGGAACTTTACAGATGTCTCTCTCGATCCAAACGAATCTTTAATCATCATATTCAATGCAACTGTAGAACTACCTGGAAAATACAGGAACATGGCAGAAGTTTATGCTTCATACGATGGCGTTCCTCTCTACTCAAGAGATTATGCGAATATAAAGGCAGAAACTCCACCAAGCCCATCCATAGACATATCAAAGACTGTATGGGATGGCAGCAACTGGGTTAAGTCCATAAATGCTGGGATAGGAGAAAATCTGAGATTTAAATTGGTTGTAACAAACACTGGTGGCGTAAATCTAACAAATCTCAAGGTAAAAGATGTTTTACCATCCTTCCTACAGTATGCAGATGCATCTCCTGAACCCTCAGATGTAAACGGGGGTAACATAACATGGGAATTCAGCAGGTTAAATGTATCTGATCACATCGAGATATTCATAAATGCAACTGTAAATGATATCGGATATGGAAACAATACTGCTTCAGTAACAACAGCTGAAGGTGTATCTGACCAGGATGATGCATCGGTTAGGGTGGATAGGATACAGATATCCATCAGAAAATTGGTTTCTCTTGATAACATATCATGGCAGAAAGCAGTATATGGTTATATCGAGAATATAGATACGGTCTACTTCAACCTCACTGTTAAGAACATTGGAACTGCAGATCTAACCGATATATACATAAGAGATAGTATGCCCCGTTTGACCTTCCTCTCCTACAACAACTCAACTGTGCCACCTGTATCAACATCTCCAGAGTTGGTATGGTACATAGATTCTCTACCTGCGGGAGAGGAGTTTACGATAATCTATTCTGCATATGCGATCTCTCCGGGATGTGGAAGTAATACGGTAGCTGTAAATTCGAGCGAAGGTGCCACTGATTCAGATTCTGCTACAGTGATAATAGATGTAACTCCTGTAACCGATGTTTCCATAGAGAAGTTTGTTTCAGCAGATAACTCTTCATGGGATAAAGTTATAAACGTGTATGAAGGGGAGACGGTTTACTTCTGGATAAGAGTTCATAACACCGGAAACACATGTCTTGAGAACATTACTGTAGTGGATAGATTGCCAGATATACTATCCTACGATACAGGCTTCGCAATACCTAGTGGTGTGGTAGTGGACGGGAACAATCTAACGTGGACCTTGGATGGTTTCTCTTTAGCCCCACGCTATACACTGGAGATATATTTCTCCGCAACTGCCATATCACGGGGAGCTGCAGACAACTTTGCAGAGGTGTTTGCGGAGAATGGAACAACAGATGTGTATGCAAATGATACAGCCAAAATCAATGTAGAACATCTTGAAATCAATCTGACTGTTGAAAAATCTGTCAAAAAGGATGTATCGTACAAGAAAGAGGTTGATGTGAAGATAGGAGAGGAAGTTACTTTCAGAATATACGTTAACAATACGGGAACGGTTCCACTCAATGTAAGCGTTAAGGACATATTGCCTACTGGACTAACATATGACAATAACGCGACACCATTCGAGCCAGACATAGCTGCAGACGGTTTGTACTGGAACTTTACTGATGTAATGCCTAACGAAAGCATAGAGATAGTCTTTCATGCAATCGCGGCAAAACCTGGAAGGTGGACAAATGTGGCAAACGTAACAGGTAGATACAATGCATACCCAGAAATCTACGCTCAGGATTATGCAGTAGTAAACATATCTTGCTATCCTGATATATATGTGGACAAAAGAGTATGGGATGGAGATGAATGGGTTGATTCGCTAATATTTGATGAAGATGAAAACCTATTCACAGTAAGATTTAACATAACCGTAATAAACACCGGAACATGCGATATAGATAACTTGACTATCTATGATAAGCTTGGATGTGTACTAATTAATCCAAGGAACTTTAGCGAATCCTGTGATAATCTAACCAGAGAGGTCAACTACACGTACGGCTACATAATATGGCATCTTGATAGAACATTTTATCCAGGAGAGATTATCTACATAGAATTCGATGCAACCGCCTGTTTGCTAGTAAATGAAAGCACGTATAATTGGGTACAGGTAAGGGGAGATACAGAGGAGGGACAGCTCATAAAGGAGGACACGACCTGTATATATCATGTAACCGAGTTACCAGTGCTTGCATTTGAACCAGAGTATTATGATGCAGGAGTTGTTACAAGAGGCGAAACGATCTCTACGACCTTTGATATATGGAATGCCGGAACAGGGGTACTCATATTCAACATAACCGAGTCTCTGGATGAGGTTACAGTAAGCCCTGAAAATGGAACATCTGTAGGAGATGCAGATAGAGTAACGATAACTGTAGATATTTCTACGGAGGATCTTGGAGAGGGATTCTACTCATTTGAGATACCAATACAATCCAATGGTGGAGAAGGAGTGTTCGTTGTCAATCTTACAGTTGTAGAGCCAACAGAAGAGCCTTCACTCTCATACTATCCATATTCCCACGATTTCGGTCAGGTTGAGCAAGGTAATGTTGTATCTACAACCTTCGATATATGGAACAGTGGAGGAGGAGAGTTGAGTTATGAGTTATCGTGGTCATGCTCTTGGGTAGATGCATATCCGACATCTGGAGCGGTAACAGATGAGATAGATACAATAACAGTTACTGTAGACACTTTTTCCCTATCTCCTGGAGTGCACACCTGTGATATAACCATAAGTTCAAATGCAACAACAGCCACATTTACTGTTAGTGTAGATGTGATACCTCCTGCGCAGCACTACAAGAAGCCTGTGGTTGAGATAATTAAACCTAGGGAAAACATGCTCTACTTCAGAAATCTGGAGTTATTCAAGATATTCAGAACTGTAATCATAGGTCCAATAATAATAGAAGCAAACGCAACAGATGAAGATGGAAGCATAGAAAGGGTGGAGTTCTTCATAGACAACGAATCCGTTGGTAACGACACCGAAGCACCTTATACATGCATATTAAATGATATACTGCTTGGACAGTACACCATAAGGGTAAGAGCATATGACAACGACGGTCTATACAATGAAAGTGAGATCGATGCAATCATAATAAACTTTGGATTAGTAGAGCTCAAGGAGGAATATGGCATTGTTATGGGAAAGGTTACAAGGACGGGTGGGATTTTCAAGAGAGGTATCCCCAATGTAAATGTAACCGCAGAGGGTACAAGTTACTGCAATTCAACGGTAACCGGTAGTTTCCTATTTAACAGAGGAAGATACACGCTTGAGCTTCCAGAAGGTACATATGACATTTACTTTGCAGCGGACGGTTTTGTTACACATGTTGAGTACGATGTAGAAGTGAGGGCTGGAGAGACCATAGTTCTAAATGTAGAGCTTGAGCCAGAGTAACCTCTCTTTCAAAACATTTATGAGGAGATTTGGCATAGCCCTCTAAAGCTTGCTATGTCTGAAGGTTTGAAGAAAAAAATAAAGCAATACTCTGAAATATCGGGTGTTGGAGAGATATCCCGAAGATACTTTGTCATGAATGCTTTTGATGGAGCTTTGACCATGCTAGGCGTAGTTATAGGGGCTTACATTGCAAACATCAGATCTCCAGTTCCCATAATAAGTGCTGGAGTTGCTGGCTCCCTGGCAATGGGCATCTCTGGAATAAGCGGTGCTTATATGGCTGAGAGGGCGGAGAGAATAAAGAAATTGAAATCCTTGGAAAGAGCGATGTTGAAAGAGCTTAAACATAGCATACACTACAGATCTCACAGATTTGCCATACTTATAGCATCTCTTGTAGATGGACTCTCACCATTTCTAGCTGCGATATCTGTTATCTCTCCATTTTTTCTTGTCCAATTTGCTCTCCTTAGTTGGGAACTCGCTTTTAGACTATCGATTGTAATAACATTAACAATGCTGTTCCTACTGGGTGTATATTTAGCTAAGATAAGTGAGGAGAACGTACTTCTATATGGATTGCAGATGCTTTGTATAGGCGGTATAACCGCATTTCTCTGTATCCTTATATCAGTAGCACTAGGTGGGGCTATGGTATGAAAGACGAGAGATTGAGGATAGAGAAGGATATAGAACTGTTTGAAGAGAATATTTCAAGATACTCTACAAACAACGAGAAGAAAAAAGAGGTTGTTGACCTCGCTAAGAGATACTGTGATGATGCGAAATATTACCTAGCCAAAGGAGATTTGCTCACCGCATTTGGTTGTATCAACTATGCACATGGCCTCTTGGATGCACTCATAAAGATAGAATGATCTCCATACCTGCCTTCGCGCCAAACTTTTCCGATGCATTTCCTTGGTTTATGCTGATTTCTACATATCCATTTCCACCTATTGTTACGAGAGGTTTGCCTTTCTCCGCATATCCATAAGTTTTGAGAAACGGTAAAGATAGACGCTTTTTTCCTATCTCTACATGTAATACATCACCATATTTGGCATGCCTCACTATTAAATTTCCCTCTACGTTTGTTATAATGTTTCCAAACCTATCTATATGAATGACCTTGCCCAGAATCTTTCCGTCTTCCACCCTGCCAAACTCTATATCAAAGTCCACAAAATCCTGTATCTTTTTCCCTATCCCCTCTGGTGGAATTCCGTTTGCTAAATGGGCTGCGACGGGCGCAAATACATCTCTTGCATGGAAGGTGTGGGTTATTAGAGGAAGCAGCAAACTTTCGTTGGTAATCTCAAAAACATCAAAATCTTTACATCTCTTTGCTGCCGGGACGAGCAGACCATTATCAGGTCCCACGAGGTAGTAATCTTCTGTTCTTACTAATATGCCTCTCCTCTCAGTTCCTACTCCAGGATCAACTACTGCTACATGTATGCTACCTCTGGGAAAGTATGGTATGGAGGTATAGAGTAGGAACGCCCCCTCCTCTATGTTATGTCTCGAGAGGGCATGAGATAAATCAACTATTTTTACATCCCCTGCTATGTTGAGAATAACCCCCTTCATTTGAGCGACGTAGGTATCCTCGTATCCAAAATCTGTGAGCAACGTTATAACTTTCACTTTAACACCTCTATGTCTTCTATTTTGTTATTAAGAATAGCATCAATAACCTTTTCACCCGCCAATTTTACCTCTCTACTCATCTCTCCACTTAACCTTTTAGGTTGAATACCTATCAATGTAATCTTACCATCTACAAACCTCTCCATGTAAGAGATCAATAGCGGTAGCGGCAAAGCATGTGAGCTAAAGTGAATACCCCCTAACCTATCTGCGGGAACTCTTCTGATTTCACCAGCATCCAATCCCATGTCTACAGCATCTACAATAACAACCTTTTTAGCACCTCTTGCAAAATGAACAAAGCTTTCTGGTGCAGTCTCGCAGTTTAAAACCTTAAACCCCTTACTTCTTGGAAATTTTTTTGCTATATATGGACCTACACCATCATCTCCGTTCAACTCGTTTCCTATGCACATGACCAAGATCATCAATTGATTTAACAGAATAGTATAAATAAAACTTACACATCAAAGCCTTAACATGGATGATGTTATAACCCTCTCTCATGGCGCCGGCGGAGAGAAGATGGACAGTTTAATCAAAGATCTCGTGCTTAGATATTTTGGTGATTATGGAAAAGATGCAGAAGTTCCACTAAAAGCACTTGATGATGCTGCCGTCGTAAATGGCATAGTGTTCACAACAGATAGTCATACAGTACAGCCCGTCTTCTTCCCGGGTGGAGATATAGGTTCTCTATCTGTTGCAGGAACCGTAAACGATATAGCGGTAACAGGTGCTAGACCTATCGCTCTATCTGCAGCACTTGTAATAGAAGAGGGTTTTGAGAGAAATAAGCTTGACAGGATTTTACAGAGTATGCAAAAAGTTGCTATTGAAGCTGAGGTGCCCATAGTTACGGGTGATACAAAGGTCGTTGAAAGAGGAGGGTTGCAGGATATTATCATAAACACCAGTGCTGTAGGTATAAGAACAGACATATTGGATGAAAATTTGAGGGAGGCGAGGCGTTATAGAGATGTATCTCATGATTGGTTGGTAGATTCTAATCTCAGACCAGGAGACAGAATTATACTATCAGGAAAAATAGCCGAGCATGGAATCGCCTTACTATCATTTAGAGAGGGATACAAATTCGAATCAGAAATCAAGTCAGATGTTGCACCACTCAATAAACTAATGGAATCTTTGCTCAAAGTAGGAGGTATAGTGACTGCCAAAGATCCGACTAGAGGAGGAATAGCGAATACTCTAAATGAGTTTAGTGAAAAGTCAAATGTGAGGATAGAGGTTTTTGAAGAAAGGATACCCATCTCAAACGATGTAAAGTCTGCATGCGATATGCTTGGTATAGACCCTCTTGAGATAGGCAATGAAGGAAAGGTTATAATTGGTGTTGTTAGGGAAAAGGCTGAAGACGTTTTAAAGGCATTGAGAAGACATCCTCTTGGTAGAGATTCTGAGATAATAGGTGAGGTTAAAGAAGGTAAAGGAGTGATAATGGAAACTTTGATTGGAGGAAAAAGGCGAATCTATAAACCCATAGGTGATCCGATACCTAGAATATGCTAATAACATCAGGTATTTCTTTCAACGAGTGTACTACAAACTCTCCATCCGAATTTCCCTCTCTATCCAGATAGATCGAGTTTATACCAACAGATCTTGGCACTTCGTAATCAAATCTATAGTCATCACCTATGTGTATCATCTGATTTTTTCTTATTTGTAAAATGGAACAAACCTCCTCATAAACTTGGCTGTTCTTTTTGACCATGCTAAAGTCAGAAACTGATGAGAAGACCCTGTTGAAAAACCCATTCAATCCGGTTTTGTCCATCTGAATTTGAATAAACTCCTTCCTTGCATTTGAAATGACTATAAGTTCGTATTTATCTCTTAGATACTCCAAAGTTGATATGACATCTGGATACAGTTCTATGGCAAATGAATAATTCTCCATCAATTTATGCCAACTGTAATTTATGTTGAATCTATTGAACCAGTAATCTGGGTCATACCATTCTATCCTCTCTTTTCCCACTTTATCGTATTCACTCAGCAGTATTCTCCTTGCCTCTGACAGTGATAAATTATTCTCTGTGGCATACAACTTGGGCACTCCCTCGAGCCAGAAAAGGTCTGCAAATCTTGTTTTTGTTAGAGTACCATCGAAATCAAAGGATATGACCTCGATCATGGCTCTGGCATATTATGCTCCATATATCTTAGTTTCTGTTGATAGCTCAGCTAGATGCTTTATCCTTTTGATGACATTTGGATGGCTACTCATTATCTCTAGTGCCCTTTCAACACCGCTTAGCTTAACCCTCTTCGTTGAAAGCATCAACAACTCATTTTCATCTATCATTCCATCTAGATTCAAATCTATCTCCCTGAGCTCTCTTACCTCACTCATGGATGTTGTAGGATCGTTTATGAAAAACGGTTTTATGCCGGCAATCTGCTTCACGACTCTTCTATCCACATGCGCAGAGCTGTAAACAAGTTTATACAGAGCTGTTGCAAGCCAGCTTGGTTTATTACCGAGCTCAACGCTTCCCATATCTGCATAGTACTCCCTGATTCTTGATCCGTACATAACCAGCAAACTCGTGATTAAGTAGACTGCAAATGCTATCAGACCTATGAGTGCGATTGCACCTCCTTCCCTTCTCCTGTAGAATATACCTCCCCAGAAGAAGGAGAGATAAAGCATGTAACATATAGTCGGAACTACGCTTAGAGTGGTTATGACAAAAACGTCTCTATGTTTTATGTGGGATATCTCATGACCTAGTACTGCCCTAAGCTCCTCTTCATTCAGTAGATTCAGCAATCCTTCTGTTACACATACCCTGGCATCTCTTTTGGTCCTACCAAATGCAAATGCGTTAGGTATCTGAAGTTTTGATATTCCCACTTTGGGTTTTGGTATATCTGCCTTGGCTGATAGCTCCTCTATCATCTTATGCAACTCTGGATATTCCTCTCTATCAACATACCTGACTCTCATTGTTATTTCTACCATTTTAGGTCCAATCATGTACTGGATAGCAACCAAGGAAACGGCTATAAAGAATAAGTACAGATAAAAGTACAATCCGCTTCCGCCCATGAGTGCGCCAATGATGGATAATATTCCATACATTATGGCAAATAAGATGCCTATTAGGAGGTAAAGCCTGATCTGGAGCCACATATTTTTGACTATACTGTAAAGGGGTTATGAAATTTCCGCTTCAGAAGTATATAGAATCATCATACTCTTTTTCCTTTGGTTTTTTCGGGTAGGTCTTCTTCAAAAATCTTTTTTGGTATTTCCTGCCAATAAATCGAAAATCAAATCTCAGCAACCTTATGTAAATCCTATCTGGCAGCGGCTCAAGTAAGATTATTCCCTTTACCTGAAGTCTTTCCAACTCTCTCATCAGAAGTTTTTCTGAGATAGAGAGTCTGTCCTTCAGCATAGAAACGGTTATGGGATAGGTTTTCTGCAACTCTCTGATTATTTTCTCAGTTAATGTTCCTGTTGGTATCTCTATCATTGTTCGTAAGCCCTTCTATTTTCCATATCCTTGGAGAACAGAATCTCTACATCCTCTCTCATATCTTTTGGATAACCTTGTGGAAAGTTTATACAACCTGTGCAAACATCATAGCCAATAGCATCTATTAGAGATTCTATGCTTATGTATGCTAACGAATCAGCTCCAATTTCCTTAGCAATTTCATCCCAGTCCTTTATGCTTCCATCCTTTCTTCTTGCTATAAACTCCTTCTTACTTCTCATGTCTATACCGAGGTAGCATGGTGCTATAAGTGGTGGACAGCCTATTCTTACATGTACCTCTTTTGCGCCCGCATCCCTTATACCTTTAACTAATCTGCGCATGTTGGTTCCTCTAACTATGGAGTCATCTATCACGACAACTCTTTTACCCTCTAATACAGCCCTTATGAAGGATAGACCCTCTTCTACGATTTTATCTCTACTCTCCTGAGTTTGCTGTATAAAGGATCTTTCTGATTTGTCCTTCATTATACCCTCATCTATGGGTATACCAGATTCCCTGGAGAAGCCGAGCGCGTATCTTCTGCCCGATTCTGGAACAGGTATGACTATATCTGCATCAACCGGGGCTTCTTGAGCCAATCTTCGTCCTATCTCCACCCTAACCTCATGAACAGATCTTCCCTTTATTCTAGAGTCTGGTTTAGCAAAATAGACAAACTCGAACATGCAAGGCATTTCTTTCTTCTTGATTACCTGTTTTTCATAGATATTTCCCTCTTGATCTATCACTATAACGCTTCCACCCGGTATATCTTTGACATACTCGAATCTGATCTTCTTGAAAACTCTTGTTTCGGAGCAAATGCAGTACATACCATCTTTTTTCCCTAGGACGAGAGGTCTTATCTTATAAGGGTCTGTTATTGCAAAGAGTAAAGGATTTTCCCCGGAATCTGTGATAAATACTGCAGAGTAACTCCCTTTAACAACACTCATAACACTCTCTGCAGCCTCAAATATCTCATCGGGCCCTATATTTTTGCCATAAAGCCGGTCAGCCATAGGTAGAAGGAGCCATTGAATATCACACTCTGTTCTGGGTGTTCTCTTTGTTAGTTTTCTCACTTCATTTCCATTATATATGTTCCCGTTATGCGCCGCCGCAAGGAAGGGGTTTATGACATATTCTGGTTGAGCATTTCTCTTTAGCGATTCAATATCATCCATTCCTGCCGTTGAGTATCTCGTATGTCCAATCCCTAGGTTACCAGGTGTATTTATCTTCTTCTCCTCATTGAAAATATCTCTCACAAGCCCGTAATCTTTGTACATATGGATATTTCCGTCATAGGTTAGCTTGCCTGCCGAAGATTGACCACGGTGCTGAAGAGAGAATAGAGCATGGTATATCAGTCTTGAAACGGGTTTATTGCCTATCATTCCTACAACGCCGCACATAAAACAGTAGGAGGAAAGACGGTTTTTGTTTTAAACCTTTTGAAAATATAGTACATGCTATGTCACTGAAAGAACTAAAAAGACTCTATGAGCTGAGGAAGAGAGAAATAGAAGATAGATTACTAGAATTCAAAGAGTTGTTTGATGAGGCAGATGATGAACGTTTGTTTGCTGAGCTTGTATTCTGTTTACTAACTCCGCAATCTAAGGCAAAAGTATGCTGGAGATCTGTTGAAAAGCTTATCAAGAGAAATTTACTTCTCTCTGCTAGTTATGATCAACTTCTTGATATACTACACGGCGTGAGATTTAAGGAGAATAAAGCTAGATATATAATGGAAGCGAGAGAGATTTTTATGAGGGGTGGAAAACTGCAGATAAAAGATCTGATCAGAAGTTTTCATGACTCCAAAGAGGCAAGAGAATGGTTTGTTGAAAATGTAAAAGGTATGGGCTATAAAGAGGCGAGTCATTTTCTCAGAAACATAGGTATGGGAGAGGATCTTGCTATACTGGACAGACATATACTGAAAAATCTCAAGTTATTAGGAGTAATAGAGGATGTACCTAAATCTATGACCAGGAAAAGATACATTGAAATAGAAAATATGATGAGAAAATTTTCGGAGAATATAGGTATTCCATTATCCCATTTGGACCTTCTATTTTGGAGTAAAGAAACTGGAGAGATATTCAAATAAATACGTTTTTCGTAATATATAATACAAAAAT
>Ga0116200_10000443_pt1 | contig 13414 bp, 16 predicted proteins | sample Mar14436cmmetaG_FD_94478 | JGI IMG/M metagenome (GOLD analysis project Ga0116200, IMG submission 94478) | Marine hydrothermal vent microbial communities from Guaymas Basin, Gulf of California to study Microbial Dark Matter (Phase II) - Marker... ... | reverse complement strand
GGATTACATAAAGGGTGTTGTTCCAAGGGAGATGGGGAGACTATCTCCAGAACTGATTGAGGCATTGAAGGCACAGGCTGTGGCTGCAAGGTCATATGCATTCAACCTTCTTAACAGGGAGAACCCTTATGACCTTGTTAATACAGAAACCCACCAAGTTTACGGAAGTTATGATATCTCAACCCCCACCACAGATAGTGCTGTGGAACTCACAAGGGGCGAGGTTCTTATGTACAGGGGGAAGGTTGCTGACGCAAGGTATTCATCCACATGTGGTGGAAGAACAGAAAACAATGAAGATGTATGGGGAGGGAAGCCTGTTCCTTATTTAAGGAGTGTTTATGATGGGAGGTTTGGTGAGCCATTCTGCAGGTTTTCTCCCCATTATGAATGGCAGGTGATATACAACAGGGATGAATTCTTTAATGTTGTGAAGAAGAGGATAAAGCAGATGTTCGGGAAGGATGTGAACAGGGTGAAGTATATAAAGGTCTCTGGAAGGACGAGGTCAGGCAGGGTAAAAAAGGTTGAGATAGGAACTGATAGAGGTAAGTTCACCATTGAAAAGGACAGGATTCGTTCACTCTTCCAGTACAATGGAAGGTCACTCAAGTCCATCCTTTTTACCATCAGGCAGAAGGGCAATCTTATCATCATTGATGGAAAGGGATATGGGCATGGGGTTGGGATGTGCCAGTATGGTGCCATTGGAATGGCAAGGCTTGGTTATAATTACAAACAGATTTTGAGGCACTATTATAGAGGAACCCGGGTCGTTAAATTATGGTAAGAATAGGATGTTGTGGTTTCCCTGTTGCAAAAATCAGATATTATAGTGAATTTAATGTTGTTGAGGTTCAGAAGACCTTTTACAATCCACCTGAAAAGAATACCCTTGAAAGATGGAGAAGGGAAGCACCACCAGATTTTGAATTTGTAATAAAGGCATGGCAACTCATCACACACCCTGAAACCTCTCCTACATACAGGAAGGCAAAGGTAAATTGCCATGATTGTGGATTCTTCAGGGATTCTGAGTGTGTTAATAGAGGGATGGAGAAAACCCTTGAGTGTGCTGAACTGCTTGGTGCAAGGGTAATCATTTTCCAGACCCCTGCCTCTTTCAGAGAATCAGAGGAGAGCATTAAGTCAATCATTAACTTTTTCAGAAGGTTCAGGACAGACCGATTCATTTTTGGGTGGGAACACAGGGGAACATGGAGCAGGGATGCACTGAAGTATATTTATTCAGAGACAGGTTTATTTGAAATCGTTGACCCGTTCAAGACAGAACCACTCAAGACAGATTTTATATACTTCAGACTGCATGGAATAGGTGGATACAGGTATAGATACACGGATGAAGACCTTTTGAAGTTAAAGGAATATAGTGAATGTGAAGGATACATCATGTTCAACAATACAAATATGTTTGAAGATGCAAAGAGATTCAGGGAAGTGGTATCCAGTTAATGGACTGAGATTGCTCTCGTCAGACAGCCTTGGTGTAAGGAGTTTCAGTATATATGTTGATACAGGTGTAGAGAAGATAATCATAGACCCGGGGCTTGACATTGCACCACTCAGGTTTGACCTGCCACCCCATCCACGGGAAATAGAAAGGTTTTATGAGTTGAAGGGCAGAATAATACAATACCTTGAGATGGCTGATGTTGTCATAATCTCTCATTTCCACCATGACCATTTTAGTAAAGAATTTGTACCAATGTATATGGGGAAAAGATTAATAATGAAGGATCCACAAAGGAATATAAATTTTATGCAGAAGAAGAGGGCAAGGGAAATAACAGATGTGATAAAGGATTACGAGATTGCAGATGGAAGGGAGTTCAGATTGAAAGGCGCAGGTGTTAAGTTTTCAAGACCACTCCCCCATGGAACAACACCTGCGGTTGTTTTAAGCACATTCATTGAAACAAACAGGTTTAAACTTCTCCACACATCGGATATTTCAGGTCCTATTGCGGAAGAGGCATTGGGATTCATACTTGAGACGAAACCAGATATACTGATACTTGATGGCCCGGCACTGTACATAAACAAAAAGCATAGAGATACATTCCTGAAAAATATGGATATAATCTTTGAGAAATTGCCCGATGTAAAGCTGGTGATAGACCATCATACAACAAGAGACCCCGGGTGGAGGAATGACCTTGAGTATATATCTGAAAACACAATCACCTTTGCTGGATATAATGGTCTTGAAGACCAGCCTCTGGAAGGACTGAGAAAAATCCTGTGGGAATCCTGCTGATAAAAAATAAAACTTTCCGCCTTGACAAAAAAACACTTTTTCTTATTATGTGAAAGTTAAAACTTTCACAAGGAAAATGGAATGAAGGATTTAATACCAGAGGCAACTGTCAGACGTTTATCCCACTATCTCAGATGTATAGAGATGATGGAGAAGTGTTGTTATGGTGCGAATCTCCAGTCAAAGGACCTTGCCAGAATGTGTTCCATCTCAGATTCTGTTGTTCGTAGAGACCTTTCATACTTTGGTACATTTGGAATTAAGGGGGTCGGGTATGACCTGAAGAGGTTGAAGGATTCCATAAAGAGGATACTTGGACTTGCAGAAAAAAAGAAGGTTGTGGTTGTTGGGGTAGGAAACATTGGAAGGGCACTCATTGGATATCTTTCAAGGGTTGATGGGTTTGAGGTTGTTGCTGCCTTTGACAATGACCCGCAAAAGATAGGGAAAAAGATAGGGAAAATAAAAATAGAGGATGCAGTAAACATTACACCAATCACGGCAAATCTGAATGCAGAGATTGCCGTGGTAGCAGTCCCCAGTGACGAAGCACAGAAGGTTGTCAACAGACTGGTTAAAGGCAGGGTTAAAGGAATCCTGAATTTTGCACTTGTCCCACTGAAGGTGCCTGATAATGTTACTGTTAGATACATTGAACTACTCACTGAATTGGAAGTGCTCACATACAACATAAAGAAAAGGAGGAAGTCTTGAGAAACATATCCAGATTTATTTTTTTGGTGCTTGTCTTTCTTCTTGTCTGGATTATGTGGACAGGAACCCTGAGACTGGATGAACTTCTCACTGGTGTTTTCCTCTCCATGGTTGTTTCTGCCTTCACATTCAAATTTTTCCCAGGTGCTGGTCTGCACCTGATAACACCAAAGAGGATTGGTTATCTGCTTGTTTACATACCTGTTTTTCTCTGGGAAATGGTGAAGGCGAATATAGATGTAGCAAGAAGGGTTCTTATGCCATCCCTCCCTATAAGGCCTGGTATTGTTAAGGTGAAAACAAATCTGAAGACAGAGATTGGTAAACTCCTCCTCTCCAATTCAATAACCCTCACACCTGGCACATTCACAGTGGATGTGAAAGGCAATCACCTTTACATTCACTGGATTGAGGTAGAGAGTATGGAGGAGAAGGAGGCAACAAAGTTAATACCCTGGAGGTTTGAGAGATGGCTCAAGGAATTCATCCAATAATCTGGTTTGTTGTTCTCGGTTTTGTTTTAATAGGAATAATTCTCACATTTATAAGGTTTTTGTTTGCAAGGAACTTTGCTGAAAGGATGGTTGCTGTTGATGGTGGAACGACCATAACCGTTGGATTGATTGCAATCCTCTCCCTGATCTTTGGCAGAGGTATTTATCTTGATGTGGCACTTATGTACGGGGTTCTGGCATTCGTTGCAGTTGTTGTTATTGCCAGATACATTGAAGGAGGATTTTGATGGTTGTGATAGGATTGATATTTGTATTTACAGGTGCAATTTTCCTTTTTCTCGGAGCACTTGGTATATTCAGAATGCCTGATGTTTACAACAAACTCCAGGCGGGAACAAAGGCTACAACCCTTGGCTCATTCAGCCTGCTTATTGGACTTGGTTTTATCCATCCTCAATGGTTTCTCAAATATATGGTGATAGCAATCTTTCTCTTACTCACCAACCCCATATCCGCTCATGCAATAGGAAGGGCTGCACACAGGGCAGGAGTTGAAATGTGTGATGAAACCTGTGTTGACCAGTACAAGGAGGATAAAAAATGATCTCTAATTTGATACTCCTGATAACCGCTATACTGGGTCTCTTCATGATATTTGTATCCTTCTTCATATTTTTCACAAAGGACCTTCTTCAGGCAATACTTGGGCTCACACTCATAGGGCTTGTTGCAAGTGTTTATTACCTTGTTTTACAGGCTCCAGATGTTGCAATAACAGAGGCATCCATAGGTGCTGGTCTCACAACAGCAATCTTTATCTATACAATCAGGAGAACAGGGAGGATGTCAAAATGAAAAAGATATTCGGACTGATAATCATTGTACTTTTTGCATATGTTTTCCTTTCCTTCCTCCTTGTTGTTCCCTTTGGTAGAAAACCCGGACATGTGGCAAATTACTACCTTGACACAGAACCTGAAAAACTTGGTGGTAAGAATGTGGTTACATCTGTGGTTCTAATTTATAGAGGGCTTGACACCCTTGGAGAGGTAACTGTCCTTTTCCTTGCAGCCCTCGGGGTTTCTGCACTCCTTACAGGGATGAAGAGGGATAGAAAGAAAATCAGAAAACCATCACTCATTGTAAGTGCAGGAACAAGGTATCTTTTCCCCATGATTGTCCTCTTTGGTTCGTATATATTTGTTCATGGACACCTGACACCTGGTGGTGGTTTCCCTGGTGGTGTTGTGATTGCAACCGCATTTCTCCTTGGATATGTTGCACTTGAAGGGATTGGGGAAAATATAAAAATGTTCCACATAACAGAGGGAACTGCGGGGCTTCTTTATGTGATAACAGGAATACTTGGTATTGCACTTGCTGGCACCTTCCTTGAAAATTTTCTCCCACTGGGAAGGTTCGGGAGTGTTTTCAGTGCAGGCATAATGCCTGTTCTCTATGTATTCATCGGGCTCAAGGTTGGTACTGAAATGGCTGGCCTCCTTCACAGCATGAAGGGAGGTGAACATGGTTAATGTGATTGTGTTTTACGGTATTCCAGGTCTTCTTGCAATAATGGGACTGGTAATACTGCTTCAGCGGGAGAACCTGATAAAGATGTTGATTGGTCTTTCAGTAATGGAAACAGGTGTTAATCTTTTTATTGTTGGAACAAATGATGTTCTGAAAGGGACTGCCCCCATCATAGAAGAAGGATTCAAGATTTACTGTGACCCCATTCCACAGGCACTTGTTCTGACTGCGATTGTCATAGGTGTTGCCACAACTGCACTTGGCCTTGCACTGGTGATAAGGATATACGAGAAGAAGGGTGGAATCAGTATAAAAGACATAAAGGAGATGAAATGGTGAGTCCAACATTATTACTCGCTTCTCTTCTTGGCTTTGCCTTCCTCTCAGGTTTGATTGGTATAAGATTCAAGAAGGGAGTTGCTTACATTCTTCCCATTGTTTTTGCAGTTACACTCGGGCTTCTCATATACATGTCCAGGGGTGTTCTTGATGGTGGATTTCTTCAGGGGTTTACAGGTGGAGAGAAACCCCCATATTCAATCAACCTTGTGCTTACCCCATTCTCCCTGTTAATCCTTTTTCTTGTACATACACTTTCTTTTCTTCTTTCAATACATCTTCTCATAAGGGGTGTTCCAGAACCTACCACAAAGTTTGTTCCCCTGTTCATCCTTAATATACTGGGTGTTACAGGCATAATCCTCACAGGAGACCTTTTCAATCTGTTTGTGTTCCTTGAAATCCTTAGCATATCCTCTGTATCACTCATTGGATTTATGAGGGATGGTAAAGGACTTGAGGGAGGATTGAAGTACCTTATTGTTGGTGGTGTAGGGTCTTCTCTCTATCTTCTTGCCGTAATCATTCTTTACAAGTACACAGGAACCCTGAACATGGCTGATGTGGGGATGAGGATTGGGGAGGTTCCAGAAGGTATGAGGCAGTTTGTGATGCTCCTGATAATAGCAGGGCTTGGGGTTGAGGCTGAGATTTTTCCATTCAACATGTGGGTTCCTGATGCATACCAGGGTGCAGATACAAAGGTGACAACACTCCTCGCCTCAATCACATCAAAGGCAGGGATGTTTGGTCTTGTTCGTGTTCTCTTCACGGTACTTGGTGCAGGGATGAATATACTTCTATATCTTGGTATCATCACATTTGTTATATCTGAATTGATGGCACTCAAAACAAAGAATATTAAAAGGGTACTTGCATATTCCTCAATGGGGCAGGCTGGACTTGCAATGATTGCCTTTGGTATCAATACCGCTGCCTCCATTGCAGCAGGCATGCTTCTTATGATCAACCATGCAGTGTCCAAGTTTGTTATGTTCGGAAGCATAGAGGTTCTTACAGATAGGTTCAGGCTTGATGATATAAAAGGGATCGGTCTTAAATTCCCTGTTCCAGCATGGTCTTTTCTCCTTGCGACCCTCTCTTTACTTGGTTTCCCATTCTTCATTGGTTTCTGGGTAAAACTAAACCTGATTTTCTCTTTGAAACCATACCTGCTTGTTCCAGTCCTTCTGATATTTGCTGTGGAGATAGCCTATTATACAAGGATTCTATGGACAATGTTCTCAGGAGAAGCAAAAATGGGGAAAACCCTTGCTGGTTCATCTGCTGTTCTATTGATAGGTGTGGTTATCGTTATTGCACTTGCCTTTGTTTATCCCTACATACTCAATCTTTCAGTTAAAGGAACATCAGAACTCCTCTTCAGGGGGTTGTATATATACCGTGTGCTTGGAGGTGGATTATGATGGTAAACCAGGGCTCAATACTCATATTCACAACATTTATCCTTGCAGGGCTTCTGACATATTTCCTTGCAAGGGTTTCCAAAATGAGCGGAAGGATTGGTGGTGCTTTAACAGGGCTCTTTTCTATAATCTTTGTTTATCTCTTTTTCCATATTTACTCACTTCCAGGTGTCCAGAACCTCATGTTCCTTCTTATAGGGCTTGTGTATGTTTCATCACTTTTTCTCCTTGTTTCAAAGGAAACCCCACCAATTCAGTACCTTCTCTTCTCAGGTGCTGCAGGGTCTACATTCGCATTCATCAATGGACTTGATTTTATAACCGCCTTTATTTTCCTTGAATTGAGCACAGTTTTTGTGTTCCTGTCAATAGTATCAGGGGATAGAAAAAAAGGTGGTTTTCTCTATCTTCTTTTCAATGGAACAGGTGGACTCCTGTTCCTCTATCTTCTCTACTTTATCTATATGAAGACAGGAAGGTTTGATTATTCTGCAATAGCATTTCTGAAACCCGATGAAAAGATACTTGCCCTGACAATTGGCTTTCTCACCTTTGCAATAAAGATGGGAACAATGCCATTCCATATATGGCAGCCATATGCATACAGGGATGCGGATAACGGGATTACTGTATTCCTTTCTGGCGCAATTTCAAAGATTGGTGTTTTTGGTGCATTCCTTATGGTCTTTCTACAGGGAAGTTCATTCAGGATAAGTGGTAATGTATATGCCTATCTTGGTGTTATAACCGCTGTTCTTGCTGGATTGTATGCACTTCTGCAGGAGGATGCAAAGAGGCTTCTTGCATACTCAAGCCTTTCACAACTTGGATATGTTGTGATAGGACTGGGGCTTGCAAATAGTCTTTCTATAAGTGGAGCCATCCTCCATGCAGTTTCGCATGGTATATTTGAATCCCTCCTGTTCCTGGTTGTTGGTGCTGTTTACATAAGAACAAAGACCACAGACCTTAATAAACTCGGGGGACTCATAACATATATGCCAATCAGTTTTATTGCACTTTTGTTTGGTATTATTGCCACCTCCGGTATTCCACCAACAATAGGATTCCCATCCAAGTGGATGCTCTACCATGCACTTGTGATAAATGGTGACCCTGTGCTTCTGTCCCTCACATTCCTTGCATCAATCCTTGCCTTCCTGTACTCCTTCAGGCTTGTCTATTCAATATTCCTTGGTCCATATACATTGAAGGAAAAGGTGGGAGAGGCACCTTTTCCTGCTCTTGCTGGTATGGTGTTCTTTCTTCTTCCTCTTCTCATTCTTGGATTGTTTCCAGGACTGGTTCTGAAGTTTATAGAACTCCCCGTGGTGAGGTTTGGGCTTCCTGATTTCAGTTTCACACCTGCAACGCTGAAGACTCCACTTGCAACTGTTAACTTCCTCACCGTTGGGGTGGTGTTTATAGCATGGTTTGTTGTTGCAATCCTTGTTTATGCCTTTGCAGGAAGGTCCAGATGGATTCCTGTGAAGAATAACTACACTGCTGCAGAGGCCATTGAGGACGAAAGAATACTTCACTATACTGGGGACTTTTACAGGTTTATCAGAAGGGATATGAACTTCCTTTTGAGGCATTCAATCCAGAGGTTTTACAGAAGGCTATTCAACCTTTTCGGAGTGATAGGTGATGGTATATCACGGATATATACGGGGGATGTGAGAACCTATGTTTACTTTATTCTGCTCTTCATACTGATTGCTCTCTTCAAAATAAAAGGAGGTTTCCCATGTTTGTGGTGAAGGCAATATTAACAGCCATACTCGCTATAATCCTTGGACTCCTGTACGGAGGTATTGCGCGCAAGGTTACAGCCAGGGTACACAGGAGGTACGGACCTCCATTCTACCAGAACTTCATTGATGTGCTAAAACTCTTTTCAAAGAGACTTCCAACTTCTCATGGTGTAATGTTTGAACTTGGACCTGTTATGGCCTTTGGTGGAATGCTCGTATCCCTGATGTTTCTTCCCGTGGGAAGAGGGAATCCGCTTTTCACATTTGAAGGAGACCTTTTTGTTCTTCTATACCTTATTGTTGTTGCCCCACTGGGTTTGGCACTTGGTGCTGGTCAGGCATCCAACCCGAATGCAACAATAGGTATTGCAAGGGGGCTCACCCTCATGATAGGATATGAGTTTGTTTTCTTTGTCTCTGTATTGCCCATAATAAAGGACATGCACACGGTTAATCTTTTCAGGATTGCAATGGCTCAATCAGGCTCCCTCTCCAGTTTGAATGCAGTAAAATATCCATTCTCCTTTGCAGCAGCACTGATTTCAATGCATGCCATGCTCGGGGAGAAACCATTTGACCAGACTGTTGCTCCACATGAGATAGCATCAGGCCCAATGGTTGAGTATGGTGGTAAGTTTCTTGGATTGCTTCAATTGTACCATGCCATTGCAATAATCGTTGAGACAGGCCTCGTTGTAACCTTCTTCCTTGGTGGCTTCAGTATGCCTGTTTTCTTTCTCCTTACCTTTGTGCTGTTTATAATGGCTGTGATTGTTAATACGGTGATGCCCAGATTCAGAATCTTTCAGGCGGTTCAGTTCTTCTTCCTTCTACCCCTTGTTCTGGCAGTAATAAACATAATAATAAATGCGGGGTGATGTATGGCAATAAAACAATGGGCACAGGGAAGGTCATTATGGCTCATGCACTTCTGCACAGGTTGTGGTGCTGTTGAAATTTCTCCTACAATGACATCAAGGTTTGATATGGAGAGGTTCGGGATTGCACCCATGGCCACACCAAGACAGGCAGATGTTCTCCTTGTAACCGGTTATCTCACAGTGAAGACACTCAAGAGGGTTATAAGGAGTTACGAGCAGATGATAGACCCCAAGTATGTGATAGGGTTTGGTTCCTGCACTGTGAACGGTGGAATGTATTATGATTCATACAATGTGATAAACCATCTTGACCTGTACATCCCTGTGGATGTTTATGTTGCTGGTTGTATGCCAAGGCCTGAAGCCATCATTGATGCCTTCCTGAAACTCAGGCAGATGATTGTAAACGGTGAGGCAGATGGATGGAAAAGATACAGGGAAAACCTTGAGTGGTACAGGAAGAATCAGAGAAAAATCCTTGATGTGGATAAATGGGGGTTGCAATGATTTTGGAAAGCATAGGGAAGAGATTTGGTGATAAGGTGAAGGTGAAGGAAAGAAGGGATGGTAAGTTTGATATATATGTAAACCCGGATATGGTCTTACCTTTAATATCCTTTCTCAAGACCTCTAAATTTGACCATCTAACATTCATTACCTGTGTTGACTGGATAAAGGAAAAGGAATTTGAACTTGTGTACAACCTGTTTTCATACGAAACCCGTGAAGAGGTTTTTGTAAAGGTAAGGGTAAGCAGGGAGAAACCCGAAGTAGAATCAATCGTTCCCGTTTATGAGATTGCAGAAACATACGAGAGGGAAATCCATGAGATGTTTGGAGTGTACTTTGCAGGGAATGATAACCTGACCCCCATCTTCCTTGAGGACTGGAAAGGGCCTCCTCCAATGAGAAAAGATTTTGACGCTCTTGAATACTCAAATGAAAAATACGAGGTGAAAAATGGGTGAAGAAAGATACTTTGAATATTTTATAGGTCCACAGCACCCAGGTGTAACAGGCAACATGTCATACCACTTCTGGGCAATAGGTGATGAGATAACAAGGGCAGAGGCAAACCTTGGATACCTTCACAGGGGATTTGAGAAGTTGATGGAAAGGAGATTGTGGTATCAGAATGTTCCTATGGTTCCAAGAATATGTGTTCCTGAACCGGATGTTAATGAGGTTCTCTATGCAATGGCAGTGGAGAAACTGCTTGGCTGGGAGATACCAGAAAGGGCTGTTTACATAAGAATGCTTGTTCTGGAACTTGCAAGGCTTTCAGCATTCCTCTTCTACTTTGGTGGGGTTGGTGGAGCCCTTGGTGTTTACACAATACCCAACTGGACAATATCAGACAGGGACTTTATCCTTGACCTTTTTGAAGAGTTAACAGGTGGCAGGGTTTACCATATATATTCAGAGCCAGGTGGTGTGAGAAGGGATATGCCAGAGGGTTTTGGAGAGAAGGTTCTGGAGACCATGGATTATCTTGAAAAGAGACTTAGGGATTATGACCGACTCCTCTTTGATAATGCTGTTTTCAGAAAGAGAACCATGGGTGTTGGTGTAATCTCAAAGGAGGATGCAATCAGGTTTATGGTCACAGGTCCAAATATGAGGGCTTCGGGCATAGATTTTGACATAAGAAGGGACATCCCATATCTTGCATACGACAGGGTTGAATTCAATGTTCCTGTCCAGACAGAGGGTGATATATACGCCAGAACTCTTCAGAGGAGGCTGGAATTTGAAGAGAGCATAAGAATAATAAGGCAGGTAGTTGAGAAAATGCCAGGAGGAAACTTTCGGATTAAACCAGGAAATCCACTTGACTTTAAGGTTCCAGCAGGTGATGTGTTTGTCAGGGTTGAAAGTTCAAAGGGTGAGTTTGGATACTATGTGGTATCAGATGGTGGTATTAGACCTTACAGGGTGTATGTGAGGGGCCCGAGTCTTACCCATGGTGTTCAACTTGTGAGGCATCTTATTCCCGGTAACAGAATAGCAGATGTGCCTGTGATACTCTTCAGCCTTGATATTTGTCCACCAGATGCAGAAAGGTAGGTGATCATGGCAATAAAATCCCTTGAGGCATTAAAGTTCCTTGTAAGAAAACCTGTTACTGTCAGGGTTCCCTATGAGGAAAAGATACCCTCGGATAGATACAGGGGTCTTCATGCCAATGACTGGAATTTGTGTATAGGATGCGGGAACTGTGCAGCAATTTGCACATGTGATGCAATAGAGATGGTTGAGATAAAGACATTGAAGGATGAGCCAGGAAAGAGGAACCTGAGACCCAGGATTGATTATGGAAGGTGCAGTTTCTGTGGTCAGTGTGTTGATATATGTCCAACAGGTTCCCTGAAACTCACAGCAGACTACAAACTGATAACAACAGACAAGGATGACTTTGTCAGGCTTCCAATCCAGCAGATGGATACAACACCAGGAAAGGGGTGGATTTCTGATACAGAGGTTTCCTATCTAAACTATGACAGAATGGAGATCAAAGAAAGGAAACCAGAAGAGAGGGCAAAAGACTTTGGATGGATACTTGAGAGAAGGTTCACTCCAGATGAGGCATATATAGAGGCATTCAGGTGTCTTGGATGTGAACTCTGTATGGATGGATGCCCGACCCGAATGAAAATCCCTACATGGATTAAGCATATAAGGGAAGGGGATAATGAAAAGGCTGTTCAGGTGATGTTCCTTGATAATCCCTTCTCTCAGGTGTGCGGAACCGTTTGTACCCACAGGTGTGAGGATGCGTGTGTTTATTCACACAGGGGTAGTGCTGTAAGGATAATGCATCTAAAAGGTTATGGAACATCCATGGTTGAGGATTACAGAAAGGCACTGGGAACAAAGACAAAGAAGTCCACAGGGAAGAAGGTTGCAATAATAGGCGCAGGACCAGGTGGTCTTACTGCTGCATATTATCTTAGGAAAGAGGGTCACAGGGTTGATGTTTATGAAGGTCTGGATGTTGCTGGTGGTATGATGAAGGTGGGAATTCCCAGATACAGATTGCCACAGGAGATACTTGATAAAGAGATAGGCTACATAAAATCCCTTGGTGTGAAGATAATATTTGGTAAGTATCTTGGTAAAGATATAAAACTTTCCTCTCTGCTCAAAAAGTACCATGCCGTTCTCCTTGCCATAGGACTCCATAAGGGAACAAATATGGGTGTTGATGGTGAAGACCTTGAGAATGTTCTGGATGCAGTAGAATTGCTTCGCAAAGTAAATCTTGGTGCAAGTTTTGATCTTAAAGGAAGGGTGATGGTTGTGGGTGGTGGTAATACTGCAATGGATGCATCAAGAACTGCATTGAGACTTGGTGCAGATGAAGTGATTATATCATACAGAAGGAGAAAGGTGGATATGCCTGCTGATGAGGATGAAATAAAAGAGGCAGAGGATGAAGGCGTTATGATATGGCCTCAGACACTTCCAATAAAGATTAGAAGGAAGGGTGATAAACTTGAGGTTGAGTATGTTGAAACAGACATGGTTCCTGTAGAAGGTGAAAGGAGACCAAGACCTGTTCCAAACATGAAGAAGAGGCACAGAATCATGGTTGATTATGTTATAAAGGCAATAGGACAGACAGTTGACTGGTCTATCCTTGAAGAGGATATAAGGGAGAGATTGAAGTTTGACAGGCATAGACTCCATGTGAACAAATCCTTTATGACATCAATAGATGGTCTATTTGCTGCAGGAGACATTGCCAACAGAACAGGTGACATTGTGAGTGCAGTGAGGGATGGAAAGGTTGCGGCAAAGGGTATAATCAGGTATTTGAAGAAAAAATGATTGAGTGTAGATAGTAAGAGGATGAAGTGGGGGCATATGCCCCCACTTTTATTTTAATTTACCAGTTTACCCTTGCAATTTCATGGTTGAAATTTCTGGTTGACAAATGAAGAGAAAATTTTTAAGAATATATTACAGGAGAAAGTTATGATGATTAATAAGTCCTGTAAAACCAATCAATCTGGATTTGTCTATGATG
>Ga0116200_10000441_pt1 | contig 13439 bp, 5 predicted proteins | sample Mar14436cmmetaG_FD_94478 | JGI IMG/M metagenome (GOLD analysis project Ga0116200, IMG submission 94478) | Marine hydrothermal vent microbial communities from Guaymas Basin, Gulf of California to study Microbial Dark Matter (Phase II) - Marker... ... | reverse complement strand
GAATTCCACGAGGGAGATATCATCGTGATCAACCCTTATCTGAAACCGGAACACAATGATTATGTGGTGGTCTCTAACGTGGAGGGAGAGGCAACCTTCAAGCAGCTCAAAAAGTATGGCAGAACACGGGTACTACATCCTCTAAACCCTAAATACGATGACATTGCACTAAGTAAAGACACTGAATATATAAGGATTGGAAGATTCACGACCCTTTCTTCACAAGATGGCTTTTATTACCTTGATTAAGTGCTTTCTTCCAACTGGAGTTCAACGGTTTTGGTGTTTTTGTGATTTTTTGGACCTATTGCCTTTTCAACAAAAACAGGCCGGGGAATAAAAAAGAACTTAACCCTACCAATTTACTAATAGTACATTGCCAAGAAAGCACCCTTCCCTTTAACACTTTCCAGAAATGATTCGCGGAGTTATTGCTTTCACCGTAAATAATGGGTGGATTAGATATACCCATTTAATACCTTTCTAGATCCTTCTTGATTTTTTTAGCATTAAATGTTTAATGTAGATTCGATTGAGATCCATAGTCGATAGCAGTGGATATACTATCCTTCTATTATAAGCAACTCTGCCGTTTTGATGGGGCTTGAAAAATGAACTATTTGAGTAACTGTTAATGTCCGGGCCTTTTCAGGTGCTACATTAATGGCTAGCGGTAAAGATGCTTAACCTATTATCCTCAAGTTGAGAGTTATATCGGATGAAACCTGTTTTAAATATCTCAAAAATCACCCCGCCGCGTTTGCATAACATCTTAGACCGGCCTCGTCTTATGGAGCGCCTTGAACACAACACGGACAAGCGGGTCATCCTCATTTTGGGCCAGGCGGCACAGGGCAAGTCAACCATGGCCGCATCATATGTAAAGAGATCAAAGATCCCTGCAGCATGGGTCACTCTTGACAGACAAGATGCAGACCCGGTCAATCTCTTCTATGCGATCGTGCAGGCAGTGCAGCATGTACACACGGCAGACGACTTCTCTCTCCTTCTGTCCTATCCAACCATACGCATGGGGCCACGACTGGAAATCCCCCTGTACCGGGAATGGGTGAACGCCCTGTTCGCCTCCATTGAAGGCCCGAATCTGCTGCTGCTTGATGCACTTGATCGCCTGCCACCCAATGCCCCTTCCTATGGATTTATCTCAACACTGATCGATCAGGCCCCAACCCACATACAGATTCTGCTGCTTTCACGGGAGGAGCCTCCCCTAGATCTTCAGGGACTCAAAATAAAACAGGAGGTATCTATCCTTACAAACGATGAGCTCGCCTTTTCCCGGGAAGAAACCAGGGCATTTCTCCAGAAGATACGGGGGGTGCCTGTTACTGCCAGCCAAACCAAACGGATCCACCAGGTTACGGAGGGCTGGATAGGTGGGATGATTTTGCTCTCAGAGGCACTGGATCGAACCCCTCAGGTATCGATAGAGCAGTTTATTTCCGAGAACATCCCGGCTCGATACAAGCGCGAGGTCTTTGACTACTTCGGTGAGGAGATCCTCCGTTCCCAGCCAGGGCCGATTCAGGAATTCTTTGTGGCCTCATCCATTCTCGATAGTGTTGCTCCGAGTTTCGTCAATGAACTGTTAGGCATTGAAAACGCCGGGGACATACTCGAGGAAAGTGCGAGAAGGAATCTCTTTGTCACCGTGGTCGATGACGAGGGAAACGGCCGCCTCTATCGCTACCATCAGTTGTTCAGGGATTTCCTGAAATCGCATTTTAAAAGCAAGTTCAGCAGTAAAGAAAAACGCACCCTGCTCAAAAAGGCCGGCCATCTGTCCGAGCAACGGGGTGACCTTGAGCAGGCCGTGGGTTTCTACATGAAGGCCGAGGCCTTTAATCCGGCAGCTGCTGTAATTGAGCGTATCGGCATAGACCTCTTGAATGCAGGAAGACAGGGAGACCTGTCCAGATGGCTGCAGGCCCTGCCTGACACCATTGTTCGGGGAAATCCATGGCTTCTGCTGTATATGTGCATGACAAAACGTTTCACTGAAACAAGAGCAAACATTTTAAGGCTCGAACAAGCCCTCATCATGTTTAAAAAGCGGAAAGATATCAGCGGACAACTTTTGTCATTAGCGTTTATTATCGAGGCATCTATTTTCGGAGGGTGTGATATTACACCAATTTCTTCATTATTGGAACAGAGTGATGAAGTATTACGTTCAATACCTTCTGATCACTACATTTATGAAAAAGCTATCCTTTATTTACAAACTGGAATTGGTTATACTTTAAGGGGTAGAAATCCAAGAAAAGGTTTCTGGTCAAGCCAGAACTCCTATTTTATTTCACAAAGCCTTGGAAATATACCTCTTCAAGTATTTGCTCTAATTAATAGTTTAATCGCTCTTTCTTATCTCGGAGATTTTGAAAAAGCTGAGAGGCTAAATAAAGATATCAAAAACCTTTTAAGGAAATGCGAATCACACGAAATTAATACATTATATTCTATAAATCTCAGTTCATTATTAATAAATAAGGGAGACTTAAGAGAGGCAAAGACACTTATTCAATCGGCTAGGATCGATGCCGAAAAATATGGTTTGCTTTACTGTTATCCAGTGATTCTTTTATACGATCTTATGTCAAGTCCGCATTTGGGAGAATATGAAGCGGCGGAAAATACCGGAAGCCAATTATTAAATCTTGTATCTACGTTAAATAACTTTTTTTTAAAGGCCTCAGCCTTAATGCACTTAGCAATGAACTGCTATTGCAAAAAGGAATACCTAAAGGCCAAAGATTATTTGGAAGAATCCAGAAAAATTTTTTCATCTGATAAAGCACAAAGCTTAAGCCATCTAATATTGATTAATGTAATTATGGGCTTGATATGTATTAACCTTGAAAAATACAGAGATGCTCATAATGAGCTTCATGAGGCATTAAGAGTAGTTAAAAATGAAGTAGTAAGCTATTTATTGACATCTCATATACATATAGCATTATCACTTTTAGAATGGTATCGAGAGAATACAGAACAAGCAATAACATACCTACGAGAAGGTTTTAAGATCGCAAAAATGCATGGATATTATCATATGATTTGGATGAGTCGAGAAGACTTTGTTAAAGCATGTATATTGGCCTTGAAATTGAATATTAAAGAGATCACAGATTACGCCGCGTACCTTCTCACCACCAGCCTCTCTTCCCATGCAGAGCATGAGCTTGAAAAGCTTGCCAAGCACCCTAATGTGAGTCTTCGGGACAAGACCCTGGAAATCAGAAAGGCGATCCACCTCTCAAGGGTCCCCATGCTTCGGATTGAGACACTGGGAGACTTCCGTGTATCGAGGGGAGAGCATGTGATAACAGATAGCGAGTGGGAGCGAAACAGTGCACGAAATCTCCTGAAGGCCATTGTGTCTCAGGGATCAAAAAAGGTACCACGGGATGTACTTATCGAAGAGCTCTGGCCTGAACATGCCCCTGATACCGCTGAAAAAAACTTCAAGGTTACCCTCCACCGCCTCAGAAAATCCCTTGAGCCCCAGATGGACAGAACCTTCGGCTCTTCCTATGTCCACCTGCACGACAACCTCGTCTCGCTCAATGAAGAGCGCTGTGAGATCGATATCGAGACCTTCTCCTCCCTTGTCACAAAGGGGCGATCAGAGGAGGAAAAGGGGGAAAGCAAAGCCGCCGAATCTCTCTATGAGCAGGCAATCGCCCTGTATAAGGGAGACTTTTTGCCCCAGGATCTTTATGCACCCTGGGCCGAGGAGAAAAGAAACAGGGCAAAACTAAACTACATCGGTATACTTCAGCGTCTTGGCAGCATGTATGAGGAGCGGGGGGCCACAAAAAAGGCGATCTCCTTTTACACCATGGCTATGGATATCGATCCCACCCAGGAGGATGTCTGCAGGCGGGTAATGACCCTCTGCCACGAGAAAGGACACAGAAATCAGGCGCTAAAAGCCTATGAGAGGTGCCGAAGGGCCCTTGAAAGCGAGCTTGATACTGAGCCTGAGGCATCAACGATTGCACTGTATACTAAGATAAAAAAAAGCAGTGGCGAGTAGTAGCACATGCCTCCGTGATAGAGGTCTGTGTGGGGTAGAATCCGAATCAGACTCATCCCTCCAATCAGCAAACCTTACTGTTGAATAGATCTACGCTTGACAAACTCCTAAAATGATTTTTTACATGGCTGATGTCTTTTTATTTGGGATAATCAGATAACCGGTATATGTGGTAACCTGGTGGTAACCTGTAGCATCTAAGTATTATAGAATGATTTATTGCCGTTTAGCAAACACTATTAATAATATTCTTGTGACATTCCAGTTGTTATAAAGTGAAAACGCTAATTATTATAAAAACAATAAACTTTGCATCACTTCTAAACAATTATGGGGCACGGTGAAGAAAATTAAGGAGAAAGAAGTATAGGGAGCAAGTAAATTATGATGGATTACCCTGGTTACCAAGTTGTCGACAAGCTCTACGAAAGCAACAACTCTTTAGTGTATCGAGGTCGACAAAGCGAAGATGGAGAGCCTGTTATCCTCAAGTTCCTGAAGAAGGACCACCCAACACCTGAGGAGCTTCTCCGCTATAAGCAGGAATACGAAACAGTTACCTCTCTGAATCTAAAATCGGTGGTCAAGGCTCATAGGCTTGAGAAGTATCACCATTCATCTTTTATCATTTTTGAGGATATCGGTGCCCAATCCTTGGATATATTAATGTCTAAGAAAAGGTTTACGCTGTATGAACTTCTCTGTATTGCTATAAAGATTGTAAAGGCCCTGGGTGAAATCCATGCACATGGCATAATCCATAAGGACATAAATCCTTCAAATATCATCTTCAATCCGGAAACCAATCAACTTCAAATCATCGACTTTGGAATCTCTACAAGCTTACCCCGAGAAAACCCAACGATTCAAAGCACGGAAGTTATAGAGGGCACGCTCTCCTATATTGCACCGGAGCAAACGGGACGGATGAACCGTGCCATAGACTACCGTACCGACTTCTACTCCCTGGGAGCCACCTTTTATGAACTCCTTCTTCACAGGACTCCCTTTAACGGCACAGATTCCATGGAATTAATCCACTGCCATATGGCCAAGCAGCCAAAGCCCCCTCATGAAGTAGACCAGGAGATACCACCCGTTGTTTCGGATATTATTATGAAATTATTGGAGAAGAATGCAGAAAACAGATACCAGAGTGTAACCGGAATCAAGGCGGATCTGGAAAGATGCCTCAGCCAGTTCGACGTGAATGGCGGTATCTTGGATTTTTCTATTGGCTATAATGACATATCAGACAAATTTCAAATCCCACAAAAGTTGTACGGGAGGGAAGATGAACTCAACGCTTTAAAGACAGCATTCGATAGGGTGAGTGAAGGTAACATTGAAATACTGCTCATAATTGGCCCTGCAGGGATTGGAAAAACCGCATTAATCAAGGAACTATATATGCCCGTGATCCAGCATAAAGGATATTTTATAGCTGGTAAATTTGATCAGTTTAAGCAGAATATTCCCTACAGCGCCATAATAAACGCATTTCAGGATTTAATCCGACAATTTTTAATAGAAAGCGAAAAAAAAATTGAACAATGGAGGGAAAAACTCCTAAAGGCCTTTGGTTCTAACGGCCAGGTAATTATTGATGTTATACCGGAAGTTGAATTGATTATTGGTAAACAACCGCCGGTGCCTAAACTTCCACCAGCGGAAGCAAGAAACCGGTTTGAACTCATTTTTCAGAATTTCATTACAGCACTCACCAAACAAGAATATCCGCTTATCCTGTTCTTAGACGATTTACAATGGATCGATTCGGCTTCGTTGAAATTGATTAGAATTTTCTTAGAGGCATCGGATAGCAATCGCTTATTATTAATAGGTGCGTATCGGGACAACGAAGTAAGTGAGACCCATCCCCTTATGTTGACTTTGGATGATTTTGAGAAGACAGGGGCAACAGTGAGTCGTATCTCCTTATCGCCCCTGGCGCTTTCCCACGTTAATGAGCTTGTTTCAGATACTCTCATTTCTGATCCGAAAAAGGTATTGCCCCTGACACATCTTATTCTTACAAAAACCAATGGTAATCCCTTTTTTGTAGGTGAGTTCTTAAGAACACTTTATGAAAAAGAATTCATTATATTTGACCGTAAAGATCTTCAATGGAAATGGTCTATTGATCAGATTCGGGCCCAAAATATAACGGACAATGTGGTAGAGATGATTGCAGGCAGAATACAAAACTTAGGTGAGGATGCAAAATATGTCCTAAAATTAGCGGCCTGTATCGGAAATCGATTTGACATTAATACGCTGGGGATCGTATCCGAAAAATCACCCATGGAAACAGTCATATGCCTGCGGGAGGCAGTAGCAGAAAGTCTTGTTTTCCCCCTCGAGGGCACATATAAATTTTTGGAGTTTGAGATACCGGAGCTCATTGAGGGACAAAAAATCGAGTATAAATTTTCTCATGACCGTATTCAGCAAGCGGCTCACTCTCTTATTCCTGAAGAGGAAAGATGCTTCGTTCATCTCATCATAGGCCATATGCTTCTTACAAAGCTCCCGCCTGCCCAGCAGGAACAAAACATCTTTACTATTGTCAACCATCTGAACTCAGGTATTGAGCCTGTAGGAAAACAGTCTGAAAAAGATGAACTGGCTAGGTTAAATCTCATTGCCGGCAAAAAGGCAAAGGCCACCATGGCCTATGAACAGGCATTGCGGTACCTAAGTACGGGTGTTGAATTGCTCGGGACCATTCCTGATTTCGCAGCAACTCGTGAAAGTCAAATGAATTCATGCTGGCATAGACAGTATGATCTTGCTCTTGACTTATACGTGGAAACGGCCGAGGCTGCCTACCTCTGCACCGACTTTGAAAAGATGGAGAAGCTTATCCATGTGGTACTTGATCAAGCAAAGGATATCCTTGACAAGGTAAAGGTCTATGAAATCACGATCCAGGCCTGCATTGCAAATAATAAATCACTGGAAGGGGTACATACCGGGCTGGCTGCCCTTAGGCTTATGGGCGTAAAATTCCCGGAAAAGCCGCATAAATTACAGATTATACTTGCTCTCTTAAGGACAAAGTTCGTTTTGGCTGGAAAACAAATTGAAGATCTGATTGAGCTGCCGAAAATGAATGATCCGATAAAACTGGCGACAATTCGGATACTAATGAATTTAGGAACTGCTGCTTATCAATCCGCTCCTGAATTATTTCCGTTGATTGTCTTAAAGGGTGTTCGCCTTTCCGTTAAACATGGTAATTCCATTGAATCCACCATTGCATATGCTTCTTACGGGATAATTTTATGCGCCATGCTGGATGACATAGACGCTGGATATAGATTTGGCCAGCTGTCCTTAGGTCTTTTATCACGATTTAACGGAGGAGGACTCAGAGCGCGCACAACGGGCATGGTAAATAATTTTGTAAAACACTGGAAGGAGCCCATAAGGGAGATATTGCCAAGTTTTATAGATGCGCTTAAATCCGGGCTTGAAACCGGAGATTTTGAATGGGCCTCCTTTGCTGCGCAAGATTACTATACAAATTCATTTATCGTGGGAAAAGAGCTCGGAGGACTTAAAAGTGAGTTTGATAAATTTCAAGAGCCCATTGATCATTTCAAGCAGAAAATACCGTTATATTTGAATCAGATAAATCACCAGGCTGTTTTGAATTTTATCGACAGTCCTGAGAATCCCTGTCAATTAGTTGGAGATGTCTACAATGAGCATGAAATGCTGCCCCAACATATGAAGGCGAATGCCGGCGTTAATCTTTTTGCAGTATATTTTAGCAAACTGATGCTCTGCTATATCTTCCAGAACTTCAACGAGGCCATTGATAATGCCGCTGCAGCGGAAAAATATATCAAAAGTATTATAGGGCAACCACAACTACCCTTATTTCATTTCTACGATTCCCTTTCAAGGCTTGCAGTATTTTCTGAGGCAAAAAGATCTGAGCAAAATCGCATACTAAAAAAAATTGCGGCCAACCAAAAAAAGATGAAAAAATGGGCCCATCATGCACCTATGAATTATCTGCACAAGTTCTATCTGGTGGAGGCAGAGCGCAATCGTGTTCACGCTAAGTTTTCGGCGGCAGCGGATTTGTATGATAAGGCAATCAGTCTTGCCAAAGAGAACGAATACATCAACGAAGAGGCCCTTGGGAATGAACTGGCTGCAAGGTTTTATCTGGAAAACAAGAGCAGAGGTAACGCAGAAAGGTACATGACAGATGCCCGTTATTGCTATCTCAGATGGGGGGCGCTGGCCAAGGTGAAGGATCTGGATATGCGGTACCCTGAACTTCTTGGAAAGACATCAGTTAAAACCAAAACAGAAACATTTACAAAACCCGGTGAGTCAGTGGTCCCTGATTCGGAGGAAGAATTTGATTTGATATCCATGATGAAAATCACAAAGACGATTTCAAGCGAAATCGTCCTGTCCAGACTGCTTAATAAGCTCATGAGAATTATGATTGAGAACGCAGGCGCCCAAAAAGGGGCTCTTATTTTGAACTCTCAGGGCAAGTTGTTGATTGAGGCCGAAGGATCAGTAGATCTAGAGAAAATCAGGTTGTTAGATTCCATTCCTGTTGAAAATGCCACAAATCTCCCCCACGGCATTATCAACTATGTTTTTAGAACCCATGAGTACGTGGTTCTGAACAATCATCCCCAGGAAAATGTCTTTATGAACGATGCCTATATCCTTGCCCACAAGCCAGAGTCAGTTCTATGTGCTCCTCTTCTCCATAAATCACAACTCATAGGTATATTATACATTGAAAATAGTATCTTGCCTGACATCTTTTCGGGTAGACGTCTGGAGATAATCAAGGCATTGGTTTCACAAATCGCTGTTTCGTTAGAAAACGCCCGGCTTTACAAGGAAATGAATGCACAGGCCGATGAGATTAAGGCCATCAATGACAATTTGAGCCGTGAAATCGATCACCGGAAAAAAGCTGAGGCCCAGTTGGATGGATACAGAAGGCAACTGGAAGAGCGGGTTGAAAGGCAAAACCTTGAGCTGGAGCAGAGCAGAAAGGCAATGGCCGATCTAAGGCAAAATTTAAAGATGAGAAATCGCTTTCGCAATATAATCGGCAAAAGCGAGAAGATGCAGGAAATCTATGCCCTCATAAAAGACCTCACTGATTTATCCGCCACAGTGCTTATAACCGGTGAAAGCGGAACAGGCAAGGAACTGGTGGCAGAGGCACTTCACTATGAGGGGAATCGCAAGAATAAACCCTTTGTCAAGGTTAACTGCTCCGCCCTTTCTGAGAGTATTTTGGAGAGCGAGCTCTTCGGGCATACTAAGGGTGCCTTTACCGGGGCTGACAAGGACAAGATAGGTAGATTTCAAAAGGCCGGAGATGGAACCATCTTCCTTGATGAAATAGGTGATATCACCCCCTACTTTCAAAAACGTCTCCTGCGGGTACTCCAGGAAAGAGAATTTGAACAGATGGGAGACACCACTACAAAAAAGATGAATGCCAGGGTCCTGGCAGCGACAAACCAGGATCTGGTTGAAAAGGTCAGTCGTGGGGAATTCAGGAGAGACCTCTACTACCGTTTGAGGGTAGTGGCATTGAATCTTCCTCCATTAAGGGACAGGAGGGAGGACATCCCTATTTTGTTACGTCATTTTCTAAAGAAATTCAGCAGTGAACTGGGTAAAGAGATTACAGATGTGTCTGAAGAGGTCCTGAAAAAATTTATAGAATACCCCTGGCCCGGCAATATCAGGGAGCTGAAAAACACCCTGGAAAACATCTGTATCCTCTGCAAAACCTCCACCATTACCCTTGGGGATCTGCCATCCGATTTCATGGCCCCTGTAATAGAAGAAATACCGCAAAAAGATGCTGATACACCACAGGCCATACTCCGGGCATTGGAGGAGGCCCGGTGGAATAAAACAAGGGCTGCCGGTCTTTTGGGTATGAGCAGGCGCACTCTTTACCGCAAGCTAAAAGAATATAATATGATAGAGGATATTTAACATCTATTCAATCCTGTTTTAGTGTGCCATGTCACACTGTGATTGGCACAATGCGTGTCATGACACAATCATACATTTCCTTCATCAAAAATTCCTTTTCATAATTTCTCTCCTAATTACAGCATGTTAGCAAAAAATATTCTTCGGAAAAATTGCTGGCACAGCCTTTGCTTTTTAGTTGCTTAACAAAACAATCAATACATCAAACAGGTAATCCAATGAACAGATATATAAGGAAATATATACAGTTGCTAGCTGTTGAAATGCAAATGGATTTGCTCCAGGCGTTGGAGGAAGAGATTTTACATAAATGCTTGGAATGCAGACTCGATATTGCTGCAACATTGGAGGATGCACGTCAGCTTATGCTTATATGGACATACGATGTAATAGTTTCAGATATTGCGAACCTATCAGTATCCAGGTTCAATCTTGCAGATCTACTGGGAAGCCGCAATATTCCTGTATTTTTGCTCTCTAACAATAGTATATCACCGAAAGATTTGATGTGGGGTAATGAGGTAAAGGTTCAGGCCTTCCTGGCAAAAAAGGACATTGATGCCATTATTCCTATGATTAAACAGGTTTTACAATTTGAGAATTTACCGGATTGAAAGCTGGATCTAAAGAACCTACGGAATCCTGTAGAATTGGTCCATCCAAGGTAGTAAGCAAAAAAATAACAGAGATCTGGAATGAAAAAGATCTAAAACCAATTAAATCATATAAGGAGAAAAAAATGGACGACATCAAAATACTTGAAGGGAAAAAGGTTCTCATCGTTGATGATGAAGAGGACATCCTTGAAACACTCGTGGAACTTCTGGATATGTGCGCTGTTGATACAGCCAAGGATTTCAATTCCGCAGAAAAACTCATGCACAAAAACAAATACGATATTGCGGTATTCGATATCATGGGGGTTAATGGTTATTCCCTGTTAAATACAGCACGGGAAAAAAACATACCAGCAATAATGCTTACCGCCCATGCACTAAACCCTGACAACCTTGTAAAGTCTATCAAGGGTGGTACTCAAGCATATCTACCGAAACATAAAATGGATGAGATTGCCCTCTATATGGCTGAGATACTCGATAATTTTCAAAAAGGGGTGCAAAAGAGCGGAAACTGGTTTGCACGATTAAAATCCCTGTTTGATGAAAAATTTGGTGAAGACTGGCAGAAGAAAGACAAACAGTTTTGGCAGGATTTTGATAAACGATATGTAGTCACAAAAGAGGAACTCAGGCAGGCCTTGTGAACGGAGGAAAGAGACAGGCCTATGAGAGAGCCAATGAACGAGCATCTTCGAATTATATATCAATGAGACAGCCGCAAAAAGTCACGGAGAGCACCATGAGCAATGAAAAACCACACTATACATTGCACCCGCCTGTGGAAGCTCTATGGGAGAAGGGCAAAGAAGAACCGAGCAGCATGGAAGAGACGCTGAAAAAGGACATTGAAAAATACAAAAATATCTTGGAGGGTCTAGAAGATGGATATTTTGAGGTGGACCTTGCCGGTAACTTTACCTTTTTCAATCCAGCGATGCTTGAAATTCTCGGCTATTCAAACGATGAATTGATAGGCATGAACAATAGACAGTTTATGGATCAGATCAATGCAAAGAAGGTATTCACTACATTTAATAGGGTCTATAGAACAGGTAAACCTACAAAGGCCTTTGATTGGGAGTTAATCAGAAAGAATGGAGAAAAAAGGATAGTTGAAACATCTGTGTCTCTGCGAAAAGAGGAAAACAATATTATTATTGGATTTATGGGCATAGCCAGGGATATTACCAAATCAAAGCAGACGGAGATCGCTCTTAAGAAAAGCGAGGAAAGCTATCGCCTGCTGTTGGAAGCACTGCCCGATCCCATCGTGTTATATGATCGTGACGGCAGGGTGCAATACGCAAATCCCTCCTTTGAGGTGACCTTTGGCTGGTCCCGTGACGAGCTTGCAAGAAATCATATTGATTTTGTGCCTGAGGAAAATAGGCCTGAAATCATGACCGCAATAAAAAAGGTGCTGAGGGATGAAAAGATAGAACTATTTGAGACGAAACGCCTCACAAAGACGGGTGAATTATTAGATGTTCAATTAAGCGCCTCCAGTTATTTAGATAATGATGGGAAAATATCCGGAATTGTTGCAATCCTCAGAGATGTAAGCGACATAAAAAGAACCAAAGAAGACTTACACAAGGCCCATGAACAGCTAAAAAAGGCATACGAAGACCTTAAACTCCTTGATAAGGCAAAAGAAAGAGTCATCAATCATTTATCCCACGAATTGCAGACACCACTTGCACTCATTTCAGGAGTATTTGCTAGAGTTTCAAGCGAGCTCGAAAAAGCAAATCTTTCAGGGTTAAAAAAGACAATAAGCAGGGGTCAGCGCAATGTGGATCGCTTACTTGATCTTCAGGCAAAAATTGATGACATATTCAATAGGAGATCATTAGAAGATAAGAAAAAGATCATGAGTCTTATTGAAGATGCCGCCAGTTTTGTTGAAGAACTCAAAGAAGAAGATAACCAGCAAGCAGAAATGGTAAAATATATTTCTGAGCGAATGGAATCTCTCTTTAGCATAGAAGAGATACATATGGAAACTATACCCATCAGTACAGCATTAGACGATATATGTAATGAAGCAATCGCAGCGATGAAAGGCAGGAGCTTGCACATCATCAGGAATTTTGAAAAACCAGATTTGTTTATTGCTATGGATAGAAATATCCTTAAGAAAACCTTCCTCTGTCTCCTCAAAAATGCCATAGAGAATACCCCCGATGAAGGAAAGATAAAGATAACTATGCAATCAGAGGGCGATACCGTACGAATAGATATCAAGGACTACGGGATTGGAATAACATCCCAAAATAAAAATATGATCTTTGGTGGCTTTTTTCATACCCAAGATACAGAGTTGTATTCCACAAAAAGACCCTATGCATTTAATGCTGGAGGTTCTGGCGCCGATTTGCTGAGGGCGAAATGTTTCTCTGAAAGATATGGATTCTCTTTAGATTTTGATAGCAGTAGGTGCAAATTCATACCCAATGATACGGATATCTGCCCGGGCATCATTTCCTCGTGTCCGTTTGTAGAAGAGAAATTTGCATGTTATTCTTCAGGTGGGAGTACCTTTTCACTCACATTTCCCATGGAGATAAATAAGCAGGATTTGAGATGATGGGATAATCAGTTCGGCTTAGGTGTTCACAGAACAGCCACTGAGATCTTTTCCCTCATAGTTGCAGCGAGGGATTAGGTTATAGAGGTATACGGACTAAAAACTTTGCGCCTCTTCCCTCATCACTTTCGAGAAATAACTCGCCACCCATATCCTCTACCAG
>Ga0116200_10000440_pt1 | contig 13439 bp, 9 predicted proteins | sample Mar14436cmmetaG_FD_94478 | JGI IMG/M metagenome (GOLD analysis project Ga0116200, IMG submission 94478) | Marine hydrothermal vent microbial communities from Guaymas Basin, Gulf of California to study Microbial Dark Matter (Phase II) - Marker... ... | reverse complement strand
CAGCACCATCGTTATTGCACTTGTCAGTGTTGTCTTACCATGGTCAACATGCCCTATTGTCCCTATATTTACATGTGGCTTTGTCCTTATAAATTTCTCCTTCGCCATCTTTTTCCTCCTTTTTAAACAAACATAATTTTCTTTAATTCCTCTTCAGGGACTTTTTCATAGTATAAAGGTTCTATTATACAACTTCCTCTCCCCTGTGTCAAGGATCTTAAAACTGTTGTATACCCGAATATTGCTCTTAAAGGTATTTTACCTTTAATTACTTTTAAATTACCCACTGTTTCAATATTTTCAATATCTCCTTTTCTTGAGTTGAAATCTCCGACAACTTCTCCCAGGAATTCTTCAGGTAATGTAATTTCAACTTTCATAATTGGTTCAAGAAGTATTGGATTTCCTTTTCTGTATGCATCTTTAAAGGCCATTGATGAAGCTATTTTATAGGCAATATCAACTGATTCAGAAGGCCTGAAAGAACCATCTATCACGACTGCTTTTATATCAGTTACTGGATAACCTGCAAGAGAACCAACTTCTAAAGATTCTTTTATCCCTTCTTCTATTGCAGGTATGAATTGCTTTGGTATTTTGCTTTCATCAACCTCATTTACAAACTGGAATTTCCCTCCTCTCGGTAAAGGTTCAAGTCTTATAATTACATGTCCATACTGTGTTTTCTCACCAATCTGTTTTATAAATTTACCCTCTCCCACACTTGGTGTGGAAATTGTCTCTCTATATGCTACCTGTGGTTTTCCAACTCTTGCTTCTACTTTGTATTCTCTTTTCATTCTTTCAATAATGACTTCAAGGTGCAGTTCCCCCATTCCAGAAAGTATAAGCTGTCCTGTTTCAGGGTCTACTTTCAATTTAACAGTCGGGTCTTCTTCTGTAAGTTTTGTGAGAGAATTATATACCTGTTCAAATTCTGATTTTCTCTTGGGTTCAACAGCTATTGAGACAACAGGTTCAGGAAAACTTATTCTTTCAAAAAGAATTGGATGATTGTAATCAGCAAGTGTATCCCCTGTAAATGTATTTTTTAATCCGGTCAATCCAATTATATCTCCTGCCTTTGCCATTTTTATCTGTTCAAATTTATTGGCATGCACCTGGTAAATCTTCATTATCCTTTCATGACAATTTCTTGTAAAGTTATAAACTTTTTCTCCTTCTTTTACCACTCCTGAATAAACTCTTCCATAAAGGAATCTTCCAAGGTGAGTTTCATTATAAAGTTTAAATATTAAAATTGAAAGTGGAGAATCTTCAGTTGGTGACCTTTTTATTTTCTGGTTTGTTTTTGGATGTATTCCAGTTATTTCTCCTCTATCTATTGGAGAAGGAAGATAATCAATAATTGCATCCAGGAGAGGCAGAGTCCCTTTATTTCTGAGTGATGCGCCACAGAAAGCCGGAAAAAATTTTAACTGGAGAGTTCCTTTTCTTATCCCCTTTTTCAATTCCGCAACAGTTATCTCTTTTTCCTCAATATATTTTTCCGCAATCAATTCGTCCACTTCTGCAACTTTTTCAATAAGTTTCTGCCTGTATTCTTCTGCAATATCTCTGTATTCAGGGGGAATTTCCCTTATCTCTGCTTCTGTTTCAAGTTCTGAATTGAAGAAAATTGCTTTTTCTTCCACCAGGTCTATGAGTCCACAGAAATTTTCTTCTTTACCGATGGGTATCTGCATCACAATCACTTGGCAATTCAATTTTTCTTCTATATCTTTAACAACTCTGAAGAAATCCGCTCCAACTCTGTCAAGTTTGTTGACATAAATTATCCTTGGAATTCTGTATTTTTCACTCTGTCTCCATACTGTTTCTGATTGGGGCTGGACTCCACTTACTCCACAAAAAATTCCTATTGCTCCATCAAGAACTCTTAAAGACCTCTCAACCTCTGCTGTAAAATCAACATGCCCAGGGGTATCAATGATATTTATCTTATATCCCTTCCAGTAACATGTGGTTGCTGCTGAGGTTATTGTGATTCCTCTTTCTTTTTCCTGGTCCATCCAGTCCATAACAGCGGTTCCCTCATCCACTTCACCAATTTTATAAGTTTTTCCTGTATAAAATAAAAATCTTTCTGTTGTAGTGGTTTTCCCGGCATCTATATGGGCTATTATCCCCATATTTCTAACTTTTTCTATATCCTCCATTGAATAATTTCCCCCTTTTCTTAATTAAGCAGAATGGGGAATTGATTTTTTTTAAGGATTACCACCTGTAGTGAGCAAATGCACGGTTAGATTCAGCCATTTTGTGAGTATCTTCCTTTTTCTTCACACTTGGGCCTTCACCTCTTGCAGCTTCAAGCAATTCATCAACAAGTTTCTCTGCCATAGGTTTACCTTTTCTGTTTCTTGCAGATTCAATAATCCATTTTATAGCGAGTGAAAGACTTCTGTGTGGTGGTACTTCAATTGGTATTTGATAGGTTGCCCCTCCAACTCTTCTCGGCCTTACTTCCAATTTTGGTTTCACATTATTAAGGGCTTTTTTGAATACTACAAGGGGGTCCTGTTTTGTCTTCTCTTTTATTATATCCATTGCTTTGTAGAAAATTTTGTATGCCACACTCTTTTTACCATCCCACATCAACTTATTTACGAACTTGGCTACTTCATAATCATTGTACTTTGGGTCAGGTGGAATTTTTCTCCTTAAATCTCCTTTTTTCCTCCTCGGCATATTTCACTCCTCCTTTTTCTTTTCTTCTTTTGGTTTTTTGGTTCCGTATTTTGAACGGGATTTCTTTCTTCCTTCTACTCCTGCTGCATCAAGAGCTCCTCTTATAATATGATATTTTACCCCTGGTAAATCCTTTACTCTACCACCCCTTACCAGAACTATTGAGTGCTCCTGAAGATTATGTCCTATTCCTGGAATATATGCAATTACCTCTTTACCATTTGTTAATCTCACTTTTGCTATTTTTCTCAAAGCAGAATTTGGTTTCTTTGGAGTCATTGTCTTTACATAAAGACATACCCCTCTTTTCTGAGGACATTTGTCAAGTGCCGTTGACCTTGATTTCTTTTTCTTTCTCTTTCTCGGGTTTCTTATAAGCTGGTTAATTGTAGGCATTTTTCCCCCCTTTTATTTTCCTGCTTTAATGTATTCTTCTGCAGATTCACTTTCTTTCTTTTGTTTCAATTTTTTACTTATAAATCCTGTTCCTGCCGGTATCAATCTTCCAAGTATTACATTTTCTTTTAATCCTTCAAGTGGGTCTTCTGCACCGAGAACTGCTGCATTTGTAAGAACTTTCATGGTTTCCTGGAATGAAGCAGCTGAGATAAAGCTTTCACTGCTGAGAGCAACTCTTGTTATACCCAATATCAGCGGTTTGTAAGTAGCAGGTTTCTTACCTTTTGGTAAGGATTCATTTATTTTCTGTATTTTTGTTTTTTCAATCTCTTCTCCTTCCAGAAGATAAGTATCTCCAGGGTCAACAACTCTTACTCTTGAAAGCATCTGTCTTATTATGACTTCAATGTGCTTATCGTTTATCTTGACTCCCTCAACTCTGTAAACTTTCTGAATTTCATTGAGGAGATATTCCTGGACTTTCTTCTCTCCCTGTATTCTGAGCATCTCCTGCAATACAATAGGACCATCTGTTAATGCTTGACCAGCAAATACATAATCACCTGTGGCTACTTTTAGATGTTTTCCAAATGGGATCAGGTATTCTTTCTGAGTATACTCATTTTTAACAATAACTTTTCTTCCTCCTTTTTCAGAAGGTAAAACTTCCACTTTTCCATCAATTTCACTTAAAATAGCAGGATTCTTGGGAACTCTTGCTTCAAATAGTTCAGATACTCTTGGAAGACCTCCTGTAATATCCTGGACTCTTCCAATTGTTCTTGGTGTTTTTGCCAGAATCTCTCCTGGTTTTACCTTATCCCCTTCGTTGACTATAATATGTGCTCCAACAGGAATATGGAAGTCTCCAACGATTTTACCTTTATCATCAAGGAGAAGAATTTGAGGATCAAATTTTTCTTTATCTCTTGGTTCTATTATAGCTATTCTCTTAACTCCTGTTGTTGAATCAACCACCTCTCTTGCAGTTTCACCGACTATAATATCTTTATATTTTACTTTACCCTCAACATCAGCAATTATTGGAGTGGAGTATGGATCCCAGGAAGCAATAACAGTATCCTTTTTCACCTTTGTTCCATCTTCAAATTCAATAATTGTTCCAACTTTTAATGTGTAACTTTCAAGTTCTCTGTTTCTTTCATCATAAATTCCTATATTACCTTCTCTCTGGACAACAACATGTTTACCTTTTGGATTTTTAACTGTCTTTATATTCACATATTTAAGGATTCCCTCATTTTTAGCAACAATTCTTGATGGACCAATACTTCTTGATGCAATTCCTCCAGTATGGAATGTTCTCAATGTAAGCTGTGTTCCCGGTTCTCCTATGGATTGAGCAGCAATAATACCTACAGGTTCACCAAGGTTTACAAGTTTTTTCCTTGATAAGTCCATTCCATAACATTTTGCACATACTCCTTTTTCTGCTTTACATGTAAGAACAGATCTTATTCTTATTCTGTTTATTCCGGCTCGCACAATCTTTTCTGCTTTTTCTTCATCTATAAGTTCACCAGCTCTTACAAGCACTTCATCAGTTACCACATCAACAACATTATCAAGAGCAACTCTTCCAACGATTCTCTCTTTAAGAGGTATTATCTCTTCATCATTTTCTACAAGAGGCCCTATAAGTATTCCTTCCAGTGTTCCACAATCTTCCTCAGTTACAATTACAGAATGTGCAACATCTATAAGTCTTCTGCTTAAATAACCAGCATCAGAAGTCTTTAATGCAGTATCAACAAGTCCTTTTCTTCCTCCATGGATTGAAAGGAAGTATTCAAGAAGGTTTAATCCTTCTCTGAAGTTGGATATAACTGGTGTTTCAATAATTTCTCCTATTCCACCTGTTAATTTTTTGGTCGGTCTTATCATAAGCCCTCTCATACCACATAACTGGTTAACCTGGGATCTGTTACCTCTTGCTCCTGATTCTAACATTGAAATTATTGGATTGATTCTGAAGGGTTTAACAGATACATCTTTTTTCAATCCTTCTATAACTTCTTCTCCAACTTCGTTGGTAACAGATGTCCAGATATCTATAATTCTGTTATACCTTTCACCTTCTGAAATAAACCCTTTCTGGTAATTCTTTTCTACTTTCTCGACTTCCTTTTTTGCTTCTTTAATTAATTTATCTCTTGCAGGTGGAATTTTGAAATCATCAATACACATGGAGAAACTACCCATGGTGGCATAATAAAATCCAAGTTCTTTTATTCCATCAAGAAATTCAGCAGTTTTTTCATAACCACATTTATCAAAAACTTCCTTGATTAAAGTTTCAATTTTTGAAGTTTCAAATAGGTCGTTTTTGAAAGGAATTTCGGCTGGAATTATCTCATTGAAAATTATTCTTCCAACAGTGGTAAAGATTATATTCCCTTTTTCATCTTTCACTCTTATTGGTCTGTGGAGTTCAAGAAGTCCTGAGTAATGTAAGATTTTTGCTTCATCAAAACTTGAAAGTATTTTTGGATATTCCTCTTCTTCACTCATATATGTAAGGTAATAACAGCCAAGGAGAATATCCCTTGTTGGAGCAAGGACAGGTCTTCCATTTGCCGGTGAAAGTATATGAGAAGTTGCTTTCATAAGGAGTTCTGCTTCAAGTTGTGCTTCATATGTTAAAGGAAGGTAAATACTCATTGTATCTCCATCAAAATCTGCATTATAAGCTGGACATACAAGCGGATGTATCTTTATTACCTTTTCTTCTATTAATCTTGGTTCAAATGCCTGTATACTCAATCTATGGAGTGTGGGCTGTCTGTTGAGGAGAACTGGATGTGACCTGCTGACTTTTTCAAGAATTTCCCATACCTCTGGTTTATTTTCAGCAAGAGCTCTTTTTGCACTTCCAAGGGTATGTGTGTATTCTCTCTTTCTTAATTCTCGGAGAACAAAAGGAGCAAACAGTTCAAGAGCCATTTCTTTGGGGATTCCACATTCATTCAACTTCAATTCAGGGCCAACGACAATAACAGCTCTTCCAGAATAATCAACTCTTTTACCAAGGAGATTCTGTCTGAATCTTCCCTGTTTACCTTTCAATGAATCACTCAGTGATTTAAGAGGTCTCTTTCCTTTTCCAAGCACAACATTACCGTGTCTTCCATTGTCAAAGAGAGCATCCACTGCTTCCTGGAGCATTCTCTTTTCATTTCTTATAATGATATCAGGAGCCTGGAGTTTTATAAGTTTCTTCAACCTGTTATTTCTATTGATAACTCTCTGATAGAGGTCATTGAGGTCTGAGGTTACAAATCTCCCTCCATCAAGCGGAAGGAGTGGTCTTAAATCAGGAGGAATAACAGGGATGATATTTGTTACCAGATATTCAGGTTTAACCTGTGTTTTGAGGAGTCCCTGCACCATTCTCAATTTCTTTATAAGGTTTCTTCTCTTTCCATAATCTTTCTCTTTTGCTTTTCTCAATTGTGCTTTTAACTTTGCTTCTTCCTGTACAAGGTCTATTTTTTTGAGTAATTCCTGGATAGCCTCTGCTCCTATTCCTGCTTTGAATTTTTCACCATACTTTGCAAGTGCTTCTTGATATTCTTTTTCTGTTAAAAGCTGTTTGTATTTTAATGGAGTGTCTCCAGGGTCTATTACAATATACCTTTCATAATAAAGGACAAGTTCAAGTTCTGTCTGTGACATATCAAGCAATATACCCATCCAGTTAGAAGTGCTCTTGAATAACCACACATAGGAGACAGGACATGCAAGTTCAATATGTCCCATCCTTTCTCTTCTTACACTTGAAGAGGTAACTTCAACACCACATCTATCGCAGATTATTCCTTTATATCTCATCTTCTTGTATTTACCGCAGGCACATTCATAGTCCTTTACAGGACCAAATATTCTTTCACAGAAAAGGCCATCCCTTTCTGGTTTGAAGGTTCGGTAATTTAAAGTTTCTGCTTTTTTGACTTCTCCATAAGACCAGGAACGTATTGTCATTGGTGAAGCTATTCTTATAGTGACAACTTCCTTTTTCTCTCCATTTTCCTTTCTTTCTTCAATTCTTAAATCAAGACCAAGTCCACGGAGTTCATTTTTCAGTACTTTGAAAGATTCAGGTATATTTTCTCCCCTGTAATCTACTCCCTTTGCTATACTTTCATACATCTCTTTTCTACCCTGTGTATCATCACTTTTGACTGTAAGCATTTCCTTTAATGTATATGCAGCACCATATCCTTCAAGAGCCCATACTTCCATCTCTCCAAATCTCTGTCCACCAAACTGAGCCCTTCCACCAAGAGGCTGCTGAGTGATAAGTGAATAAGAACCTGTGCACCTTGCATGGATTTTATCTTCAGCAAGATGGATGAGCTTCATCATATAAATGTAACCAACTGTTACAGGCTGGGAGAATGGTTCCCCTGTCTGTCCATCATAAAGTATTGTCTGTCCACTTTCAGGTAAACCTGCTTTCTTTAACAATTCTTTTATCTCCAATTCTTTTATACTCTGGAATACAGGTGTTTCACAGCTGTATCCAAGGGTTTTCAATGCCCATCCAAGATGTGTTTCAAGAATCTGTCCAACATTCATTCTTGATGGTACACCAAGTGGATTAAGGATTATATCAACAGGTGTACCATCAGGGAGGAATGGCATATCTTCTTCAGGAAGTATCTTAGCAATTACACCTTTATTTCCATGGCGTCCACTCATTTTATCACCAACAATAATTTTTCTCTTTATTGCCACCTCAACAACAACTTTGCATATAACATCAGGAGGTAATTCATAACCTTTTCTGACTTTAATCTCTTCGTTCTTTTCTTCCATATTTATTTTTTCAAGTTGCTCCTTACCAATCTCAATAATCTTTTGGAGATGGTCATGGAGTGTACCTTCTGTTTTGGAGAGGAGTTTTTCCCAGCTTTCAGGGTTTGAAGTGACTCTGTATGAAAGTTTATGAGCCTGGAGTAACTTCTTTATCTCTTCTCTGATAATTTTCTTAACTATGTTTCTCTTTGTATTGTAGGATTCCTTTATCTTTTTAATCTCTTTTGCAATTTCTTCTGGCTTTTTATTATCACTTCTTTCATATTTTTTCACATTTACAACAACACCTTTAATTCCGGGAGGAACTGTAAGAGAAGTATTTTGGACATCTTTTGCTTTTTCTCCAAATATTACTCTGAGTAATTTTTCTTCAGGAGTAAGTTCAGATTCACCTCTTGGAGTGATTTTACCAACAAGGATATCATTTGGCTGGACTTCTGCTCCTATTCTTACAATTCCATCTTTATCAAGGTTTCTTAATCTCTCCTCGGATACATTTGGAATATCTGCTGTTATTTCCTCAGGTCCAAGTTCTGTTTCTCTTGCCTCAACTTCAAATTCTTTTATATGGATTGAGGTAAATGTATCCTCCTTCACAAGTCTTTCGCTTATAATTATTGCGTCTTCATAATTGTATCCATGCCATGGAAGGAAAGCGACAAGTAAATTCTTACCAAGTGCAAGTTCTCCTTCTTTTGAAATACATGAACCAGCGGTTAATATCTGACCTTTCTTTACTTTATCTCCGACATTAACTATTGGTTTTTGATGGAAACATGTATCCTGATTTGTTTTTCTGAAGGTTTTGAGTATGTATTCATCTTCTTTTTCCCATGGGAAGATTCCGGGTTTATCTCTTTTTACAACTATTTTTTCAGCATCAACATAAGTTACAATACCATCATGTTTTGCTTTAATAACCTTTCCACAATCCCTTACCACATATTTTTCCATACCTGTTTTTACAAGTGGTGAGGAAGATCTTAGCAGAGGAACTGCTTGCCTCTGCATATTTGAACCCATCAGTGCCCTGTTTGAATCATCGTGTTCAAGGAAAGGTATAAGAGAAGAACTCACGCTTAAAATCTGGACAGGAGAAACGCCAATATATTCAACCTCTTTTTTATCAACTTCTACAAAATTACCGCCTTTAGTCCTTACGACTACTCTATCAGGGATAATTTCTCCTGTTTCCTTGTCATAAGGTACATCAGGGGGGGCAATTTTGTAATTTTCCTCATCGTCTGCAGATAAATAATGGACTTCATCAGTTACTTTACCGTTTTCAACTTTAAAATATGGGGTCTTGAGGAAGCCAAGAGAATCTACTTTTGAATAGACTGTGAGTGAATTAATCAAACCGATATTTGCACCTTCTGGTGTTTCAATAGGACAGATCTTTCCAAAATGAGTATAGTGGACATCTCTTACTTCAAATCCTGCCCTTTTTCTTTCTTTAATTCCTCCAATTCCTACTGCAGTTACTCTCCTTTTATGGGTAAGTTCAGATAATGGATTGGTCTGGTCAAGGAATTGTGAAAGCTGGTTTCTTCCAAAGAATTCATTGATCACAGTGATAAATACTTTGCTATTTATCAATTCCTGAACATTTATATCCATTGATTTATCAGCAAGAGCCATCCTCTCTTTAATAAATCTTGCAAGTCTCTGTAATCCTTCATAAACATATTCCTTTATAACCTCTGCAGAAACTCTGACTCTTTTATTTCCAAGATGGTCTATATCATCTGTTGTCCCTTCTCCCTTTTCAATGAGATTTAAAAGATATCTTATTGTCTCAACAATATCCTGTTTTGTAAGGCATCTTTTCTGGATATTTAAGTTGAGTTTCTTATTTATCTGAGCCCTTCCTGCTTCTGAAAGGTCATATGTTTCTTCAGAGAAGAAGAGTCTGTGGAAGAATTTTGCACACTCTTTAATAATTAAAGGATAACCTGGTCTCAATTCAACATATATTCTTTTCAATGCTTCCTCTTGAGAGTTTACATTATCCCTGAGGAGAGCATTTTCAATTATTGAATCTGGAGGGATTTTAGATTTATCTTCATAGAATAAAGAACGGATTTCATCAGAAGTATAACCAAGTGCTTTCAGAAATGTTGTTGCATAAACTTTTTTCCTTCCAAGATATATTACAAGACAATTATGTGAATCAACCTGGAATTCAAGCCATAATCCTCTTGCAGGATAAATTTTTGCTGAATAAAGAACTCTCTGTCCTGAAACTCCCTCTTCTTTAAAGTATACTCCAGGGCACCTCAATAACTGGTGGACAACCACTCTTTCCACACCATTTATAATGAAAGAACCATTTTCTGTCATAAGAGGGATTGAGCCTATATATATTTCCTGTTCCTTCACACTTTTTACTTTCAATTCGTTTGAAGGTGTTTTCTCTCTTCTTATAAGGCGGAATTTTACCTTCAATCTTGCCTCATAAGTGGTTCCTTTTTCAATGCATTCTTCTACTGTTTCAATAGGAGGTTCAAGGGTATATCCCAAATATTCAAGTCGCAATATACCATCATCGCTTTCTATTGGAAATATTCTTCTGAATAATTCTTCAAGTCCTTTATTTTCTCTTTTATGGGGTGGAATATCCCTCTGGAGAAATTCTTCATATGAATTTTTTTGCAATTCTAATAAATAGGGTATTTCCAGAGTTCTTTTCCCCATTTCATTCACCCCTTTTTATTATTTTATTTCTACTTCTGCTCCAACACTTTCAAGTTTTTTCTTTATTTCTTCAGCCTCTTCCTTACTTACTTTTTCTTTCACAGGCTTGGGGAGAGATTCTACCAGCTCTTTTGCCTCTTTCAACCCGAGGTTTGTAATACTTCTCACTTCTTTTATTACCTGAATTTTGCTGCTTCCAAAACTCTTAAGAATAACATCAAATGTCTTCTTTTCTTCTTTCTTCTCCTCTGCTGCTGGCTGTGGGGCAACCATTCCCACCCCTACAGGAGCCATCATTCCTTCAATACCAAACTTCTCTTCAAGTTTTTTTGCAAGCTCAGAAAGCTCCAATGCTGAAAGATTACTGATAGACTCAACAATTTCATCAATATTTTTCTTTTTATCCTCCATTTTCCCTCTCCTTTTTTTCTTTTATTTTATTTATTATATTCACTATGTTACCAATTATAAACTTCAGGTCATTTACAATTTTTATAACTGGAAGTCTTATATAATTCACAACAGAAGCCTGTAATTCTTTCAAACCGGGAAGTTTACTGAGCTGTTCCAGTTTTTCAACAGTTAGAAATTCATCCTGGGATAAAGCTCCCTTTACTTTTATTTTTCCATTTTTCTTCATGAATTCAAAAAGACTTTTAATCACGCCAATCTGGTCTTTTCCTTTTGTCCAGACCACAAACATTGGACCATCCAGTAAACTGCATAATTCATCTTTTTTCAGATTTTTGAAAACTCTTTCAGTCAGTTTATTTTTTATAACAATCATCTGGCCTTCTTTCTCCTTCACCATTTCTCTTAAATCCTGCATCTCTTTCACAGAAAGACCAAGAAAACTTGCAAAAATATTTATTTTACTTTCCTTCATTATTTCTGTCAACTTTTTCACCCACTCAATTTTTTCTTTTTTCTTCATTTGAATCCCCTGTTTCTACATTCCTTTTGCTAATTGAAGAACTTTGTTAACATTTAACGGAATGGAGGGACTCATTGTAAGAGAAAGATAGAGAGAACGGATATAAGTTCCTTTTGCTCCCTGTGGTTTAGCATTTAAAAGTGCATTCACAGCAGTTATTATATTTTCTTTTAATTTTTCAGCAGGGAAAGATATTTTTCCTACAGGTAAATGGATATTTCCTTCTCTGTCAACTTTAAAATCTACTCTACCCTTTTTTAATTCATTTATAACTTTTTCAACTTCAAATGTTACTGTTCCTGTTTTAGGACTTGGCATAAGACCTCTTGGACCAAGAATTTTTCCAAGTGTTGCTACATGTCTCATCATATCAGGAGTTGAAACCACAGCATCAAAATCAAGCCATCCATTTTTTATTTTGTCAATATACTCCTGTCCACCGACATAATCAGCTCCTGCTTTTTTTGCTTTTTCAATATTTTCTCCCTGTGCAAATACAAGAACTTTTACTTTTTTCCCTGTTCCATGAGGAAGTACTACAGAACCCCTTATCGGTTGCTGTAATTTTTTTACATCTATTCCAAGTTTTCCACTCAACTCAACTGTTTCATCAAATTTAACAGAATGTAATTCTTTCAGAAGTCCGATTGCTTCATCAATGTCATAAATTTTATCTTTTTCAATCTTTTCCAGTAGAACTCTATATCTTTTTGATTTTTTCATTTTTATTCCTCCACCACTTCAATTCCCATACTTTTTGCAGAACCTTCAATTATTTTCATTGCCTTTTTTAAATCCTTGGTATTCAAATCTGGTAATTTAATCTTTGCTATCTCTTCAATCTGTTTCCTTGTCACTTTACCAACCTTTTCTTTATTTGGTGTGCTTGATCCTTTAACAATATTTGCTGCTTTTTTTAAAAGAAGAGAAGTTGGAGGTGTTTTTATTTTAAAATCAAAAGTTCTATCCTGGTATATGGTGATAACCACAGGTAAAATCATATCTTTTTCTTTATCCTTTGTTGCTTCATTAAATGCCTTACAGAACTCCATAATATTGACTCCATGCTGACCCAGTGCCGGGCCAACAGGAGGAGCAGGAGTTGCCTGCCCCGCAGGAATCTGCAATTTTACCACTGCTTTTACAGGTTTATCAGCCATTTTTTTATATCTTTTCTACCTGCCAGTAATCAAGTTCAAGAGAAGTTCCTCTACCAAAAATTGAAACATTTACCTTCAATCTTTCTTTTTCTAAATTAACCTCCTCTACAACTCCAGTAAAGTTTACAAAAGGTCCATCTGTAATTTCAACTTTATCTCCAGGTTTAAATTCAATTTTTGGAGTAGGCTTACTCTTCTTTTCCTCAAGTTCTTTCTTTATCTTTCCAACCTGTTCATCTTTCAATGGAACAGGTTTTTTATCTGCTCCAAGAAATCCCAATACACCAGGAGTTGTTCTGATAGAATGCCATGTTATTTCATTATCAAAATTCTCATCAATTTCAATGAGGATATAACCTGGCCAGTACCTTCTGCTTTTTATCTTTTTTTCACCTTTTGATATTTCAGAAACATCCTCTGTAGGGATGATAATATTCTTCACCTTTTCAACATCCTGGTTCAATCTATTTTTAATCAATTTCTTTATTTTCTCCTCCTGACCAGTCCTAACATGTAAAATATACCATCTGCCCATTTTTACTTTCACTTTATTATTAAACTTATCAATCTTGAAAAGATGATATCAACAAAACCAACATAAATTCCAAGAATTATCATTAAAAAAATTATAACAACTGTAGTTTTCATCAATATAGTCTTTTCTGGCCAGCTCACTTTTGCCAATTCTCCTTTTACCT
>Ga0116200_10000439_pt1 | contig 13466 bp, 14 predicted proteins | sample Mar14436cmmetaG_FD_94478 | JGI IMG/M metagenome (GOLD analysis project Ga0116200, IMG submission 94478) | Marine hydrothermal vent microbial communities from Guaymas Basin, Gulf of California to study Microbial Dark Matter (Phase II) - Marker... ... | reverse complement strand
TGCCAAATCTTGCAACCCTTCCAATATCATTTCTTCCGAGATCAACCAACATCAGGTGCTCTGCAAGTTCCTTTTCATCCCGTAGCATCTCTCTTTCCAGTTTTTTATCCTCTTCCGGTGTTTTTCCCCTCGGTCTTGTCCCAGCTATTGGATATGTCTCTACCCTTCTATTTTCAACCCTGACCAGCATCTCCGGGGAAGAGCCTATTATCTTCCTCTTACCAAAATCAAGGTAGTACATATACGGGGATGGATTGATTCTCTTCAATTTTCTATATACGGAAAATTTATCTCCCGAAAACTCTGTATCGAGGCGCTGGGAGAGAACGACCTGGAGTACGTCCCCGGCATATATATACTCTATGGCTCTTCTTACACTCTCCTCAAACTCTTTTCTGGTTATATTTGACGAGAAACCTCTCAGATTCCGTATCTCTTTCTCTTCTGAGCCAGAGGACTCAGAGATCTCATCTGCTACTTCCATCAGCTCTCTCTCGATCATCTCTTTATCGATCTCTTTCTCATCGAGAAATTGGTGCGATAACAGGTAGGTTTTATTCTCCTTGTGGTCAAAGATCACGTTGTTCTTAGCTAGTATAAATTCGCAGTCGGGCTCTTTCAGATCATTTCTCGTGTTTGAATTCAGATCAATAAAGTAACGGATAAGGTCATAGGAAAAATAACCGACAAACCCGCCAAAGAATCTGGAGATCGGATTTTCGACCGGCTCAAATTCGTTCATGAGATTCTTCATTATCTCTAAGGGGTTTTTTCCTCTCATCTCAAGAGACCTTAGATCCGGATCTAAGACATTAAAGATGATATTCTTTCCATCGATCGTTAATTTCGCCACTGGATTAAATCCGATAAACGAATATCTGGCCACCTTTTCCCCGCCCTCCAAGGATTCGAGTAGATACGTATCCCTTCCGCGAACCGCTTCATATACCTTCTCCGGATCTCTCTCCTTAAGTTCTATATAAACCGGAAAGACTCGCATGTCAGATATATGGTATTTTGTATATAAATATGCAGAAATGTACATATATGGACAGAAGAGGAGTAACTATTGTGCCTAACTAAGCACCGTAACCTTCCTGACCCCCGGAACCCTCAACATCTCATCTATGAGCTCCCGTGGCAGGGGTTTTTCCGTGATGATAGTAGTTTCTGCATTCTCGAACATGGGGTCCTCCGCTATGATCTGTCTTATGCTGATTCCCGAATCGGCAATTATCCTTGCAACCCCGGCAATTATTCCCTTTGAGGCTGCATCCGTGGGGATTATCTCAATGGCACCGTAACCGAGCTCTGGAGCTACGTCTCTAAGGAGTAGTGTGGAATCCAATTTCGTGAATACCCTCCTTAGCCGGGGCTCCCTTAAAATTGAATCAACGGTTGCCCTGATAACCCTCCTGTCGACGTCCAGAACCCTGGCGATGGATGTATACGGAATTTCGATATCCCTAGAAAATAGCCTTCCATCCCCGCATACCCTTATCGCATTCCTCAGGAGAAATTCTGCAACCCTCTTCTGCTCCCTCTTCCTGGAGAGAATCTTTTCTATGTTTAACATCCTATTTATTCTATCTCCCGTCAATAAAGTAATTATTATTCGAAGACTAAAAGAGGTAGTAAAATGCTTACGAATATAAAAACGATGGATGATGTCGATTTTTATGGAAAGAGAACCCTCGTTAGGATTGATATAAACACACCCCTCGATCTGAAGACGGGAGAGCTTCTCGATGACAGGAGATTCAAATCGCACAGAGAAACCCTGAGGGAGCTGATAGAAAAGAATGCGAAGATCATCCTGCTGGCGCATCAGGGCAGACCAGGGGATGCAGACTTCACAACAATGGAGAAACACGCAAAGAGGCTCAGTGAGATTATCGATCACGATATCAGGTATATCGACTCGATCTTCAGCTCCTGTGTGATTGAAGAGATAAAGAACATGAAAAACTCGGACATAATCTTGCTGGAGAATGTCAGGTTCTATTCGGAAGAGGTACTGAATAGACCCCCGGACGCCCAATCAAAGACCTTTTTGGTTCAGAGGCTATCCAAGGTCATAGATATCTACGTTAATGACGCCTTCGCAACCGCACATCGAAGTCAGCCGTCGATGGTCGGATTTCCCTTGGTTATGGAATCTGTCGCCGGAAGGTTAATGGAAAAGGAACTGAGGAGTATCGACAAGATAATGAGGAATCCAAAAAAACCCATGGCATTTGTTTTGGGTGGAACGAAGGCGGACGACTCTTTAAGAGCCTCCAGATTGGCTCTGGAGAATGGTACCGAGTACATCTTGGCCGGGGGTGTTGTCGGAAACATTTTTCTGGCCGCAAAGGGCTACAGAATTGGGGAACCAAGCATAGAATTTATCAGGGGAAAGAAGATGGTTGACCAGATAGATGTTGCAAAGGATTTATTGAATGATTATGGCGATAGGATAATTCTTCCAATAGATCTTGCCTTAGACAATCACGGTGAGAGGATGGAGATCCCGGTCTCTGAATTGCCGAAGAACCTCAGGATAAGTGATATAGGAAAGGAAACTGTGAATAGATTTAAGGAGATAATCAAAAAATGCGGGACGATATTTGCCAAGGGGGCATTGGGGATCTTCGAGGAGAAAAACTTTTCCTATGGAACTGTAGAGATAGTAAAGGCAATCGCGGATTCAGAGGCATTTTCGGTAATCGGTGGAGGTCATCTGGTTGCATCCGCCCGAGAGTTAAGCATTGAGGATAAGATAACGCATATAAGCTCCGGTGGGGGGGCCTGTATAAGTTTGTTAGCTGGTTACAAACTACCTGCGGTTGAGGCTTTGAGGCAGAAACAATAGTTACATTTTATAAATTAATACCAAATTTATAATCCAGAATGTATAAGATAGGGGAAGCACTGGTTGGGAAGGATAACGAGGCAGCGCATATCGATCTGATCATAGGGGACAAAGAGGGCAATGTCGGTGAGGCATTTGCAAATGGGCTGGCCAAGCTATCCGCGGGACATACACCAGTTCTCTCGGTAATCAGGCCGAATCTTCCGTCAAAGCCCTATACCCTGGTCATACCGAAGGTAACCATAAAGGATATGGAAGACGCCAATAAGATTTTCGGCCCGGCACAGGCGGCAGTTGCCAAAGCCGTTGCCGATGCCGTCGAGGAGGGCATCATTCCAAGGGACAAGATCGAGGATTGGGTCATAATCTGCTCCGTATTCGTTCACCCAGAGGCAAAGGATTTTAGGAAGATCTATCAATATAATTATGGGGCAACTAAACTGGCATTAAAGAGGGCCCTGCAGGATTATCCCTCATTAGATAAGATCATGTTCGATAAAGACAGAGCGACACATCCGATAATGGGCTTCAGGGTTCCGAGATTACCAAAATGGAATAGACCATACCTGCAGATAGCATTAGACATCCCGGATCTGGAGAGAACTAAGAAGATCATTCGAGAGATCCCAAAGAGCGATAAAATCATCCTGGAGGCCGGAACCCCATTGATCAAGAGGTACGGAACTAAGGTCATAAATGAATTGCGGGAAGTAGCAAAGAGTGACTTCATTATCGCAGACCTGAAAACCCTGGATGTCGGGCAGGTTGAGGTGGATCTTGCATTTGATGATGGTGCAGATGCCGTTGTTGCCTCTGGTCTGGCGACCGTGGAGGTTATCGATAAATTCATCTATGAGGCCAAGAGGCTGGGGATTTACGCCATCCTGGATATGATGAATGTTAAGGACCCCGTCAAAAGACTTAAATCTTTAAAGGAATTGCCCCATATTGTAATCCTGCACAGGGCCATCGACTCGGAAAAGAGGGAGAAGCACAGATTTGGTCTGATAAGGGACATAAAGAAGGAATTTCCGGACCTTTATGTCGCAGTCGCCGGAGGAATCGAACCGGAAACGGTTCCATTGGCTTTGAAGGAGGGTGTGGACATCATCATCGTCGGCAGATTTATCACTCAATCTAAGGATATTGAGAGATCAACGAGGCTCTTTATAAACCAGCTTGGCGGTGACATAGACCTGAAGAGAGTACACGTAGAGTAATTGATATTCTCCCCTGGATCTCAGATGAATATAACATCCAATCACATTAGATAATAGATCTATCTCTTCAGGTAATCCCTCACGATCTTTAGAGCACAGTACTTACCGCACATCGTGCAGACTTTTTTACCTACTAACTCGGAGTGCATCTCTCTTATGCTCTTATCGATACAGAGCTTGAACATCCTGTCCCAGTCCAGATCCTTTCTTGCCATTGACATCTCGTCATCTCTGCTCGTATCATTTAATCTGACAATATCCGCCGAATGCGCAGCGATCTTGGACGCAATTACCCCCTTTTTAACGTCTTCTACCGTGGGCAGGCCCAAATGCTCAGATGGGGTAACGTAGCAGAGAAAGTCTGCTCCATACATAGCAGCTAATGCACCACCAATAGCCCCTGAAATGTGATCGTAACCTGGGGCAATATCCGTAACCAGTGGGCCCAGAACATAGAATGGAGAGTTGTCACATATCTTTTTTTCCAGAATCACATTTGCTTCGATCTGATCCAGTGGAACGTGACCTGGGCCCTCGATAATAATAGGAACCTTGGCCTTTCTCGCTCTCTTAGTGAGTCTGCCCAGGTTTATCAGCTCATGAATCTGTGGTACATCGGTCGCATCGTGAATGCTCGCCGGTCTGAGTGCGTCCCCTAAGCTTATGACAACGTCGTATTTACTTACGATCTCAAGGATGTGATCAAAATTCTCATATAGAGGATTCTCTCCTCCATTTTTAATCATCCACGCCGCAATAAAACTACCTCCTCTGCTCGTTATCGGGATCAATCTTCTGTTAATCTCCTCCAGAATGTCCCTGGTAATCCCGCAGTGTAATGTGAGGAAATCAACACCGTCTCTGCAGTGCTTTTCAATAACATCAAGAATGAAATCTGGTGTCATATCGACCTTTTTTTCTATAAAGGCCTGGTATATCGGTACTGTACCTAAGGGAACCTTCGTATTTTTTATGATCTCCCTTCGAATGGCATCCAGATTACCGCCTACAGATAAATCCATTAATGTATCCGTTCCAGCGCGTACGGCAGTCCATGCCTTCTCCAATTCCTTTCTCAGGTCAACCACTTCCGGAGAGCTGCCTATGTTGGCGTTTACCTTAACCCTCGTGCCCTCACCTATCGCGAGAGGGGGGATGTCTCTCTCAGAGTTTTTCACGATGACAACTGAGCCCTTATCAATCCTCCTCCTGAGTTTCTCTTCCGATATCCCCTCTTTTTTTGCAATCTCTTTAAGCATTTTTTTGTTGAAAATTCCCTTTCTTTCCGTAAACGCTTTCTTTTCTAAAGAAAGGGTTTGCCCGCGCCGAGATTTGAAGCAAACTGTTAACACAGTTTGCATCATGTGGTGCTGTCTGCGAAACTGCGGAGCAGTTTCGAGACATCAAATCCATTGGATTTGCTTGTCTTCGCTTTGCTCGACAACACTTAACATTTTTTTGTTGAATTCACGAAGTGAATTCCCTTTCTTTCCGTAAACGCTTTCTTTTCTAAAGAAAGGGTTTGCCCGCGCCGAGATTTGAACTCGGGTCGAAAGCTCCGCAGGCTCTCAGGATATCCGTGCTACCCCACGCGGGCCGAGGTAATGATGCCCGAAATTAAATTCTATCTTTTGATGCGTCCTTCGAGGCACTAATGACTCCTTGAGATTCTTAATGACATCGATACTTCTTATCCCGGGGGCTAAGCGACTGAAAGGAGCGCGCACCCTGCCCACATGCCAGCTGAGTGAACAGCTGCGGGGATACCCGTGCTACCCCGCGCGGGCAGTTATATATTTAGGCAATTACGATTAAGTATTAACTGAAATGTATGAACTTCTCATTTATCTGTTAATCGGAATTGCACTCTTAGCGTTTATTTATATATTCTGGAAGGTGATAAAGAAATTACTGATAAATTCAGTTATTGGACTCTTTCTTCTCTTCGTACTGAGATTTGCCTTTCAGATTCCGATTCCGATAAACATCTGGACTGTGGGGGTTACGGCTCTCTTCGGTCTCGCGGGCGTGGGAAGTTTATTGATTCTCTATCTCGGCGGGATGCTGGTACTGGGTTAATTTATTCTATTCTAATTTTTAACCTAAGGTGAAGAATAACACTCAGATCTCGGTCATAGTTCCGGTTTATAATGAAGATGAGATCATAGAGAGAGTAATCACTAACCTAAAGAGAGTTATGAGGAATGCAAAATACAGATATGAAATCGTTGTTGTGAATGATGGGAGTACAGATAGATCCGGAGAAATCTTAAAAAACATAAAGGGGATCCGAATAATAAATCATCAAGAAAATAAAGGTTATGGTGCTTCACTGAAGAGCGGAATAAAGGAATCAAAAGGGAAATGGAATCTAATAATGGACGCCGATGGCACATATGCCCCAGAGGATATACCAAAAATTCTCAGATATATGGATGAATACGATATGGTCGTTGGTGCGAGGATAGGGGAAAAAGTCGACATACCACTCACTAGAAGACCGATCAAATACTTCTTCAATAGGTTTGCTAGTTATTTAGCTGGGAGTGAAATACCAGATTTAAATTCCGGTCTAAGGATTTTTAAAAGAGATATTGTAATGAGATACTGGAAGTTATTCCCAGACAGATTTTCATTTACATCAACATTGACCATGCTCAGTATGACAAATGATCACAAAGTTAAGTTTGTCCCCATAAGCTATCATAAAAGAGTAGGTAAATCCACAATACACCCGGTAAAGGATACACTGAGATTTTTCACGCTATTGGTGAGGTTGACCCTATACTTTAACCCATTGAAGGTATTTGCTCCACTGAGTGCAATTATCTTATTCTTGTCAATCGTGAGGGGTATCAGGGATTTTCTCGTTACGGACCATATAGGAAACCTCGCCCTGATGTTGCTCTTTATAGGCTTTCAGGCGCTCTTTTTTGGACTATTGGCTGATATCATAAATAAGAGAACATAAACCTGGGGAGATGTGTGGGATAAATGGATTTAATTGGGATGATTCAGAATTAATCAAGAATATGAACAAGAGATTAAGACATAGGGGACCGGATGGTGAAGGAACCTATGTAGATGAATATGTTTCATTGGGACATAGAAGGCTGGCCATTATAGATCTATCAGAGAGGGGAAAACAGCCGATGTCAAATGAGAATAATAGTGTGTGGATTACGTATAATGGCGAGGTCTATAATTTCAAAGAATTACGAGATGGATTAGAAAGGGAAGGTCATATATTTAAGTCAGAAACAGATACCGAGGTTTTGATTCATGCTTATGAGGAATATGGCCCAGATTTTATCAGCGGGGTAAATGGTATGTTCGCTTTTTGCATCTATGATTCTGAAAAAAGGATATTATTTCTGTGTAGAGATAGATTGGGGATAAAACCCCTGTACTATTACTGGGATGGAGAGAGATTTATTTTTTCCAGTGAGGTGAAGGGAATCTTAGAACATAATATAGAACGAAAAATAAACCCGAGCGCATTTAACGAATTTATAAGTATGCGGTACATATCCCACGAGACAATATTCGATACTCAACTTTGCCTCGCCAATTTCCATGGTTAGATCCATACTGTCCATCTTGGGTGTAGTGTTCATTGTAAAATCCGTGGGAGAATTTGAGGTTAAATATCTTACATTATTACTCATTATAGCAGTTATTGGAACATTCCATTATTTCTTAACTATACCAATCCTCAACACCCATTTTGTTCCTCACAGAATTACTGGGACGCTTTTGTATCCCCTAACCCCCTTTCTGGTAGGTTTTGGTTTACTATTCATATCCTCAAGGGTAAATGCTAATGTCAAAAAATACGTAGACTTCGTTTTTGTACTTTTAATTGTTATAATCTTGGTGAATAATGTAAGCTCTTTTGAAAATTGGGTAAACAAGAATAAATGGATTAATGCTGGTAAAAAACCAATACCTGCATATCTTGACAATTTGAGTAAATTTGTTATCAGAGATACGGAGATAGATGATGTTTTCTTAACGACGAACGAGCTGGGGTTTGCCTTAAATGCTTTAACTGGCGCGAAGTTATTAACTACGAGGAGAGCGCAGAGTGATCCATTCATGGATATGGATTCCAGAGTGCTAGCAGCAGCAATTATACTCTATGGAAACGATACGAATGAAAAGATAGATTTGATAAAAAAATATAAGATTAAGTATCTGTACTGGGATTACTACTGGGTTCAGAGCGAATATCACTTTGACGATCAGGGAAGGCTTATTGGTTGGTTTGATCCACTAATACTCTCTGATACATTAGAGAACAGGAAGGTGTTGAAAAGATATAATATCTCATATTTTCAACAATACACCTGGGTCGATCCAGCGCTGAGGGGGAGTGATAAATACAAAAAATTCGATCTACTCTTTATCTCTCCAAGGAATTATCGTAGTTTTGATCGTCCATGGAAATCTGACTTGGATAAATATCTAGAGGAAGTCTGGAACTATACATATCAAGGGCAAAAGATTGCAGTACTATATAGAATTGAAACTAATAGTTGAATTGGTTCCCCCAATCCCCTCTGTGGATGATCCGTATTTCTCAACCTTTCCTTTCCCAGAGGATTTCTTCCATCTTATTCCTCGTACCAGACTGGACGATTCTCTGAGCCTGCATTCCCTATGAACCTCCAAGGGGATCGCGGTTGATGGTAGATATTTTCTTTCTCTGTCTCGCGGTAGAGACTAAGGAATTCCAGGCGAATGCGATCCTCTCAAGATAGTTAGTGAACGTCAGGGATTCGGAAAGGATAAGTGAACGACCCCTCTTTAATCTTCCCTCAAGCTCTCTCTCCCGCTTGATAAGACCAAATCGGACAAGTTTCGGGATTATTTTATTCTCGAGGGTTGACCTCGAGTACCTTTTCTCCCTTAGGAATTCAGAGATCTCCCTCTTTGTTATGGCATCCTTCTCGAGCACAAGCCTCAGGAAGTCCGATGCAACTTTAAAGTATGTTGGCTGATACCTTCTGGGGAAAATAAAGTCAGTCACATCCTCCACCCCCCAGATCACTGTCTTATCCAAACCGCCCTTCTCCCGGATCTCCTTTCCATAATGCCTGGGGATCCACATGCTTTCATCTGCCGGTATCCCCCTCGTTGGAGGGAGCTTTGGATCCGGATTTCCCGGTTTTTTCCTTGACATTTTATAGCCCTATATCCTCTACCGCGCTGAGAAATTGATCCGCATGCTTCTTTTCGATTATCAGTGGGGGTAGAACCCTTACCGTGTTCCCGGAATATATCGTGAGGATACCCTTCTCGATCAGATCCAGAACGGATCTTTTCCCATCTGATACATCAATTCCGATCATCAGGCCCTTCCCCCTAACACTTAAATTTCTCTCTCTCAATTCCCTTAGGAGGTAGCTTCCGAGTCTTTCGGAATTTTTCACGAGTTTTTTCTCCATTATCACCCTAACAACGGTCTTTGCGACCGCACACGCCAGGGGGTTGCCTATGAAGGTTCCTCCGTGTTCACCGGGCTCGAAATCATTACAGCTAAAGAGAGTCGCCCCTATCGGAAAACCCCCACCCAGGCCCTTGGCCAGACAGAGGATATCTGGCTCGATTCCCGAGTGTTGAAAGGCAAACATCTTTCCCGTCCTTCCAAAACCGGTTTGAATCTCATCCAAGATTAATAGAACTTCTCTCTCCTCTGTCAGTTCGCGAACCTCTTTCAAGTAATTATCATCCGGGATAATAACACCGGACTCGCCCTGAATCGGCTCTACGATAACTGCAGCGGTTTTATCCGTAATCGATCTCTCCAACGCATCTACATCATTGTATTCCACGAACTTCATTTCGGGCACGAGGGGTAGAAATGGCTTTCTGTATCTCTCGCCCCACGTTAGACTTAATGCCCCAAGGGTTCTGCCGTGAAATGCGTTCTTCATTGCTATTATCTCCCCCTTTCCAGTGGTTTTTCTCGCCAGTTTGATTGCAGTTTCTACCGCCTCTGTACCATCATTTGTTATAAATGCCCTCTTTAAACCCGTAATCTTCACCAGCAACTGAGCCAATTCTAATTGGGGTATAGTATAGAACCAATTTGATGTATGTATCAAGATTTCAGATTGCTCCCTTATCGTTTTAACAACCTCCGGATGACAATGGCCCAACGAATTTACAGCGATCCCGGCAAACATATCGAGGTATCTTTTATCATTTACATCATAGAGATACATTCCTCTTCCCTTTTTTATCGCCACCGGAAGCCTATTGAATGTATTGGCATATACCATTGACTCAAGTTTTTGTATCTCATTAAGATCCATTTTATCTTAAATTTGTCCTGTTCTTGCAAATTTCCAGTCTCTGACCTGGTGACAGATGGGCTCATGAAGGGATCTCCACCATTAGCTTGTGTGGTTACTATCAAATGTAGCAATGGTTCTTCCATCTCTCTCCCTATAGAATCTCCTCAAGGGTTTGTAGATTAAACTTGGTGCCTGAACATCCATTCTTTATTAATGGAACTGCCTGATAGGAAATTTCATACCCACTCAATAATTTTATACCAAGTTGTATCTCCTCGGCACAGGCAACGCCAACTATTCCATCATAATTCCTTTTCCCTAAAATCTTCGATATGCAGGAACCTCCTGGGAGTACATATACATCATACCCCTTCTCCTCGCCGATTCTACTTGCCTTATTTATAAGACAGTCATCAGAGCAGTGCTGGCAGATATAAGAAGAGAACTCTGGAATAAATCTTGCCTTACACCTGCTGTCCATGTATTTTCTTGAACAGTGTGGAAGGAATAGGGCTCTATTATTGGTTCTTTCAAACCTCTCCCTCTCTGCTAAATTCTTTGTATATACCACCATTAGATCCTCTATAATCCTCAATGCGTCAGAAACGGGAAGCCCAGTTAACTCCTGAATTTTAAATGTTTTAACCAGTCTCTCTGTCACATTTCCAATCTTTCTATGAACATTCCTTTTATCAGAGAACTTTGCAATCTCCGTGAATAATGACTGAGATACCCTTGTAAGGTCAAAATTGAAGTTATATGCCATATCTATACATATTGAATTTCAGCTATAAATTCTTTTATTATATTTATAGCCCTCTCTAATTCCTCTTCACTTGCAGAGCCATAACTTATCCTTACACACCCACTGCCAGAAGAGCCGAATGATCTCCCGGGGATTACTCCAACGCCGTTCTCCATAAGTCCATCTGCAAGCTTCAGATCATCCCCCCCGAAAAATGGAAAGACATAAAATGCCCCGGAGGGCTTTACGAGAATAGCGTTAGTGTCTTTCATTATCTTCATTATATAATCCCTTCGCTCTTTTAGTTCTTTGACCATCTCCTCCACATCTCTCCTGGCATCCGCCGTAAAGGCAGCAACTGCCCCGTATTGTACAAATGAAACGGCACACGACACCGTTTGTGATTGGATGAGGTTCATCTTGTCAATTATCTCTCTATTCTGTGATGCAGCATAACCCAGTCTCCAGCCGGTCATCGAGAACTCCTTCGAGAAGCCATTCACGGTTATCGTATTTTCATATACACTCCCCGGGCTGAAGTGTTTTCCTTCATAGATGATCTTCTCATATATCTCATCCGAGAGTATGAATGCATTCCTCCTCTCGGCAATATCAACGATCTTTCTTATTATCTTCTCGGGATAAACCGCCCCGGTCGGATTATTCGGAGAATTTATGAAGATAAGCCTTGGGTTCGAATTTTCCAGGACGGAGAGGAAATCATCATCAGGAATGAAGCCATTCTCTGCCTTCAGCGGGATCCACCTGATACTTCCCTCCGCCAGTCTTACTATTGACTCATAGCTGGTCCATGAGGGATTCGGTATCGCAACAATATCTCTCTTCTGAATAATGCTCATTACGGCCTCAAATATTATCTGCTTTGCCCCCGTACTTATCAGGATATTCTCCAAATCTAAATTCTGAATCCCGTTCTCCCTCTCCAATTTTTTTGCTATGCACTCCCTGAGCTCGGGGATCCCCTTTGTTTGGGTGTAATGAACCTTTCCTTCATCTATCGCTTTTTTTGTCTTTTCCTTTATAACAGAGGGTGTATCAAAGTCTGTCCTCCCTATCGTCAGATTTATGACCTTATTCTTCTTTGCAAGGGCCGAGTATCTAAATGTTGCCGATTCACCCACCTCTTTAAGCCTGGATGCGAATCTCATTTTGCAAATTTTATAAGTCTATCTACTAATTAATATATTTCGGTCGATTTAAATGAATTTCAAACTCGAGATCAGGGGGTGGCTTCGAGATCTTGCCGAGGTGGCAATAGCGCTAACAGTAATTATTGGTGTATCAAAATTGCTACTGGGTGCGCATATGCTCGTTCCCCTGGTTGCCGTTACATCGTCGAGCATGTTACATACGAGCAATGAGTGGCAGAATTGGCTTATATCCCACAACATCTCGGAAGAGGAGCTAAAGGGTTTCCCCATGAGGGGGGGCTTTGCGAGGGGGGACATGATCCTAACCATAACCCCCAATAACAAAGGGGTGATTCATCCCTTCTTCCCCGATACAAAGATAGGCGACGTCATAATATATAAGCGAGATAAACTGCACAGGGGTAACGCACCACCCATTATCCATAGGGTTGTTGGCGTGGTATGGGTTGAGGAATGGAGGATCAAGGATATCGATGGAACCCTGGATTGCCTAACAGAGAGGGATTTTGAGGACAGGTACATCCCGTACGTAAAAAATTGCGTTCATGGATCTAAATGTCCCTATACAGATTTTCCAGAGACCGGTAGCTTTAGATTCTATATTACGAAGGGCGACAACAATCCGGGGAGCGATCAGTGTCTTAATCTCGCCCTCCCGGTAACGGACGCTCAGTTAACAGCAAGGGGATGGATAGTGATTCCGTATGTTGGCTGGCTTAAACTGGCTCTGAATTTCCTTCTGGGTCTATGATCTACAATAGTCATCCCAGATCCTCGCCATCTTGGCCAGGGATTCTGAGAATCTATCCGTGAGGTGGAGCTCATGTTTTCTCAGATTTTTGTTATAGACCTTCTCTATCATCCCTGCCCTCCTTAATCTTTTCAGCATGTTATGATATCGGCTCTGCGTCAATCCTTTTCTGATGCAATAGCTATCCCATTCCTCCACCTTGTAAGGGGATTCTGACCTCCACCACCCCTTCACATGGTTCAGGAATTCCTTAGCTATAGGGGCCAGTTTCGGGTCTTTCCAGAATATCCGAGTCAAGAGCTCATCCATGTTCTTGGGGGGTTCGCGTGAGATTTTTATATCCACACCCATTCTCTCAACTTTTGATTTCATATTTTATATAATATGCAATAATAAAAATAAATAGGAAAATAGATCAAATA
>Ga0116200_10000438_pt1 | contig 13469 bp, 15 predicted proteins | sample Mar14436cmmetaG_FD_94478 | JGI IMG/M metagenome (GOLD analysis project Ga0116200, IMG submission 94478) | Marine hydrothermal vent microbial communities from Guaymas Basin, Gulf of California to study Microbial Dark Matter (Phase II) - Marker... ... | reverse complement strand
TTTATGTTTGTTTTTGTTTAATTCGAGTAAATTGAAAATATTTACCGGGCTTTTATCTCTAGTTTGACAATATTTATAAATATGTGTTCGAGATAAGAGAACTTGTGAAGCTATTAGAAGTTAAGAATCTGAAAATGTACTATGAAGTGGTAGGTAGAGGCTGGGTAAGAGCAGTCGATGATGTTTCTTTTGAGCTGGACAGAGGAGAGGGGTTAGGGATAGTTGGAGAGTCTGGTTGTGGGAAGTCTAGTCTTGGGATGACTTTACTAAGGATTCTTCCGGAAAATGCTAAGATTATTAGTGGGGAAGTTTACCTTAATGGAGAGAATATCTTGGCCATGAGCGAGAAGCGCTTTAGAAGAAAGTATAGGTGGAAAAGTATTTCTATGGTGTTCCAGGGTGCAATGAATGCTTTAAATCCGCTTTTCACCGTCGGAGAGCAAATTATCGAAACTATAAAGATACATGATAAGAATATTTCGGATAGTGCTGCTTTAAGAAGAGCAAAGGAGCTGCTTGAGATGGTTGGAATAGATCCTGAGAGGGTGAAAAGCTATCCCTTTGAGCTAAGTGGGGGTATGAAGCAACGTGTGGTTATTGCAATGGCCCTAGCGTTAAATCCTGACATACTAATCGCTGACGAGCCGACTACTGCTCTCGATGTAATAGTCCAATCTAGGATACTTCATTTGCTCAAAAGACTACAGCGTGAGCTAGGTTTATCTCTTATTTTTATATCTCATGACGTCAGTGTAATCGCGCAAATGGTCGATCATGTGGCTGTGATGTATGCAGGTAAATTCTTAGAATACGGCAGGATAGAGGATGTTTTCCTGAGACCTAGACATCCATATACCTATTTTCTTTTGAGAGGCGTACCCGATATAAAGGGTGAACCGAGGAGACTAGAATGGATACCTGGGACTCCCCCTAACCTTCTTAACCCTCCCATTGGGTGCCGATTCCATCCTCGTTGTCCATTCAGGACGGAGGTATGTGAGAAGGAAGAACCAAAATTGATAAACACAGACTCTAACCATTATGTAGCGTGCCACCGTGTTGATGAGTTGTCTCTCCAAATGGGTGAATACTAGATGGATAGGGATGTTTTAGTTAGAGTAGAAAACCTGAAGAAGTGGTTTCCAATTAAGAGAACCTTTATCGAGATACTTAGAGGGGCCCCGCGGAGGTATCTCCATGCAGTAGACGATATTTCTTTCGATATATATAGAGGCGAGATATTCACACTTGCAGGAGAATCGGGATGTGGAAAGACAACTACTGGTAGATTACTCTTAAGGCTAATTGAGCCGACTTCAGGAAAAGTGTTTTTTGAGGGGAAAAACATATACGATTTCGATAAAAAGGAGTTAAAGAGTTTTAGGAGGGTTGCCCAGATAATATTTCAGGATCCATATGAGTCGCTTAACCCTAGGATGACTGTTTTTGATATAGTGTCTGAACCATTAGCTATTCATAAGACGGCGAGGAATGAGGCTGAGAAGATAGAATATGTAATAAAATCGCTTGAGGATGTGGGACTGACTCCGCCAGAAGAGTTTTTATTCAGATATCCTCACCAACTTTCTGGAGGGCAGAGGCAAAGGGTTGCAATTGCTACTGCGACTATACTTGAACCTAAATTTATTGTAGCTGATGAGCCTGTCTCGATGCTAGATATGTCTATAAGAGCATCTATACTGAACATCCTGTTAGATATGAAAGAGAAGAAGAAGGTAAGTTTCCTATTCATAACGCATGACTTGGCTGTTGCAAAGTATGTAAGTGATAGAATTGCAATAATGTATTTGGGTAAGATAGTAGAGATGGGAAAAGCCACAGAGGTTATCGATAATCCTTTGCATCCTTATTCAAGGGCTCTAATAGAGGCTATACCTTCTCCTAACCCCAAAGTTAAGATGAAAATTCCTAACATAAAGGGAGAAGTAACTTCACCTATAGATCCGCCAAAGAGATGCAGATTCTATGAACGGTGTCCTTTTGCTAGGGGTATCTGCGAAAAATCGAGTCCAGCCCTAGTAGAGTTTGAGAAAGGACATTTTGTATCATGTTTTCTGTATAGTGACGAAGTGGAAAAATAAATTTACCTTATACTTTTTAACCTCGGGTTCATTATCTCATCTAGTGCATGCCCTATTAGAACAAAAGCTAGGGAGAGAAGCATTAGACTGAGACCAGGAGGCATGATCCACCACCAAGCCCACTGGGAGAGCGCACCACTTGTTTGAGCCTGACTAAGCATTTTACCCCATGTCATCCTATAAGGGTCTGTTGCTATACCTAGATATGAAAGTTCCGCTTCCAATGTTATCGCCGCTGGTGCTGAATATGCGACATTAGCATATATTATTGGTAGTAACGGCGGGAATAGATGTTTTGTGATCAATCTAAAAGTAGAAGCTCCTCTTGCCTTCGCTGCTTCTACAAATGGGCTGTTTATATATGTAAGAACGAACGACCTGATCCCCCTAGCACCGCTTGGCGCGGAAATAACGGCTAGAAGGATGATCACCGTCCATATGTCACCATGAAGAACCGCCATCAGGACTAATAGGAGAGGGAGTCTGGGTATGATCATTATTATGTCGGCAAGTCTCATCAAGATTTCATCGATGACTCCGCCATAGACGACGGCTATGATCCCGAGGAATGAAGAGACAGATGATGATAATAGTGACGCTATAACGCCAATCGTTAGAGAAACCCATATAGCATTAACAAGTTGTGAAAAGATGTCTCTCCCATAGTTGTCAGTTCCTAGAATTCCATACCTAAGACCAAGGATCTTCAGATAAAGTTTCTCAAATGTAAGGTTAAACTTGCTATCGATGGCTATATTTCTTATTTCGAACTCAAGGATGAATTTGTATTTTCCGGTTTCATTTAGTGTTACAGCAGATATAATGTATGGATCAGGAAATACGTTGTATTTGTCTGCAAACCATTCGATGAAATAGGAATCCCTTGTGTCGATAGTAATTAATCCACCCTTCTCTAAGAGCGTGTTAAAGTAAATGTTTAGTTTCCTGCTATCCCATAATAGAATCCTATTGCCACTAGGTTTAGTGACATAAACTTTTAGTGTAACATAGGATCCTTTATTTTTCTGTGCTAGCAAGTGGATAAAGAAGTTTCGAGGTGCTCTGTAGTTATACTCAAATGTTTTGATAATTGTTATCTTACCACTAGTTTTATTCACGATTTTACTACTCCTTGAAATAACAATTTTATGATCCGAAAAACTTACTTCGAATAAAGGATCAGCATACATTTCTATCTTCTTGTTCTGTGTCTCCTTTATAAGATCGAAGTATATTGTTGGTGGTAGTGTGGCGTAGTATCCTCCAAAAATACTAACCCATTCTGGTGGAACTATCCTGTCTGCTAAATCCATATCTCTTTGGGGATCTACGGGAGATATGAAAGGGCCGAAAATGCCTAAAATAACATACGTTAATATGATTAGAATACCTAATGTGCCGAGCTTGTTTCTCTTGTAGTCCTGAATGAATAGTTTTATTCTTTGTATCTTTATTTCTCTGCTCTTCCTCTTAAGATATTCTTCCCTATCTAGGCTCTTATTCATACTTTACCTCCCACCTTTACTCTTGGATCGATTAAGCTGTAGACAACATCGGCAATAAAGTTGGAGAGTACTGTTATGAATGCCATCATAAAGAAAGCTCCCTGTACGGCAGGCCAATCTAGTTCGCTCAGACTTATAACTAAGTATCTTCCCATGCCATACCAGGAGAAAACCGTTTCTGTTGTAGGAGCGCCTCCTAACACACCACCGATACTTGATGCTATCCCTGTGACAACGGGGATAGCAACATTCTTTAGGACGTGTTTATATAATATCATTCTCTCTGGTAGTCCTTTTGCTCTAGCGACCAGTACATAATCCTGTGATAGTGCATCAAGAACTAGATTTCTAATGCTGAGTAATCCGCCACCGGTTAATATTATCGTAAGTGTGATCAGCGGTATTGTCAAATGCCAAAGGTAATCTATTACAAATTCTTGGAAGTTTTTAGGATTGTTAGGCGGATCGCTTATCGTGCCGTATGCTGGGAAAAGGTTAAGGCCAAACGAGAATATTTGTAGCATTATCATTCCAAGCCAAAAAACTGGTATACTACCCAGTGTCAAACTTATGCCTATGGTTGCTACGTCTATTCTCTTTCCCCTCTTTGAAGCGATTTTTAGACCTATAAAGAGCTTTAGGAATGTGGCTAGTATAAAAGCTGAACCCATTAGAGCTAACGTATTAGGTAACTTCTCTAGAAGCTCATCCACGATAGGCCTAAAGGATCTAAATGAGATACCAAAGTCTCCTATAAACATGTTTAAAACATACTTGGCATACTGCTCTATAAACGGCTTATTAACTCCCCACTTTTCTCTAAGTATCTCTATGGTTTCTTTATCGAGGGGCATTTTTCTAATAAGTAGCGTTACGGGATCCCCGATCATCTTATAGAAAACAATATAATTGAACGATGCGACTACCCAGACAGCAAAAAAGACAAAGACTATTCTCTTGGCAATATAAGCCTTAACGCCCATATAATAGCACCATACTCTACAAAAGCTCTCTTCTAAAATTAATTTTGCTATCGTATTCTAATAAAAATTACTTTTCCCTATAGGCTATCTTGACCATTTGTCCCTAATATTTGAACCGCTAACGGTTAATCCTGAAATTGTACCTAGAGAGAAATGACATTAGTTCTTCTCTTGTAGGTAATGCTGTGATTGCTCCTATCCTGGTTACTTTAAGAGATGCAACAGCGTTGGCTATAACTACAGCGTGCTCTATGTCTTTTCCTTCAAGTAGCATTGCTTCAAAGCCGGCAGCCCAGGCGTCTCCAGCGCCGGTAGTATCTACCACCTTTACCGGGAATGGTTCTTTAAGGATTTCATCCCCATTACTCGTTCTAACATATGCCCCCTTAGGGCCAAGCTTGACAACTAGATACTGTGGATTGTATTTCTCATAAACCTTCTTTGAAACCTTGAAGGGGTCGATTGTATTAAATAACAATCTTGTTTCATCGGATGAAAGAAGAATAATGTCAGATATTTTGAAAACTTTATCGTACATGCTAAGCATTTCATCGTAGTTTTCCCATATGTCTAATCTAACATTAGGATCAAAGGAGATGAGTACATTATTCTCTTTCGCTATTCTCAGAGCCTTGAAAATGGCATCTCTGCAAGGGTTGTGGGATAGTGCGACGCCTGAAACATGTAAAATTTTTGCCCTAGATATATACTCTTCGTCTATATCCTCTGGAGAGAGGAGAGTGTCTGCTGTCTCAACCCAAGGCTTACGATAAAAGAAGAATTTTCTCTGACCACCTTCCAACCTTACGACAAATGCTAGGGTTGTCCTCGAGTTCTTTATCTTAACATGGCTTATATCAACTTTCTCTTTCGAAAGTGTTTCTATCAAGAATTTTCCGAACTGATCGTTCCCCACACTACATACGGCTCCAACACTGTGATCTAACCTTGATAGGGCTATTGCATAGTTGAAAGGCGCACCACCGAAATTCTTCACAAACATGTTAACCCTGGTATAATCACCTATTTCGGTGGGAATAAAATCGATAAGAATTTCACCAATGGCTACAGCATCTAACAACATTATCACCAAAATACAGAGATTAAAGGATTTACTAAAAAGTTACTGAGAGGTGCTGCCTCCCCTTGACCAAAATTATACCAGTAAGTTACATAACTAGATGATGTTACATTTTCTTACTTCAACTGTCTTCCTACAGTAATCAAGAACTAGTTTAAAATTTGATATCAGTTCTTGACCGGCTATGACTTCTTTCAGGTCATCGAATGTTTCGATTAACCCGTCTATAGAAGCATTTGTGTCGGTTATCCTTACAGTAGCATAGACTCCTTTAGATTCTAAAGTTTCCCCATTTGGTAGAATAATCCTTAGGGAATGCTGTTGAAGTTCATCCAATTTTAATAGCCTGTAGATGTCGGGAGGTACAGCTAAAAAGCCTTCGTAACCCGTATCTATTAACGCCAAAACATCACCTTCCTCAGGATAAACGATTTTGAAAAATGGGTTTTCTATCCTTGTACTAATAAAGGCATTTGAATCTAGAATCAAACCCTAGACCCCCTCAATCCAATCCTTCTTTCCTTCCTATAAGAAACGGAGGAGAATATCTTAACTTCTCTAGGATCAATTCCCGCATTTCTTAGCTTTTCAGCAAGCTCGTTTAGAGAACTAGCCTCTGCAACAACTCTGTTATCCTTTAAGGCCTTGAAAACTCTTCGGTTAGAATACAGTTTTGGTCGAATGTAGGCCCACAATGCATCCTCAACTAATTTAGAAAGTGCACCTTTCTTAGCAGTTTTCTCATTGCTGATTAAGCGTCTAATTTCATTTTCTAGTTCATCACTAATAACGACTGTTATGATTCCCATATTTAAGTAAATATTAATTAAATAGTATTTAAATATTAACTATTCTTAAGGTGCTGTCAACTTAAGCTTAGATTTATAAATATGCTTTTAAGCTTTGCGAAAAGCTTAAAAGTCAAAAACCCTTAACTTTACAGCACCTCTTAATTTCGCGTTATATTTCAAAGTGTGAAACAATAACAGGTACTATAGTAACGCTTTATAATAGAAGCTTGAGAAATTATTTTTGAAGTTATATGTCTGAATCTCTTACTCCTAGACAAAGATGGTTGGCTATCCTTAGACGTGAGAAAGTTGACCGTATTCCTATGGACTACTGGGCGACCAGTGAGGTTACAGAAAAGCTAATGAAATATTTAAAATGCAAAGATGAGATGGAGCTTTATGAGAGACTTCATATCGACAAGGCTTTTAGTGTTAGCCCCAAATATATTGGACCCCCTCTACCTAAGGACACAGATATCTATGGATGCAGATATAGGCCAGTAAAATATAGTGCAGGAATATACTGGGAGTGTGTCTATCATCCTCTGGCGAAGTATACTTCGGTAAAAGAAATTAAGGAAAACTGTGAGTGGCCTACAGTAGACATGTTTGACTATACCGTTATAAGGGAGCAGTTGAAGGGTAAAGAGAAGTATCCTATATCAGGTGGAGGGTCTGAACCCTTCTTGGTGTATAAGCATTTACGTGGAGAAACCCAGGCATACATAGACCTCATTAAGTATCCAGAGATAGTGGACTACTGTTTAGATAAGCTGTTCGATTTTTGTTATAAGAATACTAGGAGAATATATAAGGAAGCTGCCGGAAGGATACTCTTCAGTTATGTGGCTGAGGACTTGGGTTCCCAAACGGACTTACTCTACTCGCCTAAACAGATTCGTAGATTTCTTCTTCCGCGAATGAAAAGGATGATAGACTTGGCTCATCAGCATGGTGTATATGTTTTTCATCACGATGATGGTGCTATAAGGAAAATTTTGCCAGATCTAGTTAACCTGGGTATAGATATCTTAAACCCTGTTCAATGGAGATGTAAAGGTATGGATAGAAAAGAGCTTAAGAAGGAATTTGGGGATAAGATAGTTTTTCATGGAGCGATGGATAACCAGTATACGTTACCGTTCGGAACTGTTGAGGAGGTCAAAGAGGAAGTAATATATAACATTAAAGTTCTAGGAGAAGGAGGAGGCTACATACTAGCACCTTGCCATAATATCCAGCCGATAACACCGATCAAGAACATCCTGGTAATGTATGAGACCGGATACAAGTATGGATGGATTGAATAATCTCCGAATGATTTTTAATGTTTGAAGCTTTATCTGCCATAGGCTTTTCCTAGAATTATTCCTAGTATAATTATATTTATGAATGCTAGGAATGCTGCAATACCGCTAGTGAAGGTTAATAAGAAGAACATTCCTGAGAACATGTATTCGTACCTGTAAAGTCCCACAATTAGTATTGATACATAAATTAAAGGGATAGCAACTGTCAAATACTGTATTATCAGCGTAAATACTTTGGAGTGTCTATAGTCCTTCCACAGCATTATAATTGACGTGACTGAGAGAATCGCTACTGCTACTTGCAACCCGACCAATACGCTCAATAGGATTGGTACTCTAGGAAGTGAAAATATTTTTGACACTACTATAGTCGAAGGTATAAATTCGAACATCACTATAAGGCCTAGTAAGAGTATTATGGGGAGCTTATTCATTTGCTCACCTTACTAGTGTGCACGACTATTAACGAAACCAGCAGTGCTATCACTGCGGGAACTGTAAATGCTATATAATGTACATATTGCCAGATACTAAAACCAGTAGATACCTCTAAGTCTCTTAATAAATTAGATACTTTGCCCTTATATGTTACTACGGTTAGCCATATTTCCTCGGTATTCCTAAATAACCCGATTATTTCCTTGTCGATACCACTTATTTCGCTAATCTTAATCTTTCTTTCAAAGTATATTTCAAAGCCTAGAGAATTTATCTTTTCGGGTTTTACACGTTCCCTAGTCAATAGGTATAGCTTTATGTAAGTATCCCCTTCCATCAGGCTTGACACTTTTAAAGGGTAATATATGCACTCGGACGAGAATCTATATAACAGAGGGTTAACGATGAATGGCTCCGGATATACTGTTCCTCTAGGTATCTTTAGAATTATAACATCGATCGCAAAATACTTGTAGCCTCTATCGATGTAATCTTTAAAAACTTTGATATACTTAGTAAAGCTCTTCTCTGATACATGCAGGCGATTCCTAACAATATACTTGTTCAACCAATCGACCAAGTCTTCTGAACGATTAGCTTTTAATACTGTTATCTTATGGGGGCCTATCCTTTTCCTATATATTATTTCTACACCTCCTTTCGCGCTCTTAACGAAAAGGGAGGGAGGACCATATAGCTGAGTCTTCAAACCATACTTATAGATTATCCTGTCTAGCATATAGAAATATTCGTACTTTGATTCACAGATATAAGGTATATCTTTGAGTGGTAATATTTCGACACCATGGATGCCTGGGAGAATTATCCTGTCGGTGAGATTCTTACCTAATGGTTTCAAAATGGGAGATAAGACAGTTGACAGTATTAGGACTTCTTCTCCGTCATTCCAAGCTATAATAGCCAGTTGCCAATCTTCTCTCATAGGAATAGGAGGGATAGGTACTATTCCTCTATCTGCATAGACAAGCGATAAATTTGAGAATATCGAAAATGATACAATAACAATCAATAAATGCTTTCTAATGTTCACGATAATAATAGTACAAGTAAAACCTTATTAGCATTTCATCATTTAAAAGTACACCTGTAAACTCGCTATATCCCTTCCGAATTCTGCTGGCGTCTATGATAGCAGATATTCTTGATAGCGAGTTACTATATCTGGTTGATCTATAATTTACGCTTGTTGGGATTGCTCGCTTTCCGTTTTCTCCTCCTTTTTTTCTTCTTCTTTCGTTTCTTCTTCTAGTTTCTTTAATTCTTCCTCTAGTTCCTTCTCTATCTCTTCTATCGGCTTTGGTGGCGGTGTGGTTGCAAGGGTATAGCCTATCCATGCCAGTATTCCTAGAACGCCAGCAACAGCAATGAATCCTGTAAGTTTTAGTACAAGTATTGAGAGCCAAGATTCTGCTAGAAATACAAGCCAAGCATACACAAGAATACCAATAATAGAACCGACAGCTAATACGCCTCCAATTAATTGGTCTTTACTCATATAAACACCTTTTGACTTTTTCTTGAATATTAGAAACGGCACGTAAATAAATATTATCTTCGCTATAAGCTATCATGAGGACATAACCACTAAGAAGAGAGTTAGATATAAAGATCTTACCAGACAAGCCGTTAAGATACCTAGATATTTGTAAGATTTAAAGGATAATGGTGAGCAAATACTTAATGTTTTAGTAGGATTCTTAGATTATTCTCCTTGCAAGCTGATAGCTCACTATTATTCTACTAGCTTTCATATGGGCGTCTGACAACCCATTTATTTCGACAAGATTCGAATAAAGCTTTAATGCTGACCTAACTAATGCTACATGATTCCTAGCTTTAGCATAGAATTCGTCTAAGATAGCTTCCATACTTATACCTGTTTCAGGATCTATTAGCATAATTCTTCCTCCTATAGAGGGTAGGATTTCTTCAGGCGCCAGGATGGTATAGAATGTTGCACGAAGGTTAGCTACTCTAACAATCCTTGCTATGTCAATATAATCTCGGTATGGGTTCACGTAGTCTGTAATTATATAGAGTGGAGCTTTCAATCCTAAGTTGCAGTAAATGTCACGTATCCTTCTTATACCTATACAACCTTTAGGTTTTTCTTTGCATATGTGTTTAAGAAGTATGTATGGTATCTTGGCCGGGTTTATTTTAGGAAAAATTCTTTCTTTATCGGAGATAAGGATGAACGTGACATAATCTAGTAATCGGCTTGATATTTCGGAGAGGAGGGTGGCAATATACAATGAGGCGAGATATTTATTCTTGAAAGCTAAGGATGCCGTATAGTCGAAGGCTATGACTACATGTATTTCTTTCTCAGCTCTAAACTCCTTCGTGATTAGTCTCATCTCACCGTCTGGTTTTATAGACCTTGCTGAAAGCCTCCAGTCTATAAACCTTATATCATCTCCATACTCATAGTCTCTGAAGTCTTCATACTCTATTCCTAGACCCTTTCTTCTAGTAGACGAAGTTCCAGCCAAAAGATAGCTAGCCTTTTCTCTAGCCTGTAACATTACTACTCTAGCTTTTTCACATCTGTCGATAGTGGATGCATTAGGGTCTTCGCTGATGACGTAAACACCTCTTGGTTTTTATAACCTGAAATAATTAATATTACTATGGACAGTAATGTTTCGGTCTCTAAATTTTTTAGTATCAATGAGTTAAAAAATGCTGTCGTAGTTGATTCTGAAGGATTTATATATGGTAAGGTAATGGAGTACTACCTTACTGATGGGAAACTTTTCCTTAAAGCATATATCGAGATAAAAGCTAAAGAGAAAATCGTAAATGTAGATAGGATTATTTCAGAACTAGAGGAGAAAGGGGTAAATATCCCCTCGGATGCTCCCTTAGAGCTTATCGTTACAAGAGCGAAGGAGGAAGGATTAGATATATATTATAAGTTAGCTGAGAAACCATACACATTACTCAAGGGACTACTCCCAATCGATGAGATACGGTGGATTGATTCTACAACACTTGAGAAAGAGATAGAAGAGAAGATAACTATAGTATTGTTAAAGACTCCGCGAGAGGCTAGGTATAGAGGAGTATCTGAACAAAAAGAGGTGACGCTTGTAGATAGGGAGTATTTTCAAGGAAAGCTTGTACTAAGTCATAGCAAGGGGATCCTAGGATACGCATCTGAGCTAGTTGTAGGTCCTGGAAAGGTTGGTTTAAGGGTTATAAAGCGTAAGGGTGAAAAAGGATATGTTAACTGGTTAGCTTTTCTTACGTGGTTAAGACGTAGAAGGGAAACTAAAGTAGCTGCTTTTCTTTCGGAACGCATAGATCCTTATCGCAATAGCCGTATAGAATTATCCAAGCTTAATGAACTAAGAGTTTTGCTTCGAGAGGCAAATGCTTCTAGAGATATCGTGGAGGGTCTCGATAAACACATAATTTATGAGAAGGGGACAGGAATATACATAGATATCCCATGGGATTCGATACTTAAGCTTCGAGATGTTATTATAGTCGAGTAGGTGAATTTTGTGGATATTGAGGAGATAAAGTTAAAGGTGGATGAGATAATCAAATCTATAAATGGCGTTGTCTTAGGCTATGAGAGAGAGGTTAAACTACTACTAACATGTCTGTTGGCGAATGGCCATGTGTTATTCGAAGGAGTTCCCGGAGTAGCTAAAACTACATTAGTAAAGGCGTTGGTAAAATTACTCGGACTGTACCAGTATAAAAAGCAAATAAACGGGATTGTCTATAAAGGTTTCAGCAGGATACAGTTCACCCCTGATCTTATGCCCTCAGACATAACCGGTAGCCTAATTTATGATCCTTCGACTAGGCAGTTCGAACCAAGACTAGGACCCATATTCAGCTATATAGTTCTAGCAGACGAAATAAACCGTGCTGTACCTAGAACACAGTCTGCACTTCTGCAGGCTATGCAGGAGAAGGAGGTAACGATAGGCAATAGGACATATCCTCTAGAACTAAGAGATAAGGACAAGTTTTTCTTTGTCTTGGCGACGCAAAATCCTGTAGAGCAGGAGGCAACTTATCCTCTACCAGAAGCTCAGCTCGACAGATTCCTGATGAGGATAATCATAGGTTACCCACCTACTCTCGAAGTTGAGAAAAATATATACAGGCTCCACATGGATAGACTCACCGAACCCTTCGAAGACCTAGAAAAGATAGTCGATCCATCATGGATTATCAAAGTACAGGAATTTATAGCAGAAAAGGTAAAAGTAAGTAATGACGCACTTGAGTATACAACAATACTGATCAGAAATACGAGACCCCAGATATTCGAACCAGTTTCGGAGTATTTCGAGCTTGGTGCAAGTCCGAGAGCAGGTATAGCCCTCATTAGAGCAGCTAAAGCTCATGCCGTAATCAGTAGAGGGGTAGAAGAAGTTGAGAGGGTGGATATCGACTCAGTCCTCTTCCCCGTATTAAACCATAGACTTATACCAAACTTTGAAAAACTCGTCGACCTTGAAAGCAGGGGCGAAAGGTTCTTGGCTAGGTATAAACTTCTTGAGGAAGGTATCAAGTATATCAAGGAAAACATTTAATCTTCCTATTCTAAACTTCCTATGAAAAATCTCGTTTCCAGTGTGATATAAAGAGAATATGCATCTTAAGATGCACTACATTTCTTCTATACCATTTCTTACGATTCTGTAAACTTCTGAACTCAAATACATGATATGAGATATCTTATCTAATGCTTTAAGAGCACTACTCTTTGTTAAAGCATTCTTCTTCACGGCTTCTACTATGACTCCTAAACTCCCCTTTACTTTCACTCCTATAGATTTAGCAAACGTTCTTGCCGCATCATCATCTAGTAATGCTATAATATTTTTCTTATATGCAAGCCATATAACTTCAACTTCAGCCTTATGCAAGCCTGTAATACTAGCCAATTTATAAATTTTTTCCGGGACATCTATTCTAACAATTTTAATCCATCCATCATTAATAGCTTTCTCGATAAGAAGCGCATCAGAATATCCCTTAATTTTACCTCTATCAACAACCTCTATTTTAACCTCTGATGTAATCAATACATAATTGTAAAGATCCCTCAAAATATCAATTAAGCCGATTTTTGTCAAATGGATAAGAGGACCTGAATTACTGGCTATGCTCAAGGTCTTTCAACTCATCCAAGATCTCCTCATCAGATAGCGGGAAAGGTATATTATGAACTCTTAAGAGTTCAAGCATCTCCCTATATGTGATACC